>WSSedL1CaDRAFT_10000063_pt1 | contig 61840 bp, 47 predicted proteins | sample WetSurSL1Cattail_FD_9464 | JGI IMG/M metagenome (IMG submission 9464)
AAGCCGAGATTTTGTCGACTGTCCAGGAGACTACCAAAACTTTTACCTTGTTACTGGCGGGTATCGCTGCAGTTTCGTTGCTGGTCGGCGGTATTGGGATTATGAATATCATGCTGGTCTCGGTAACCGAGCGCATCAAAGAGATTGGCATTCGCAAGGCCATTGGCGCCCAGAAATCCGAGATATTGAGTCTTTTTTTAATTGAAGCTGTCGCGTTAAGTTTGATCGGAGGTTTTATCGGGATTTCGTTAGGATGGGGATTCGCTGTGCTCATTTCCAAATTTTCGGGTTGGCCGGCGGTGGTTTCTCCGGCTTCCATTTTAATTTCGTTTGGTTTTTCAATCCTGGTCGGTCTGTTCTTTGGAGGTTACCCGGCATATAAGGCGGCGGGTTTGCATCCAATTGAAGCTTTACGCCATGAATAAATCGGCTCATCGCACGTAAGGGGTGAAAACATATGGGAAATAGCAAAACAATATTGATCGCTGATGACGAAGATCGGATGCGAAAACTAGTGGGTGACTTCCTTAAAAAGGCTGATTTCTATATCGTGGAAGCGGAGGACGGCAAGCAAGCCCTGGATGTTTTGAAAGACAATCCCGCAATTGATCTAGTGATCCTCGATGTGATGATGCCCGTCCTGGATGGCTGGACAGTATGCCGGGAGATTCGCAAAACCTCAATGATCCCTATTATCATGCTTACGGCCCGGGGTGAAGAGTCCGATCAACTATTCGGATTCGACTTGGGGGCGAATGAATATGTTACCAAACCGTTTAGTCCCAGTGTCCTAGTGGCCAGAGTCCAGGCTCTGCTAAGACTGGTTGAAGAAAATGGTAAATCTAAAGCCAGCATTGACCTTAATGGATTAGTCATCAACAAAAATGCTCACTATGTTTCAGTAAGCGGACACCTGGTTGATTTAAGCCCCAAGGAGTATGAATTATTACTCTATATTGTCGAGAATCATGGAGTGGCCTTAAGTCGAGACCAAATTTTAAATGCGGTTTGGAACTATGATTATTTCGGCGACAGTCGCACTGTTGATACTCATATCAAAAAACTGCGTCTAAAACTAGGGGAAAAAGGAGAATACATTCAGACTGTACGCGGATTTGGCTACCGCTTTGAGGTGAAAAATGATGAAAAACTCGATTAGAACCAAACTTTTTTGGGGAATCAGTTTATTAATTATTTTTTTTGTGCTTTTTTCTTTATTCCTAAACTTGAACTTACTTGATAAATTTCATATTTTTCAGAAAGGCCGGGCTTTGTATAAGGAATTTCTATATATCGACAAGGTATACAATGGTAATCCTTATCAAGTCCAACCCCGTTTTGAAAAACTGGTACATATCACCGGGACCAATATTGTGATTCTCGACCGGAATTATGTGATTAAATGCGCCTTTTTTCCGCGGCCGCCGGGATTACCTCGTGAACCGTTGCCGTCAAAACGGCCTAATTTACCTGGGCCTGTTTTCCAAACCACCGATTGGTCAAAACCAACTTATTTTGTAGATCGACCGCGAGGTCGCTATCGCCATCGCAACATTCAATTTCTGAATTTTACCGCCACCTTGCATAATGGCGAACATTTATGGATGGGAACCCCGTTACCGGAAATTAGGGAAAGCGTAGCCATATCCAACCGCTTTTTCCTTTTGACCGGGATTCTCACCATGATTATCGGAGGCCTTTTTTCTTTACTATATTCCAAAAAATTTACCCAACCGATTCTTGAGTTGAATAAATTAGCTCAAAATATGGTGAAGCTTGACTTTACCCGCAGCTACCCTGTCAAGACCCAGGATGAGATCGGAGAGTTGGGTCGCAGCATTAACTCTCTCTCCGAGCAGCTGGGAAAATCCATCGGCGAGCTTCAACTGGCCAATCAGAAGTTACAATTGGAGAATGAACGGCAAAAACAAATTGATGAAACACGCAAGGAGTTTATTTCCAATGTATCCCATGAACTAAAGACTCCCATCGCCTTAATCCAAGGTTATTCCGAAGGCCTAAAACTCAATATCATCGAGAATGAATCCGATAAAAACTTTTATTGTGACGTCATTATGGATGAGATTACCAAAATGAATAAATTGGTTCGAAATTTATTGGATTTATCGGAGATCGATTCCGGTTATTTGCAGCTGGACAAGGAGGTTTTTGATCTGGCACAGTTGACCGAAGCGGTCTTAGAGAAATACCAGCTAATTCTGAAAGATAAAGGAATTTGTCTGGAATTTGAAAAAAATTCCAACGCCTTTGTTGATGCCGACATCTACCGGATCGAACAAGTACTGGTCAATTATATCAATAATGCTTTAGCCCATATCAACGGCAATAAGCTATTAAAGGTCGGTGTTACGGTGCAAAACAGCAGGGTAAAATTGATAGTTTTTAACTCAGGCAATTCGATTCCTAAAGCAGCCCTTGAAAAAATTTGGTTTAGCTTTTATAAAGTTGATAAGGCTAGGACTAGGGCCAATGGCGGTAGCGGTTTAGGACTATCGATCGTCCGGGCTATTCTCGAACAGCATCAAGGTCGGTTTGGCGCTGACAATCGCACGGATGGCGTTGAATTTTGGTTCGAATTACCACAGGTTAAACAGGATTTAAGCTAAAAAAATCGAATATTGTATGTCGAAAAAACGACTGCGTAAAAATTAAATCTCAAAAGAGGACGATACTTTTCGCCATTATTTTGACCTTTGACTTTAGATAGTAATGAAGCGGAGACCATGATGTTACTGGAAAAACTGAAATCGGATGCCGGAGAAGTTGTTTTTGAAAAAGCACTCTCCTATTATCAGTCCGGCAATATTAAACCTTATTCTTATGCCAAGCAAGGAAATAACCGCTACCAGATTAAAGCCATCGTTAAAGCTACCGGAACATACGGCGTCAGTGTAAATCTGGATCTAAACAACGGCCAGTTTAAAACCGATTATTTCTGCGCATGCGCTTTTGGCGATAATCGACTCTGCGAACACATAACGGCTGTGATTTATAAGTTTTTAGCCGACGATCTGCCCAAACTAAATCCCGGGGTGATTAAACCGGTTCGACCGGAAGGTATCGAACAATTGAAAGCGGCGATCGCTGCAGTCGAAAGAGCTGAACTCTGCTATGAAATCTGCGGGCTTAATAATCAAACCGAACATTTTCAAATTACTTTTATCTGCCCCGGACGCGAGGAAGTCTTTATCGAACAATTGGTGGCCTGCCTGGGCGATATTAATTACAGCGTCCAAAAACGAGGGCAATTATTAAGCAGTTTAGGCGGTTTTGATCATTTGGTGATCTGCTTTCTGGAGAATCATCTTTCCGGTAAAAACACCCATCTCAAAACCATTCTTTTACCTAAATCCGAAGAGAATTTGCAATTCATTGTCACCTTAATTCAAAATGACCGGGCACTTTCCCACGATAGTGGTCGGCCTTTACTATTGGGAGAAACTTTCAAACCCCGGGTTTATGTGGGTGGCAATGAGACTCGTTTGGAATTCACCTATGATCTAAGTGAATTTGAATTGAGCGGTTTCTTGAATCAACAATTAAACTATGTATTTTGTCAGGATACCCTTCATATCATTGATACCTCCGGTTTGGAAAAGCTGCCGCAGCAGCTGATCATTGCCCCGGAACAACTCGGCGAAGTCCTTTTTTCAATCCTGCCTCAATTAGATAAAAAAATGCGTTTGGAATTGGCTTCGGATTTTCAATCCCAACAGCTCCTCCTGGACCAACCGGAGATCAGTTTGAACTTTAGCTACGAACAAAACCCAAACCGGATCCGGTGTCAGCCCGTGATCAAATTACGCGGGCAAGTTTATCAAGGCCATAATTGTCAAAAACTGCTGGGTGAAGAATCCGCCTATATACGTTCAACCACGGATCCCCAACAGTGGTTAACCGTTAACCGTCAACCTTTAAAGGAATTACTCCATTTACTACAAAAAAATAAATTTGAATTTTCCGCCGGAGACTGGATTATTCAGGAACAGGGGCCGTTATTAAAATTCATGCTTAATGGCTTGGGGCAACTGCCGGAAGAGTGGCAGGTAATCGCTGATACCAGTTTTGTGGAGTTTAAAATGGTTCCAGTAAAACTGGAACCCTGTGTAAAACTAGCTATTGAAGATAACATTGACTGGTTCGACTTTGAAATTTATTATAACCTGGGTGGTGAGACTTACACTCACCAGCAAATTATGTCCATGCTGCACCGGACTGCAGATGGAAATTACATTCAAGCCGGTAATCGATGGTTCTTTGTTGAAGATTTAACTAAAATGACCTTAATGGAAAATACCTTCGTCCATAGTATCAATAAACCCGGCCCGCATAAAGACCCATGTTACAATTTGGCTTTCTTGCAGCAATTATTGCAGGAACACGGAATTACCGTTCAGGGTAATACGATATACGACCGGTTTGCTGCAGATATTTCCCGTGCCCGGCTAATCGAAACCTGGCCGGTACCGGAGAATCTACGGGGCGAATTGCGTCCTTATCAACGGGAAGGTTACTACTGGTTACGCTTTTTACATCAATACCATCTGGGCGGCATTTTAGCGGATGATATGGGATTGGGGAAGACCATCCAGGTGCTAACCTTGATCAAAAGTTTACCAAAAGGAAGACCGTCATTGATAGTCTGCCCGCGCAGTTTGATCTATAACTGGGCGGCGGAGATCGAAAAGTTTTATCCCGGAACATCTTTTCTGGTTTATCACGGTGCACCGGATAGCCGAAAAACGCTTCGCTCTTCCTTTAGCGACCAGGATATAATCATTACCACTTATGATATCATCGTGAACGATATTGAAGCCCTCCAGGATTATCCTTTTGCTTATTGTGTCCTGGATGAGGCTCATCACATTAAAAACCCCCAAACTCAGCGGGCCAAGGACTGCAAGAGAGTACAAGCTGGTTTCCGGCTGGTGCTGACCGGTACTCCGGTCGAAAATCGTTTGGAAGATTTATGGTCGCTGTTCGATTTTTTAATGCCGGGATACCTTGAAGAGCAGGATCAATTTCAGGCAAAATATGTTGAACCGCTGAAGAAATCCGGTGACCAAACGGTACTCACTGTTTTAAGGCAAAAAATAACTCCGTTTTTGTTGCGGCGGGAAAAGGCTGCGGTATTGCCCGAATTGCCGCCTAAGATCATTACGATCCGGAATATATTAATGTCCCAGTTGCAGGAGGATGTTTACCGGACCATACTAAAGCAGGTAAAACAGGAAATATTAAACTCGGTCTCCAATTTGGGTTTCGAAAAATCAAAGCTTACCGTATTATCCGCTCTGACTAAACTCCGTCAGTTATGCGATCATCCTAGCTTGGCCCTTCCGGAAATTAGTACTAACGCTGATTCCGGTAAAATTGACGCTTTACTGGAAATCATCGATGAAGCAATCGATGGTGGCCATAAAGTAGTGGTTTTCAGCCAGTTTGTGAGAATGTTAAAACTAATCCGCACTAAAATAGCAGAAAGCGGGATAAGTTATGTATACCTGGATGGCTCTACTTCCGACCGGATGGAACGGATTAATTGTTTCAACAATACCCCGGAGATCCCGGTCTTTCTAATTAGTCTGAAAGCGGGTGGCGTAGGGATCAATTTAACAGCCGCCGATATTGTAATTCATGCGGATCCTTGGTGGAATCCGATGGTCGAAGATCAAGCTACCGATCGAGTACACCGGATCGGGCAGGAGAAACAAGTCATGGTCTACAAATTGATTACCATCGGTACGGTAGAAGAGAAATTAATTAAATTGCAGGCACGTAAAAGAGCCGTGTTTGATGCCGTCATTCAAAATAATGGTAATCCGGTAGAGAATTTCACCTGGGAGGATATTCAGGAGTTGTTTGGAATTTAATTGTGCTATAATAGATCGGGTGATTTTATTGCTACTTGAAAATTTGAAGACCCGGGCTGGTGAACAAATCTATCAAAGAGGCGTCGCCTATTATACCGAGGGACATATCCGGCAATTTATAGTAACTCCGCTAGAGGACCATAGCCATCAAATCCAGGCTACGGTCCAGGGTACCAAAAATTATACGGTCAAATTAACGGTCCGCGTTACTCATCATCAGATGAAGATTGACAGCTACTGTTCCTGCCCATATTCCTGGAGCGCTCTTTGCAAACATGAGGTAGCGGTCCTTTACAAATTTATTAAAGAAGAATATTACGAATTAACCCCTACTACCGGCAATCCATTGTCGAGACTCGCCGACTTTGAGACGCTGCGGCAGTATACACTCAAGCAAACTCTTCCGCTCGAACCGCTGCAATATGAAATAAAAGGTTTGCAAAAAATAACCGGCACCAATTTTCGACTACGCTTACTCGCTAAGAATATCCAACAACAGGAAACCTTAGTAAGCCTAATCGAGGACATGGGGCATGAATATTCCAGTTCCTATCTATCGGAACGTTTGTTGCGAAATTTTAGCCATTTCGACCAATTGGTCATTGAACATCTGCAAAAAATCCATACGCGAAAAACGCCTGAAAAAAGTGGGGTCTTCTTTGCCAAGTCCCAGGAGAATCTGAGCTTCATTGTTACCATACTATCCAATCGAGAAATCCGGCTGGATGAGTCTGCTCCTGAGCCTCTAAGATTAGGCGCAACCTTAAAGCCTCAAATACTCCTCAGCGGTAATGAAAAGCACCTTAAAATGCTTTTAGATAACTCCGCATTTGGGACGGAAGGTTTTTACCATCCCGACCTGAATTGTTTGGTTAAAAACAACATTCTTCACTTAATTGACAGCACGGGTATCCAAAAGCTTCCCCCGGAGTTTGACATTCCTGCCCAAAAGCTGGGAATCTTTTTATTCGAGATCCTGCCCAAATTGCGTCAGAAAGCGCTCTGTATTGCGCCTTCAGAATTAACGACCCAATTTTTAACCTTAATTCAACCCCAAATCAGCCTGGAGCTTGATTATACTGCGGAACAAATTACCTGCCGACCACAAATCAAGATCAACGACCATATCTATTATGATAAGGAAAGCTTACATTTGGCCGCCTCCGAACCCGAATACCAGCGTTCTCCCAAAAATCCCCGGGAGTGGACTACGGTAGATCCGAAAGCCTTGCAACAGTTTGTCGACTATTTGGAGGAATACAACTTTAAAGTATCACCCGAAGGGCTCACGATTAAAGACCCCAGCCACGTTATCCAATTCATCCTGGATGGTCTGGGAAAGATTCCGCCGGAATGGCAAGTAAACGCCAGCTCAAGTTTTAATGAACTCAAAATCGCCCCGTTAGATTTGATTCCGGTGGTGGAATTAAATATAGACGACGAGATTAATTGGTTTGAGTTCAAAATCCATTACAATCTGGGAGGGCAAACATATACCCAGCAGGAAATCCTTAAAATGCTTCGTCAGACCGCTCAAGGTGCTCGTTACATTCAGACTGGTGAACAGATTTTCCTGATTGCCGGGGAGAATATGCCGGAATTATTGGAAAAAGCGTTCCAAAATAACCGGAGTTCCGCCAAACCGGAAACTACCCACCAGGAATTATACAATCTAATGTTTTACCGTCAGTTATTCCGGGACCAGGAGATTACGCTCCAAGGCAATGCCGCCTATCATCAGTTCGAGTCCGATATCAGTCGGCAAAACCTGCTCGAGACCTGTGAAATACCGCTAAGTCTACAGGGTGAATTGCGCCAATATCAAAAGGAAGGATTTAATTGGCTGCGTTTCTTAGAAAAATATAAATTGAACGGCATTTTGGCCGATGATATGGGATTGGGTAAAACACTTCAGGTACTTACTCTCCTAAAAAGCTTGGCCGCTCATCAACCACACTTGGTGGTCTGCCCGCGCAGCCTGATCTACAACTGGGCTGCCGAGATCGACAAATTTTACCCCGGCACCCGCTATCTGGTTTATCACGGTATGCCCGAAGAACGCAGCGTGATGCGAACAAACTTTTTAGAGCAAGAGGTCTTAATTACCACGTACGATATTTTGGCCCGCGATGCCAAATTTCTACAAGAATATTCTTTTGATTACTGTATTCTGGATGAAGCCCAACACATTAAAAACCATTTAACCATACGAGCCCGAGAAGTTAAACGCATCAAGGCCGATCACCGCTTAGTGATGACCGGTACCCCGATTGAGAACGGTCTGGCAGAGCTCTGGTCAATCTTTGATTTTTTAATGCCCGGATATCTGGACAGTCAACCGAAATTTACCGCCAAATATGTAACCCCCCTCCGCAAGTCGGTTGGGGATACCGAAAGTCTGACCCGCCTGCGCCAAAAAGTAGCACCCTTTATTTTACGGCGTCGTAAGGAAGAAGTGTTAACCGAACTACCGGAGAAAATTATCTCCATCCAAAATATATTTATGACCAAGCTTCAGGCAGATACCTACCATACCATATTAGAACAAGTAAAAGCCGATATTATCGATACTGTCACCAACCGTGGCCTAGCCAAGTCGCATATTACTGTATTGGCAGCACTTACCAAACTTCGCCAGGTTTGCAACCATCCTAAACTAGTATTACCGGAATGCGATCCGGCCATGGACTCCGGTAAACTGGAAACTTTAATGGAATTGATTTATCAAGCCATCGACAGCGGTCATAAAATCGTTGTCTTCAGTCAATTTGTTAAGATGTTGCGCTTAATTGAACAAAAGTTTCTAAACGAACAAATTCGCTACGAATACTTGGATGGCGCCACTCGCGACCGTATGGAACGGATTAATCGTTTTAACGAGACTGCGGAGATCCCGGTCTTTCTGATCAGTTTGAAAGCAGGCGGTTTGGGAATTAATCTGACCTCAGCCGATATCGTGGTTCATGTGGACCCCTGGTGGAACCCAATGGTGGAAAACCAGGCCACTGACAGGGTGCACCGGATGGGACAAAGAAATCAAGTGATGGTATATAAACTAATTACGATGGGAACTGTGGAAGAGAAAATTCTGCAACTGCAGCAGAGGAAAAGATCGGTATTTGACGCGATCATCGAAAATAATCAAAGTCCGTTGACTTCCCTATCGTGGGAGGATATTAAAAATTTATTCGAATTATGACATTATTCAATTTATCCCTGTTTTTTTCGGCAGGAATTGGTATAATTATCTTGAATTAGTAAATGAGTGGGTAAAGCCATTCTATCTTTTAATTTAAAAAAAGTGGAGGTGTTTTCTTGAAAAAAATTGCAATTATACTTTTTTTAACCATCTCGTTACTCTTTTCCTTCGCTTCATTGGCCTCGGCCGAACTTTTATTCGGAGTTACCGCCGAGACCGGCTCCCTGGATTTTTCGACTACATATAAGGGTGCCTATACAGCTATTCCTAATGTATCCGAAACTCCCAATATGCTTACGGTGACCGGCGATTTTAATTTATTCCTGTTACATATCGGTCTCGAATATGGAACTGCTGATGTCGGTCATGGTTCCACCTTTACGACAGGTACTGTTAAAGCCGGTTGGGAATTTGGCTTACCCATTCTTAAGGCTCAGCTCTATGGCGGCTATCAAATGTATGGCTTAACCCACGGAAGCCAAATTACCCTCGGAGATAGTGCTTATGGCAGTCTCATCGCAGGTTTAGGCGTCGAATCCAGCATCGCCGATTTCACCTTCTATGGAAATACCTATTTCCCGCTATGGACCAAATATAGCGACGGTATCTCCGCTAATGATGATGACCATGCCGACCTAAGCTACCTCAAAGTCGGTGTTTCCTACGCTCCTATTCCCTTTGTCGACCTTTTTGTGGATTATCGCAAAATGGAAGCCGAATCCAAAGTGATGAAACTTGATGCCGACGGTTATAGCTTCGGAGTAAAGTTAAGTTTCTAAGCGTGCAACCATAAAAATTAATACCTGCATCAAATCGGCATCCATAAACGAATGCCGATTTTTTATTCACCCATCATTATCCAGGAAACATTTTTATACGACGCTCGTTAAATAGCACATATAAGTGAGGTGCTGATGTTGAAAAAATTCTGGTTACACGCATTGCTAACATTAGTCATACTATGTGGTGTGGCAATAACTTATAAGGTAATGGGGTCAAGATGGCCCATGATAGGGAAAGAGGGTACAGTAGTGATTTCAGAAAGCCTACCTTTCGGAATAGAGCGGGACAATCCGGTCCCGGAAGTCCGTCACTGGGATCTTAACGATAAAACCTACTATTATTTTAATTGGGGTCTAAAAAAGACCGGCGGTTATAGCCTGGAATTAATAAGTGCTACCGACCATCTAATTAAAATCCGGGCCAAAGAACCCGCTAAGGATCAGCTTCTAATCCAGTCTATGACTTTTCCCAGCTTATTGGTAAGCTTACCTCGCGACCAATATCAATATACGGTCGTAAATGATAAAGGGGACACCGTCAGCGATATCTTCAAGCCAAAGCGTCCACCCCTTAAAATAACACTTTTCTTACCCCGGGACGGTCAGGTACTAAAAAGAAGGATTTTACGAGATCCCTACTCCTACTCCTGCTCCGCCCCCGCTTATAAGGTCAAAACTCCGGCCTTAATAGCCTTGGAATCGCTGTTCAATCAAGATGAAATGCTGGATTTTGTGAACCTTGGAGTGTTACCGGGAAAGGCGGTATTCCGGGACCCGGAAAAAAAGTGGTATATTTTGCTTAGCCCGGCTTTTGAAAATTTGAGTGCGGATCAAAAAGAATTGTTGCAAGAATTGATCACCAAGACCGTGCTGACTCTCACAGCCAATCATCTTGCCACCGTAAAAATAATCACCGATCCTGCGCTTATACAATAAAGAAGGGTCCCGGTCCCTATCTCTATCCCTATCCCCATCCAGGTACTATCGTTATTGTTCTTTTGCGCCTAAGTTTTCAATATCGAGTTGTTCTTTAATTATGCTCAGATCTTTCTCATATCCGGCCAGCTTTTTGATGATAGGGGGTAATATTTCCTTATAACGATTATCTGCCCCATTTACTTCATCCAAAAGCTCTCGGGTACTTTCCAACCGATTGATCACCTGAACGATCTTGCTTTCTTCCAAAATTCCCACCTGATGCTACCTCCCTGTAATCTGTAAATTTTAATCTGTCTGAACAATATGCCCTCCGCAGGCAACAAAAAAACAACCTTTCTTATAGAGGTAACCCAGCCATCATGGCGTAACGGTATCCTAACTAAATACACCGTTTTGCTTTAGACCTGAAGCTTTGCGTCCCCGGCTTTCACCAAGTTTGCCCTTTACTTTAAATAAAGTCGTTCAAATTTTTACCGTTTAAAACGGCTTTCGAAAATACCAGCGGATTTTTACGTATAACAACACATAGCAGCTTATTTAATATTTTAATATTATTAAACCACTTTATCAAATCACTTGTCAACCAAACAGCAGTAACATTTCTGTGAACTTTTTAACCGTTGGTGATATCTAAAGCTGTAAACTACCAATCGCTCCCATAAATTTTTGCCTAGATCAAAATTGCTTTCCAACATATCCCATTCATGGGCTTCGGTTTTATTTTAAACCAAAGCAGGAAAGTTTGAAAAGCTATCGAAAGATCTATTTGTGCTGGGTAACGGGTGGTGTTATGACATTCTTTTATCACCTGGGTACTTTACGAGGGTTCCGTATCTGTTACCTAGTTAGAGCTTGGAGTCAACTCCAAGCTCTTCTTATCTTAATCGATATGTTCGATGTAGTAAACGTAATTTCTCATCTCTTGACCCTGTTTCATTTTCACGATAGTCTCCAAAGCATTCTTTTTTAACTTAAATACCTCCGCTTTATCTTTCGAACCCAGATTGCGTAAACCTTGAGGATCGACAGGCGAAGCGTAAAAAATATTATTTTTAAAATCAATCACTTTCACTAAAAAATTCATTATCGCAATCCATCCCTTTTTTATATGTTGATAACGGCTATATTATACTGCAAAAGATCGACGAATTCAAATATTACAAATCAGCTATTTATATTTATTTTCAGCCGCTATCATTGAAGAGATGTTGTTTATTCCGTTGATTCACTTTGCGGAGGTGTCTGTTTGGGAACGACTCGACCCCAACTGCTTAACAGGATAACCATCTCAACTTCACATTTTTCTCTAGCGATAAGTAAGGCAGTTTTTCCATTATGATCAACCGCTTCTTTATCAGCTCCGTTTTCCAGTAAAAGCTTGGCAACGGCTAAATAATTCTTGGCAGCAGCCACCATTAAAAGTGTTTGGCCATGGCTTACTCTTATATTTGGACTTACTCCCTGGTTGAGTAGACTTTCAACCGTAACATTATTCCCTTTCTTTACTGCTTTCGTCAGTTCTCCTTCTTTGCTAGTCCAACCAACCAATAAAAATGAAGCCACCATAAAAAACACCAATATCCATTTTAATTTCGTCAATGAATTCGTCCCCCAGGCACTCAAAGTAATAATGCTTAATTAAGAGTTCCAGAGTTATTATTGACATTTCGCAATTATTTAATACTAATTTCCAGATCAAATCCTATATTTTAAACTTTTGCGCTGCATTGGATAATTGCTCAGCCATGTGTTGTAGCTTTGCGGCGGCATCATTGATAACCATTGTGGAGGCATATTGCTGCTGGAATGTAGCGGAGACTTCTTCTGCTGCTGCCAGGTTATCCTGGCTTATCACTGAGACTTTTGCAATTTCGGTGATTACGATTTGATTATTCTCATTCATTTTATTGGCAGTCTCGGTAATCAATGCGATACGGGTAATAATCTGACCGACTTTGGTAATGAGTTCTTGAAATGAATTGGCGGTTTCCATTAAAGTATTACGACCCTTATCGACTTGGTCTGTTCCCTCTCCCATTGTATTCACAACGCTATTCGTTTTTTGATCGATATTATTAATAACCGCATCGATCTGTTCAACTGCTTCCTGAGATTGAGTTGCCAATTGACGAATACTGGTGGCGACCACCGCAAAACCCCGTCCAAACTCTCCGGCCCTGGCTGCTTCGATCGAGGCATTTAAGGAAAGTAAACTGGTTTTCTCGGCGATTTCCCGAATTACATCCACCATGCTATGAATCGCCGATGAATCTTCGGCCAAGTTTTGGACCATCTGGTTTATCATATTCACTGTTTCAACCAGATTATTAATTGTATCAGTCATCTCCCGGGCTGCTTCACCACCGCGCTGTGCGGCTACAGAAGCTTCCTTACAGACATCATTAATCTGTGCGGTGGCACTTGTTACTGAATTCGCATTTTCAATAGCTCTCTCAATCGATTGGATAGCCGATTCGACGGTTTGAGTTTGAGTAGTTGCTCCGGTAGCCAGTTCATTTACCAGTTCGCTTAATTCGCCTAATGAACGGGTTGTTTCGTCGGTAACTTTATTCAACTCCATGCTGGAACTAGTAATATGTTCAGCATTTACAGCCTCCTCGGTCACCATCAATCGTAATTCATCAATGGCCCGATTAAAGGCTATTCCCACTGCACCGACTTCATCATTGGATTGGATCTTTACTTTTGCGCGCAAATCCCCTTTAGCCAATAATTCGGTAGTACTTCGCAACCTTTGTAAAGGCATAATGATGGAGTAAGCTACCATCACTCCGAGAAAAATCGCAATGAGTACGCCGAAGATAGTAATACTGGTTTGGATCGTCAATGCTGAATTATAAACCTTTTGACCTCTGGAATAGGTTTCCAACCCTTTAATACGACTTTGTTTACCGATATTATAAAGGCAATCGTAAAGCGCTTGTGAGTCATCTTTAAAATTGGAATAAAGATATGATACCGAAGAGCCTTTCGTCCGTATCTCGTTGTAAAGATTCCGCAGATCACTTTGATATTTGCTCTGCAGTTTTCCAACTTTTTGGATATCTTTTTTAGATAAATAGTTGGAGAAATAGTCGATTTGACCCGTTACATTATTCATTTGCGCCGATAATTCGGTTAGCGCCGAGCTATCCCCTTCAAAAGCGCGGGAAGTCATTTGATCAACTTTGTAAATCAACTCCAAAGCCTCGGATACGGGATATAGTATTGTGGAATTGCTCAAAAAAATGTCATTGGATACTTTATTCATGTCACGAATTTGGGCAAATCCAACCATACTTACGATAATCGTTATTAGGGTCATAAATAACAATATAGCGGCAATTTTAAAGACTACGCTTTTGATGTTAAGCTTGGTAAGATACCGGAAAAAAGCTAAAATATCAATTTTCATTACAAAACCTCCTCCAAAAATACGCCTTACAATAAGAGGTTATTGGATAAAAAAAGAGAAGAACGGAATTCGCTTCTCTTTTTTATAGGCAAAACAATAAAATTGTTAGTAATTATTTTTTGGCAGTTTTGGTTTTAATATCTATCCAAACGGCCAATAATAAAACTAAACCTTTAACGACAAATTGCCAGAAAGATTCGACATTCATCATACTTAGACCATTGTCGATACTGGCCATGACCAAGGCGCCAAGAATAGCTCCGGGGATACTTCCAATACCGCCCAAAAAGCTGGTGCCGCCAATAACACAGGAAGCGATGGCATCGAGTTCCATATTATTGCCGGCAGTGGTTGTAGCCGCATCTAATCTGGCGGTAGCCAACACGCCTGCTATCCCGGATAATAAACCCATCAGGATAAAAATCGCCATCGTCCTTCGACGGATATTAATACCGGACAATCTGGCCGCCTCGGCATTACCACCCATGGCATATACCTGCCGCCCAAACTGGGTGCTTTTGGTGATAAAAGTGAAGATTAAAACCAAGGCTAGAACGATAATGATTGGATAGGGGATACCCTCATATTGGTATAGAACAAAAGTAACAAGAATGATCAAAGCGCAATAAAAAGCGATTGTCAGCAGTTCCAAAAATAGCGGACGAACTTCAAATCCGTATTTAATCTTAGACTGGCGCGAGCGAAGCCTCCCAATTATCAAGGCTAATATTCCAATGGTTGTAAATACAATTCCAGGAATTAAGCTCAAATAGCCGCTGCTGATGATTTTAAAATCGGGCCACATCGGAGCAACAGTCATCAGTTTGATCAATCCCATAGTAGCACCGCGGAACACCAACTGGCCGGCCAAAGTAACAATAAAGGCCGGTACCGCGTGGTAGGCAACCCAATAGCCTTGCCAGGCGCCGATAAGTGCTCCCAAGGCTAAAGCCGCTAAAATCGCCCAAACCGTCGGCACATGATACCAAACCTGTAAAACCGCTGCCAGACCACCGGTAAATCCAAGAATTGACCCAACCGACAAATCGATATGAGTCGCTACGATAATCATAACCATCCCAATGGCCAATACTGCAGTGATCGACATCTGACGAGAAAGGTTGGAAATATTACGGGGTATTAAATACCTACCGTCCGTTAATACGGAAAATAATATCCAAATCCCGACTAGCGCGATGATCATTGTATAAGCTCGCAAATCGAACTTAAAACTCAATCGCTCCAAAAACTTTTTTTCCTGGACTGGGGTTTTTCCATCAACAACACTCATCCTAATTTCCTCCTGTCGCAGCATACATTAATTTTTCTTGATCAGCTTCATGATGCATAAATTCACCGTTAAGCGCGCCTTCATGAATAACTAAGATCCGATCACTCATACCGATAATCTCCGGCAATTCCGAAGAAACCATAATGATTGCCACACCTTGTTGTTTCAATTGATTCATCAGGGTATAAATTTCAAATTTGGCGCCGACATCAATTCCCCGGGTCGGCTCATCCATAATCAAAACCTTGGGATTGGTCATTAACCATTTACCGACAACCACCTTCTGTTGATTACCACCGCTTAGATTATTTACTTTCGCAGCCAAAGAAGGGGTTTTAATCTTTAATTGTTTGACAGAGTTTCCGCTGGCTAAAATTTCTTCATTGAAGTTGATGACGCCATGTCTGCATAAGTTGGGTAAATTTGCCAACGTCAGGTTAGCCTGGACATCTTGTTCCAATACTAATCCGTAACGTTTGCGATCTTCAGTAACCAAGCCAATACCACATTTAATCGCATCCAATGGGGAATCAATCACAACCGGTTTCCCCTCAATAAAGATTTCGCCGCTTTTGCGACCAGCAAAACCGCCAAAAATACTATTTACCAGCTCAGTGCGCCCAGCGCCCATCAGACCTGCAATGCCGAGGATCTCACCGCGCCGAATCGAAAAATTAACATTTTCAACTAATTTACGTTGTGAATTTTCCGGATCGTAAACATTGAAATCTTTTACTTCTAAAACAATATCGCCGGAAACATGCTCAACCCTTGGGAAACGTTCCGACAACTGACGACCGACCATCATTGAAATAACTTCATTTTCATTTGTCTCACCGATAGGTTTGGTTGAGATGGTTTCGCCATCCCGTAAAATAGTAACCGAATCTGCGATTTGGAAAATCTCATTAATCTTATGGGATATATAAATGCAGGTTACGCCGTTGGCTTTTAGCCGTCTGAGTATTCTCATTAACGTTGCAACTTCGCTTTCGGTTAAAGCCGCAGACGGTTCATCCAATAATAAAATTTTGGCTTGTTTGGAAATGGCTTTGGCAATCTCCACCATTTGTTGATGACCGACCCCCAAATTAATCACCGGAGTTTCAGGACGAATTTTTAATTCCACTTCATCAAGCCATTTAGAAGTTTCATAATAAAGTTTGGGCCAGTCGATAACACCGAAGCGGTTTGGTTCATTGCCTAGAAAAATATTTTCACCGATCGTTAAATATTTAACTAAAGATAATTCTTGGTTGATAATCGCAATTCCAGCTTCTTCGGATTCCTTAATATTATGATAACGTTGAATTTCGCCATTGATGGAAACATCTCCGGTATAGGTCCCATAAGGATAAACACCACTTAAAATTTTCATCAGGGTCGATTTTCCGGCGCCGTTTTCACCGCAGAGAGCATGAATCTCACCTTTACGGATCCGGAAATTGACATTTTTAAGGGCTTTTACCCCTGGAAACTCTTTATTGATATTTTGCATTTCCAGGATATATTTTTCCATGGGGATTCCCCCTCTCTATCAAATTCTGTGACATAGTATTAAAATAATTCTAATTTACGTAAAAAATCCTTTAATTTTTTTCTATATAATATTAGGAAGAGAGAGGTTTAACCTCTGAGGAGGTTGCCTCTCTCTTCCTTGAGACTCAGGTTAAATTACTTCTGTGCCGGCCATTTGTTTTTGGGAATATTACGATATACTTCTTCCAGAGGTTTCCAACCATCTTTGATGACGACATCATACATATTCTTGGCATTAACAGCGATTGGCTCCAGAGCTAAGAACGGAACATTCTTGATTTTGCCATTGTCAATGGTCTTGTTGGTAGCGACTTTTTGGCCTTTAGCTAATTGAACAGCAGCTTTAGCAGAGGCAGCAGCAATCACCTTGATTGGTTTGTAAACGGTCATTGCTTGAGTGCCTTCGACGATCCGTTGGCAAGCGGCTAAATCAGCATCTTGTCCGGATACCGGAACTTTACCGGCTAATTTTTGATCGGTTAAAGCTTGGATAATGCCACCAGCGGTACCGTCATTGGAGGCAACGACTGCATCAACTTTGTTGTTGAATTTGGTCAAAGCGTTTTCCATATTGGATTGAGCCACTTCCGGTTTCCAATCAGTGGTAAATTGCTCATAAACCACTTTGATTTTACCGGCTTTAATTAGCGGGTCAAGAACGGTGAAAGCACCTTTCTTTAACATCAAGGCGTTATTATCGGTTGGGGAACCACCAAACCAGAAATAAGTCCCGGTCGGAACTAATTTGACGATACCTTCAGCTTGCATATAACCGACCTTTTCATTATCGAAAGAGATATAAAGGTCAAGGTTGCAGTTTTTAATTAAACGATCATAAGCTAGGGTCTTAACTTTGGCTTTAGCGGCTTCATCAACAACCGGCGCTATAGCGTCGCCATTATGAGGGATAATCACTAAAACTTTTACGCCCTGGGAAAGTAGGTTTTCACATTGGGATACTTGAAGAGCGTCATCGCTGTTTGCAGCTTGGACGTTGACTTCACAACCTAATTTTTTTGCCTCAGCAATAAAGATATCACGGTCGCTCTTCCAACGTTCCTCTTTCAAGGTATCCATTGACAACCCGATCAAGAGTTTCGGGGCTGCGGATGCAACGCAACCGAGGGCAAATACTACCAAGAAACTAGCTACTACTAACAGTCTAAACTTTTTCACCAAAATTCCTCCCTTATTTTTTATCTGGGGCCGACAATAAAGTTCGACTCCAAGTTACGGGATAAATCGTATCATTTATTATTCGGAAAGTATCTGGAGGAATTTGCAAATTATAACTAATTAATTTGTAAAAAAAAATTTACATCATTGTAATCGTTTTTTATAGTATTATTTTGCGCTTAAAATAATCCTGGTTAATTATTTAAACCATGTTTGTTTGGGAATGTTTAAATAAATTTCTTCTTTGGTATGATAGCCGTCCTTAATAATTATTTCAATGTTATCTTTGTCGATCGGGATCGGATTGATAATCTCCGAAGGGATAAAATGCTTGCCGTTAAATATGGTGCCGTGATTGGTTTTAATCTCTTTATTGGCGCCAAGGGTTATCGCTAAATCCGCCGCCCGGTAAGCCAATTTTTGAATAGGCTTATAAACCGTCATTAATTGAGTTCCCTCAACGATCCGTTGACATCCCGAAAGGTCAGCGTCATGTCCGACTACTAAAATTTTACCGGCTAAACGCCATTCCGATAAAGCTTCAATCACGGCGCTCGCCAAACTATCATTGGCTGCTATCACGGCGTCAAACTTCTTTCCTTTGCTCAGTAAAGTTTGAATATATTGATAAGCTAGTTCCGGTCGCCAGTCTTCAGCCCAGGATTCAAAGATTATTTTAATTTTCCCTTCGTTAATATAGCTTTTTAAGATATTTTTATAGCCCTGATTAAACATGTAGCAGTTATTGTCATTAGGAGCCCCGTTAATAATTACATAATTACCGGAGGAAACTTTATTTATCAAATACTCCGCCATATACTCGCCCACTTTAATGTTATCAAAGGAGACATAGAGATCCAGATCAGCATTGCGGATTAGCCGATCATAGGAGATGACTTTAATTCCGGATTTTTTAGCCATTTGGGCGGCTATCGCAGCTTGATTTAAATCGTGCGGCACAATGACCAGAACATCTATTTTTTGGCTTATCAAATATTCGACTTGTTGATTCTGTTCCTGCGAATTGTTATTGGCATTTTGAATGACTACGTCGCCGCCTAACTGCTTAACCCGTTCAGCAAAATAATCCCGGTCCCGCCGCCATCTTTCCTCCTGTAACGTCGCCATGGACAAACCGATTTTAATCGGCCGTATCTTAGCCGAATTCGAATTTGAATTGGTAAATTGCCACCAGTTGCAACCGGTGACTGTAAAACTAAAGAACACCATAAATACAACCGATACACATCGCTTTAACATGTGGAATTCCTTCCCTTCAACTGTACCTGTTCATCACGATATTCACTAGGAGTTATATCATAATATTTTCGGAAAATCCGACTAAAATAATTGGGATCATTATAGCCGACCGAAAAGCAGCATTCCTTGACCGAAAGGCCCTGAGCCAATAACAAAACGGCTTTTTCCAAACGCAATTTGGTTACATACTCGCTAAAATTGATACCAAGCTCCTCACGGAATAAACGGCTAAAGTAAAACGGACTGATACCAACCGTATGTGAAATGTCTTCCAAACTCAACTGTTCTGTATATTGGGAATCAATAAAGTCCTTGGCTTGACGAATAATCGACTTTACTTGGTTTTGTCTTCCTTCTTTCACAATCCCAGTCAACGCCTTGATTCGCTGGGTAATCTCTTTAAGAATCTCCCTTAAATCGGTTCTATTGTTAAATATGGCCATAATTTGTTCAAAACCGGGAGAACCAGTCTGCCCCGTGGTTGAGTCTTTACAAATCTTATATGTGGATAATAATAATTCCAGCAAATAAAAGCATATCCGATCCTGTTCTGCTTGAAAATTAGCATATTTTAAAACAAGCTGGGCCGAATACATCTCAACCTTAGCTACATTTCCAAATCGTACCGCTTCTATGATCTCCTGAACTTCCTGACTTAGCTCACTCTCCCAATTGCGTTCCTGTTGCACTTGGAGATCATCATAATGATAAACCGGGCTCTGACCGCAATAACTCAAAGCCAGGAGCGATTCCTGATAGGAACGTTTTAATTCGGAGGAAGCGCTATAGATCCGTCCAATACCAATATGAATATCCGTGAGGATTTCTTTACTCTGCAGCAAATTTAAAACTTTGCGGGCTACAGCCACCGGTTCGATATCGACTGATTCCGGACCTGCTTGATTCATAGGGATAAATATCGAAAGAGGATACGTTTTTGCCGGAGCAACTAAACAAGGAATAAAATTTCGGATTTCTTCAGCCAGATCGGACATTTTTAGGCGCAGAGTGAAGCTGAGTTCGATAAGAGAATCCACCGGAGCGCTGGCCTTATCACGATAAGAAACCGCTAAAAAGAATCCCTTCACCAATTTGATGGCTAGTAACTCTTGATATTCAGCCAAGGCAACATCATTGATGCCGTTCATTAACTCAAACATAAACTCATTTTCAATAACCGGCAGTAATTTTTTATAGCGTTCCCGTAGAGCCAATTCTTCCAGGCGCGCTTCTCGTATATTGATCAATTGTTGTTTTACCCTGCCGAGTAAATCCAGCAACCGGGCTTTATTAACAGGTTTAACCAAATAGTCATATATGTTAAGACGGATCGCCTCTTGAGCATAAGAAAAATTTTCATAGGCCGTTAAAATAACTAATATTGCTTGCGAATCCATACGGCGAATCTCGGCGAGAGCTTCTAAACCATTAATCCCCGGCATTTTAATATCCATCAGGACTAGTTCCGGTCGAAAAGCATCTGCCTTTTCAATGGCTTCCCGTCCGGTACGAGCAATCTCAACTTGTAGGTCAGGCTCGCCGGAGAGAGTCAGGGAAATTGAATCCAACATAATCTGCTCATCATCAACCACCAATATCCTCATAAGCAGCCTCCTTAAAAATTTTGATTGAGAGGTAATTTGATCTGGATTGTGGTCCCTTGATTGGGGATGCTTTGGATTGAAAATAAGTCCTCTTGACCATAGAAAAGTCGTAACCTCTCTCGAACATTATGCAATCCAAGCCCGGTCGTATGTCCGGATATTTGATTTCCTTGTTGAATGCAAGTTAAAGTCTGGCTATCCATGCCCAATCCATTATCGGATACCTGAACTACTACGAATTCCAGATCTTTAAATACTCTTACTTCAATCTTCCCACCGCTTTCCTTTTCTTCAATGCCATGAATCAATGCATTCTCCGCAATTGGTTGCAAGGTCAGCAACGGAATCTGATAGTTGAAGATTCCCGGATCATCCGAATCAATTTGAATCAAAAAATGAAATCGTTCGCTGCCATACCTGGTTTCTAAAATAAAGAAATAGGTTTTGAGATGATTGATCTCTTCTTGAATGGTAACCGGAGTATCTAACGTGCGCAAGTTATATCGTAGCAGAGAAGAAACTTTGTCGACAAATTCCGCAGTTTTGTCGGCGTTCTCGATGATTGCCAGCTGGACTCCGGCATTGAGCATATTAAAAAGAAAATGGGGGTTTATCTGGGATTGTAAAGCATGGAGTTCGGCTTCTCGCAATACATTCTTCATGGAAAGATTCTGAAGTTCTTGATCCTGAAGCCGGATTTCCAGATCGGATTTATGCTTTATTTCCGTGATTAATCGGCTGATACTGGAGACCATTTCATTAAAAGCCCGCGTTACCACGCCAACTTCATCATGAGTAACAACCTTCAAAGGAGCAATTGAAAAATTGCCTTTAGAAATGGCCTTGGCCGCATCCATCAGCTTATTTAGGGGTTTGGTAAATTGAAAACTTATCCAGATGGTAACGATGATACTGAATAATAAAGTGCCGATGATGATCATTAACCCAAATCGTTGGATATCACTTAGGCGTTTCGAAATTAACAAATATTGCCGACTATTCTCTTCCAACTGCCGGGTTATTAACCAGTCAACAGCCCATTTGATATTGGTGTTGTAACGAACTGCCTCATTAAATGCATGTAAGTAACCGGCAGAATCCCGGGCCCGTTTGGCTTTTTCAGCGGCTTCCGCCTGATTTAAGAAAGCACGGGTCATATTACGAACGTTTTCCAACATCAAAGAATTATCGGGTGTCGCGTCCACCACTTCCAACTTTGGATATTCGCTGTCAATTGCATCGGTGTAATAATAATACTCCCGTAGCATAAGAAAATTCCGCGACACCAGATATTTTTCCAAATAACTTACAGCCTTATCAATATCGGCGCTGAAGTTCATCAATTCAATATTATTGTCGAGCAACCCATTAATCCGGTGCAATAATAATTGTTCATTATAATAAGAAAAAAAACTGACTAACGCCAAGATAACTATCATTATCAAGAAAGGATAAAGCAATTTACTGCGGATTGATTTAAAAGTTTCCGGCTTAATTACTATCATGGTTTCCTTCTTCCGCCGGTTCAATCAACTTTTTACTATAAGTGGCCAGATTGTGATTATTGATAAGAAAAAGCGGCATATCGTAATTCTCCCGGATTGGCTTTCCTTCCCGGGCGCGAATAAGCGTCGACATTCCCTGAAAGCCCAATTGTTTGGGATCATCAGCCAGAACGCCCCAAATAACGCCACGTTGGATATACGTTGCAATCTCGGATGTCAATCCGCTACCGATGATAGTCATCCGAGTCACCCGGTTTAAATCAACTACAACCTTGGCTACTCCTAAGGTATCACTGGCGCTCGAACAAATGATTACTTGAATTTCAGGATGATGGGTCAGGATGGTTTGAGTTTGTTCCTCAGCGCTAATACTGCTTCCCTTGGAAGTTAAGATTAAATTTAATTGCAGCCCGGACTCGCTGGAGATTGCGTCCTGAATCCCTTTTAAATAACGATGATAATTTACATTGGAAAAAGAGGAGTTAACCAAGACCGCGACTTTTATAGTGCCGGATACTGCTCTACGCAGAGCTTGTCCGGTCTTAAAACCCAAATCGTATGTATTAACGCCTACAAAAGCCACTCGTTTGGTCTCGTCACTTTCATTGAAGAGGGAAATTACCGGGATCTTTTTTTCAACCGCTTCATTGATCAGTGCTTTAAAATTCGGGTCCTTGGGTACAGAAATTAAAATGCCGTCCACACTGGATAGAATCGACATTTCAAGGAAACGTTCCAATTCTTTTAAATCTAAGAATTTGGGTCCGAAATATTCCAGAGCGACTTTTTGGGAATCCGCCGCCTTAAGTGCGCCAGAATGGGCTTGATTCCAATAACCATCATCGGTAGCCGGGGTTATCATTACAAAATGATAACGATAATTACGAGGATCTTGGGAATGATATGTTACGCCCGTTTCTTTCCATAAAAAGCTTGAGGTATTATAGACTAAAACGATTGCGATGATGATGACAAGAATAATCAAAATGCCGATTAGATTGTATCTCACGCTTCAACCCCAATTTCAGCATATAATAACTGCATTTTTAACCAATAATTCAATTTTACCACTATACATGCCTTATTTCTAGTATAATTCCAAATATTTGGATATGTATAAAAACCCAAACAAAGCAAAGAGGCAGCCCCGATACTTCTAAGCTGCCTCATAAACAAATATGGCAAAAGGGGATTATCGATACATCAGATCAAAATGTTTTTGAGCGCCGACTACTGCAGCTCTCATCACATCTTCCGCTTTTGCGGTCTCCCTATTGGTCAAATATTTCATTAATTGTTTGGTATCCAGTTCTGTTGCAGCTTTAGCACATGCTTCCCAGCTTAGGATGCTTCTTATCACTCGATCAATACCCTGTTCCTCATTATCATAAGCCCGGACTTGCATATCATGGCCTTTCCAACGGTCAAAGCCGGCTTCTTCGAGCAATCCGGCAATTGCGATATTCATGCCGTTAATGCGGGTGCCATGGTCGATATCATATTTGCCGGGGCCGCCTAAAATAATGCCGTCATTATAACCCTGGCTGTTTAAATGCATATGTACCATTGCGTCATTATCCAGTTCTTCAACCGAGTCATATACATGATCCAAACCAATCATTTCGGAGTGTCCAAATTCCTTATTAACTCCTTTTTTCTTACGGGATACCCCAAACTCATCCTCAATACGGCGCCAGAAGAGCAAAGCCGAAGCTACCGTCGGAATAATCATCGCCGGATGACCTTCATTAGGTTTCGGCTCAAAACCGATATAAAGGCTACCGCCCTTTTGGGCTTCATATTTACAAAGATTGGCGATACTCTCTTTCAGATTTTGATACATTTGCTTAATTCCAACCGAAGCCAGATCATATCCATAGGAACCGTTCCAGAGAACTAAAGAGGGTGCCTTGGCGACATCGGGATGCCAAGCTTTTTTAAGCGGGCCATAAGCAAGTTCTACGGTTTTGGTTCCCAGTTCTTCAGCGGCTTTACGTTCTTTAGGATCCAGTGAGCAAACTCCGCCATATCCGAAATGGCTATGTGCGCCGGGGGTAATCATTGCCAAATGCATTTTGGCATCGAGCAGCGCATCAGCGATCGCCGGAGCGGTTTTCTCATCGATCTCGCTGTCATAATGGACTTCAAATCCAAGTTCAACATTGTCCGGCATCCGGGGGGCGATTTTATCCTTAATCAAACGAATAACTCCCACACCGTCCAAGTTCTGAGCACTCCAAGCAGGCCTCATATCACCGGGGGTAAAGCCACCCTTACCGGGGTTAAAAGTCCACCGGCAAACCGCATGTAAAGATTTTTTAGCCAAATTTCATTCCTCCCTTAATTTTTAAATTTGTTATAAAACCCAAAACGAAAGTCGATACAATATATGATGCCTTAGCTTCCATCGTAGGGCCTTTTAACTTTTCGCCATTTGATGCTTCAAAATTGTCAGCCAATTGCGGTATGCATCTTGATATGCGGGAATCAGTGCCTCATTAGGCTCAATGGTTTTCACCGCTTTAAGGCCGGTAAATGCTTCATGGAAGTCATTATAAATCCCCGCGCCTAATCCGGCGCCGCGTGCAGCGCCTTGAGAACCATCCGTATTATAGAGCTCCACTCTAGCCCCGGATATTGTCGCAAAAGCCTCAGCAAAGAGCGGGCTCAGAAACATATTGGCCTGACCGGCCTTAACGGTTTTAATATTGATGCCCATCCCTTGCATAATCTCCAGACCGTATTTCAAAGCAAAAACGATACCCTCTTGAGAAGCCCGAAAGATATGGGAGCGCTCATGAATATTAAAGTCTAGCCCATGAAATGATGCCCCGATATTTTTATTTGCTAGAGTTCTTTCAGCGCCGTTGCCATAGGGAAGAACGGACAGAGCATTGGAACCGACCGGAACAGCAGCGGCCAGCTTATTTAATTCTTCGTAAGATAATCCGGCGGTAAAATTGTTCTTGATCCAACGATTAAGGATCCCGGTACCGTTAAGACACATTAGAATACCAAAGCGGGGTGCGGCAGCGGTATGGTTAACATGAACAAAAGTATTTACTCTTGAGTACGGGTCGTAGTTCGGTTGATCGCCGACTCCATAGACCACACCGCTAGTTCCGGCAGTAGTAGCTAATTCGCCGGGATTTAACACGTTAAGTGAAAAGGCGTTATTGGGTTGATCGCCGGCTCGATAAGCGATCTTGATTCCCGGTTTGAGCCCTAATTCCAAGGCAGCTTGTTTTGTTAGTTCTCCCTGGATGGAAAAAGTAGGCGCCAGTTCCGGTATCAGCTCCGACGAAATATCATAGTAATCCATGAGTAACTGAGCCGGGCTGCCCTTTTGGAAATCCCACAGGATACCTTCAGAAAGTCCGGAAGGAGTGGTGCGAATCTCGCCACTCATTTTTAAGGCTATATAATCCCCAGGAAGCATTGCTTTATATATTTTTTTATAATTCTCCGGCTCGTTTTGTTGGACCCATTTTAATTTGGATGCAGTAAAATTACCCGGTGAATTAAGCAAATACTTCAGACATTTTTCAGTGCCTAACGTTTCAAAGGCTTCGTTGCCGATGGATACAGCACGGCTATCGCACCAAATGATCGCCGGTCGGAGCGCCTTTCGATTATTGTCAACGATAACCAATCCGTGCATCTGGTAAGAAAGGCCGATAGCTTCTACATCTTGTAGATTCGTCGGGCTGCTTTTTTTGATCATAGCGGTTGTCAGCTTCACATGCTCCCACCAAGTATCCGGATGTTGTTCAGCCCAGCCCGGTCTGGGGGCGGATATCTCCAGTTCCGTTTGGGGAGAGGTTGCCGAAGCGATTACCTTACCGGTAGCAGAATCCATCAAGGTGGCTTTCACCGAAGAACTGCCGATATCAAATCCTAATAAATATGCCATTTCTTCATCTCCTCCTGTATTTTAAACTTCAACCTTGATCCCGTTCGGTTGATTGAAGCGAAAAAACATCCTGATTCATAACCGCGTCGATTGCCAAACTAACCATCCCCATTGCGGTGCTTTGATTTTTTAACTCCGAAAACTCAAGTCGAAATCCGCTGTATGCCTTATTCAAGCAGCGATCCTTGATCTGTTTCAACAATTTGTTATAGATAATTTCTTTGAGCTCGGTAATTTTGCCGCCGATAATGATCAACTCGGGATTAAGGCCGTTCATCAGATTGGCGATTCCGATGCCTAAATATTTAACTACCGTATCGAATACTTGGAGGGCTACTGCATCGTTTTGCAAAACTGCCGCCAAGAGCTGATCAAATGAATGGATTTTATTGGCTGATAATTGGTTATAAAGCTTCAATGCCGCATCGTTGGAAGCATAAACCTCCCAACAGCCTTGATTCCCGCAATGGCAAACCATTCCATCCGGTTCAACCGTCATATGGCCGAATTCGCCGGCATGATCCGAGTGCCCGGTAAAAAGCTGATTGTTTAGTACCAATCCGCAGCCGATACCGATCCCCACCGATATATAGACGGTATTTACGACTTTACCGGCACAGCCAAATGATTTTTCACCGAGAGCTGCTGCATTTGCTTCATTTTCGATTAAAATCGGTTTATCGTATTTTAATAACTGATTTAAATTTACATTTTGCCAACCCAGGTTGGGGGCAAATTCAATCAACCCGGTGGTATTCCGGACGATTCCCGGTACTCCGATCCCGATAGAGCCGATATCTTGCAATGAAATGCCGCCTTCAAGGTAAATCTCCTGAACAACTTGGTTTAACCTGTTAATGACATGCCATTCGTCCTTATTAGTAAAAAATACCTCTTTGGTTATAACGATAGCGCCCACAGCATCCGTAAGAATACCGATGATCCGGTCGATTTGGAGGTCGATTCCGATGACATAAAAAGCTTTGGGATTAACCTGATATAATACGGAACGCCGGCCGCCTGTTGATTTGGCAATACCACAGGTCATTATCTTCGTTTCGCTTGCCAGTTCATTAATGAACGTCGCCACTGAAGTAGAACTGAGACCGAGACTGTCCGAAATCCCCGCTTTGGATATCGGACCGGAATTTTGAATTAACTTCATAATCGCCCGTTTATTATTCGTACGCATTATTTCTTGGTTGATGGCATTCTTCATACGGTGTCCTTTCAGCACTGGTAGCTACACTCTCAAAAACTTTTAGAAAAACTTTTAAAACAACTTTTAAGAAGTTAATATAAAATTTCAACTTGGAGTGCCAAAATCCTTTTTTAGTCGAATAGATATTTTAGAAATCTCGTATCTTTCCCAACCTTGATTTACTTAAAACTTGTTGCCCAATCATGTTTAAAAAATCTTTTCCCATAAATAGACAAGCTAAAATTGTCGGCCTTTCCTTCGATCAACTCATTTTGAATTTATATATTTTAATTGTATCGTCTACATTATTAAGTTGGAGGAAATTCAACAGTCGCTTTTTTATTATAGCGGTAATCTCCTGGCCTTTCGGTACTAACAACACCCCGGAGCGATCTGAAATATTCTCAGCCACTACCATTCCAATCAAAATTTCACCGGTTTTGATTTCATATACCGGATGATTTTCCTCAACCGGATTGAGATCGGCCTCCAGAGTATTCAAGACCATGGGATCATACCATTGCCAATGATTTTTCATTTGTTTCATAACTTGAAGTTCGCTCTTGGCTGTCGCTTGCTTCATCAAATCAAAATCCGAAGCCACCTTGATGAGTCTTGCAAGAAAAGGAATTTCTTCGCCTTTCAAATCATCTTTCGGAACTCCACCACCGTCATACTGCTTTTCTTGATAGCGAATCGCCTCGGCAACTCCTTCCAACCGAGGGATATTTTTTAACAAATTCCACCCAATGATTGGATATTCCTGATATATCGCTGTTTCAAATGAAGACAGTGGCTGTCCGATTATTCTTTTATGTAATATTGGCGATGGAACCGTTACACAACCAATTTGAGAAAGCATTGATGCGATCTCCACTTCCCATAAATTCTTCAACTGCAAACGAGAAGCGATCCGCTCGGCTAAGTTACGGATTCGACCAGCCCGGCTAAAGGCTTCGGGTCCTATAAGTTCTAAAATATCATTTAAAACTTGGATACTCCCATGTAAGGTCTGTTCCAATATTTCTTTTTCCGCTAATATCAGCCGATGTTGTTCAACTGCGGCATTTAACGCGTTGACGATTTCTTCAAAATTACAGGGTTTTAACAAAAAACGAAAAAGATTACCTTGATTCATGGCTGCTACCGACGCCTGCAAATCGGCCTGCCCGGTCAACATAATTCGTGCTGTATTCGGGAAAAGCTTCTTAACTTCAACTAAAAACTCAATTCCATCCATCCCCGGCATGCGATAGTCGGAAACCACAGCCGCGAAAGGTCCTTCTCTTTTCAAAAGCTCCAGCCCCTCCATTCCTCCATTAATGATTGCCAATCGAGGAAACTGATACCGCAAATTTCTTTGTAAACCAGCCAATAAATTGAAATCGTCATCCACTAAAAGAATTTTCTCTTGCATCCGGGCTTTCCTCCTCTAGGAGAATAATAATGGGATATTCGTTGTTCCATTAGGTTACTATCCGGTCCAAATCAAACCACTTTGGATCTAAGAGTTTTAATAGTTCTCCATCCAGCGGTAAATTATTATTTGTTTCCGCTAAAAGCTCTGCCCTCTGAATGGCTGTTCCCGCCAAAGAATTGGCCGTTTTTTTGGGCGCACAATGATGATGGGCAACGGCCCGAACAATATTCCCAGGCAAACCCCATAACCCTAATAAACATGCTCCTAATTCGGCATGAGTAGTACCTAATATTTGACGTTCGGCTTCACATAAATCGCACTGTTGCACTGCGACATAATTAGTTATTCTTTGATACAGCCCAGGAAACCCAAATAAAACTATTTTTCCGATATCATGCAACATGCCGCCGATGGCCGCCGCCGTCCTTTCATCCCCATCCGCTCCGGCACGTCCGGCGATCTCGGCAGCTAATTGTGCAACGCTAACACTATGCTTATTGATAACTTCCAGTGGAAATTTTTCCGGTAACGCCATATTTTCTTCCATAAAAAGAACATTTTTATCCAAAACAATTTTTTTGATGCTTTCTAATCCAATACGTTCAAATACTTGCTGAATAATTCCAATGGGTTGCGGCAAGCCTAAAAATTCCGAACTGACCAATTTTAGACTCAAAGCAAAAATCGCTATATCCCGATTGATGAGATGGCCGACTTTTTTTAACGAACTATCATAAATTTCCAATTCCCGGAGCAAATTCTCATATACATAATTGGAAACAGGTAAATCACTTATGCCGGCAGCCATTTTTTTTAAATTTTCATCCGGGACCAAATCCAAGGCATCCAATGTCTGAGAAATTGCTGCAATTACATTTTCGGTCGCACAGGGTTTGGCTAAAAAGCGGTGGGCCGGTCGAATCGATCGTAAAACCATTGCCGGATCGGAATATCCGGAAAAGATAATTCGGACAACCTGGGGAAATTTCCCCATCACAATTTGCAGCAGTTCCGCTCCATTCATGCCGGGCATTCGCATATCGGAGACAATNACATCAAAAGGTTGTTCNTCCATAAGTCGCAATGCTTCCAGTCCGCTTCCGACAAATTGAAATTTCCATTCTGACGGTAATCCGTGAACCACCCGTTTAAACCCTTGAGTAATATTGAAATCATCGTCTACCAAAAGGACTCTTTTAGACATGTTACAATTCTCCAATCGGCAGACTCACTACAAAAGTAGTCCCTTTTCCCGGGTCGGAATCAACTGTAATCTCTCCTTGGTGCTTGTTGACAACAATATCGTGAACTATACTCAAACCTTGACCGGTTCCCTTCCCCACTTCCTTGGTTGTAAAAAAAGGATCAAAAATTTTATCCATTATATGATCAGTAATTCCTACCCCTGTATCATTGAAGTGAATCTGAACCCAATTTCCATTTTGGCTTGTTTTGATTAAAATCTTTTCCTTACGGGTGGCATCATTTTTAACAACCTCTTTAATAGCATCAGCTGCGTTAATAATCAGATTTAAGGCTACCTGGTTGATTTCATCCACTATACAGTTTACCAAAGGCAGGTTACGCTCAAAGTTGGTTTCCAAATCAGCCACATATTTCCATTCATTTCGGGAAATCGTAATCGTTCCTTCCAACGCTTTATTGATATCCGTGAGCATTTTCTCCCCTTGTCCGGGATGCGAAAAATCCTTCATGGCCAACATGATCTTGGTTACCCGTTCGTTTCCATCCAGGGACTGAGTAAGCGCCAAAGGGATTTCACTTAAAATATACTCCATGTCCTTGCTTTTCATGAAGGAATCAGTCTCCCCGCATAACTCCGGAAATAGATTACCGCTTTGATTAGCCTCCAACAATCGCGAATTTAGTATCAGCAGGTTTTGAATATCACCAAAAGATTTTTGAAAAAAACGGATATTATCTCCGATATATTGGGTTGGTGTATTGATTTCATGGGCGATTCCCGATGCCAATCGCCCGATGGATTCCATTTTCTGTGATAAAATTGCCTGAGCTTCCAATTTTTTACGGCTAGTGACGTCAACTCCAAATAAAAAAAACGCCGCCGGCGCATTCAGATTTACTTGAATCGGATTGATGGACAAACTAATCAACCCTTTATCGCCTCCGGGCCTAACATACCAGTAATCATCCAAGTTGGTTGAGGTCGTTTGTTTCCTAAACATAGCAATAGCGTGCAATAACCGGTCCCAATCCCAATGGATTCTGCATTCCCTAAACGGCAAACCAATCACTTCTGACTCCGGTATGGAAAATGCTTTTTCCGCGGCAGCATTCCATTGCATCACCAAGTCATTTCCAGATACACCGATCACGATTGAAGAAATGATGGACATTAGTTGCTGATTTTGCCTGCAAGTCTCTAAAGCCTTATTTTCCGCCTTTTGGCGTTCAATAACCTCTGCTTTTAGCAACTCATTTGTTCTCGTCAGTTCCATCGTCCGTTTTTCCACTCTGGATTCCAGTTCATCATAGGCTTGCCGCAAATCTGCTTCCTGTTGTTTAACTTTACGGTTTAATAAAATAATATTCCAGCATTCGTCAATTGCGGCAAATAATTTGGGGAAATGAACCGGCTTTAAAATATAGTGATTAATCCCAATATCAATGGCTTTTAAAAAATAATCCGTTTCATTATAGGCTGTAGTTATGATGATAGGAACTGCTTTATTACCGGTCTTAATCTCCTTTGCCATCGTTAACCCATCCATCACCGGCATCTGCAAATCCGTAATAATGATCTCCGGATGGTACTGGTTAAATAGCTCTAACCCTTCTTGGCCGTTTTGGGCTGTATAAACCATTGTAATTCGTCGTTGAAGCATTTCAACAATGGATTCTCTAATGCTCGCTTCATCTTCCACATAAAGCACTTTAATTTCGACTTTTTCCGTTTTCATTGTCTCTGTTTACCCGACTTTCAATTCAAAGTTCAACGGATGGAACATTCAATCCGGAATTCGGCTCCGCCTTCAATATTACGAACGGTCAAGCTTCCTCTCATATTCTTCTCAATAATCGCTTTGGACATATAGAGCCCGATACCCGTGCCTTTTCCAGGTTCTTTGGTCGTAAAATACGGTTCAAATATTTTAGAAATAATTTTGTCGGGAATCCCTCCTGCATTATCACAAATAATGACAACCGACTTCTCATTTTCAGGATAGGCGCGAATTTTTACCCAGCGCTTGAACTGATTTTTTTTCAAATGGGCATCTTTGGCATTATTTAAAATATTTAGCAAAACCTGTGAATATTCGTTGGGATACCCATGCAGAGCAATATCTTCTTCTACATTCAACTCCAATTGAATATTATTATTTTTAAAACTGGCCTCAATAAACGAAAGCGTTTTATCAAGGACCTCTTTGAGGGAATAGTTCTGTTTCTCTTTGTTTTGTTTAAAAAAATTGCGGAAATCGTCGATTGTTTGCGACATATATTGTATTATATCAGTGGCTTTGTTAACTTGATTTTGGAGATAATCCCGGGTGAGTTCACTGTATTCGTAAGCATCCAGCATGTTCTGAATGACAAGCCCGATTGCATTCAACGGCTGACGCCATTGATGGGCAATATTTCCGATCATTTCACCCATCGCAGCCAAACGGCCTTGCTGAATCAGCAGTAAATCTTTTTCGCGATTTTTAGCGACTTCGTTTTGAACAATGATTTCTAAATTGCGATTCATCTCTTCCAACTGCACTTGTTTTACACGAAGTTCTTCTGTAACTAGTTTTGGTATGGTGATATCGTTCATGGAGCCTGAAATTCCGGTTATTCGCCCATTACCATCCTTAACCGTCCCGGCAAAGACTTCCAGCCAACGGAATCCTCCTGATTTAGTGATAAACCGGCTGCTAATATCAATAATCTCAATCTCTTGTTGCATCAATTGGCAGAAAAGCCCTTTCATTTCAGTGAAATATTCACCAGGACATACATAGGACAATACATTTTTCCCTATGGCCTCTTCAATTGAAAAACCGGTTATATCATACCAGGCTGGGTTAAGAAAGCTCCAACTTCCATCCATATCAACCAAAAAAATTATTTCCGAAATATTCTGAACCACGGTTCTAAAAGGTTCTTGAATTTCCCAAGACTGATCTCTGTTTGACTTATGTTTTTTATTATTTACCATCTCGCTAGAATTAAATTGCTTTTTCACTTATTGCCACAATGGCTTGAGTTAAATCCTTCTTTAGATCTCGTTCAATAGGCTTAGGCAATAAAACGCCCTCCTTATATAAGACTTTTACGATTGGTCGAGCCGGAAAATTTTTGGTGACGTTCGTTACGACTCCCGTTTCGCCATTATTAAGATCAACGGTGCTGCCAATGGGAAAAGGCGCGATATTTTGCAAAAATACTGTTGTAATATACGGATCAAAGAGGGTTTTACTATTCTCCTGAATGTATTGGATTGTCTCATTAGGCAATAACCGCTTTCTATAACAACGATCCGAGGATAGAGCATCATATACGTCAGCTAAGGCTATAATCCGGGCAAATTCATGAATGGCCCCGTTTTTTAGTCCGCGAGGATAACCGGAACCGTCCATCCTTTCGTGATGCTGCCATACAGCATGCGCTGAAACGCTGGTAAAATCATTACATTTATGTAAAAGCTCATATCCAATTTGTGTATGCTTTTTTACAACTTCATATTCTCCCGGCGTAAGCTTTTCTTTTTTAGTCAAGATTTCCTTCGGTATGCCGGTTTTACCAATATCATGTAATAAAGCGCTCGTTCCTAATTGTATTAATTTGTAATAATTATAGCCGATGGCGATTCCGGTCATAATCGAAAGCACGCACACTGAAACACTATGAACAAAATGATAATCATCCGTAGATCGGATCTCAACCAAATTATAAATAACATTTCGGTTAGCGATCAATTCATCGATTAAACTATTAACTGTTTGTCTTATTCTTTCACTGTTAATCGCCCGACTTTGATATATATCCGTCAAAGTTTCTTTCACCGCTTTGGTTGCTTCATTTTTAATTTGGATTCTAATGACCTCGTCAACCATTATTTTGCCTAAGTGATGATCGGCAATATAAAGAATGGAAATTCCCATTTCCTTTAATCTCTCGATATACCGTTCAGTTAGCTTCATGCCTTCAGCCAATAAAACCGTTCCGTTTACCGAGTAAACCGCTCTTGCCAAGCACATATTTTCCTTGACGTTCTCGATTGAAAGCAACTTCATTCTTATCTACACTCCCGTCGGCACCGAAGATACTTCCAAAATTGTATGTGTTCAAATATATAGATATAGTGTTACTTTTCGGTTCCGATGTCTTTTTTACCAAAAAGTCTCCATTTTGGAAAGCTCGCATAGATATTATTTATTGGTTGGGTTATAATGGGAATTAGCGGCAGCCAACATAATTAAGTGGATAAATCTTATGTGAGGTCTTTAAATATATAAAACATCTCTTTTGCATTAAAAATATGTTAAAAAATATATCGAATTATTCCAAAGTCCTAAGTTTCTTTTGACGTTGCATTTTGCTTCATGATTGCCAATCAGATCTAGTCGACCCTTCATTACTCTTTTAAAGATTATATTAGATATCTAAATATTTGTCAACGGGGTTTAGATATATAAATGTATATTCCAATTGTAGCTGAAAGATTACGTTCTTTAAGAAATTTAAAGAAATTAACAATTCGAGAGGTTCAAGAATTTACCGGATTAACCGCCGGTAATATTAGTTGTTGGGAAAATGGACGATACTTGCCGAGTGCGGCTGCTCTTGTTTTGTTATCTGAACTATACGAAGTTTCTATCGATTGGATTTTAACCGGAACAGATAATAATCAGACCCCGCCCAAAGAAAAACTTGACCCGGAATTGGAAGTTATGCTGGAATATATGAAAGAGATGTGGCAATGCAGCAGAGACAGGCAAGGTTGGCTTAAGATTCAATTCAACGAAGCTTTCCCTAAATTCAAGGAATGGTTTAAAAAAAACAAGATAAAAATTAGTCGGGACTCTGGCTATCGGAGTTAACGGATGCCGCGCTCACGGTAGCATCCGAGTTTCCCTATGTTTCTCCATCCCTTTGTTTGCCTCTTGCAACAACTCTTCGAATGACTTCCTAAGAATCCCGCTCGCCTGTTTCTAAAGCCTCTCATAATGATCGCGCAACTCCCTATATCGTCGGCACACAGATTTCCGGTTTCATTTGGCCTGTATTCGATTTTTACTTCAGATCATCCAGCGTTCTTATTAAATTTCTCACCGGCACATATACTGAAGCCTTAAATAAAATAACACTACCGGGAATAATTGCCGCCTTAAAATACTCTTTTGCCTGCTTCACAGTTTCAAAATACTCCATTTTAGACTCGGGAACGCCTTCACTTTTTGCGCCTGTCAGATATTCCGTAGCCCATTTGCCTATCGCAATCAACTTCTCAAAGTTGATCCGCCCAAGCTGTTGTCCGATAATAAAGTGAACCTTTTGGGCATATTGTTTAATCTGTTCATCCGGTCTCTCAACGTCTCCCATCACTAACATAATCGGCCTGTTCTCCGTGAACTTTGGGATCTCTTCCAATAGTAATTGAGTAGAATCCGGATTGGCATTAAAATTATCATCAATTATAATTGTATCAAAGGGTCCGGCATATACTTTCAATCTTCCGGCCATCGGTTTGAAATCCGCCAAGCCTTGCCGTATATCTCTGGGGTCCATTCCCAACTCCACTCCAGTTAAAATGGCAGCAAGGGCATTGGCAACATTATATTTCCCCACGGTATTCATGGTACAATCAATTTTAACTTTCTTTCCCCTTTTTCCCCTTTTTGCCATTGCTACAAAATGAGTCCTAAATTCTTTATACATAATATCCTCAGCCCATATATCATAGTTTTCGGAGAATCCATATCGAAGCACTCGCCCTCCGTACTTGTGTACCGGAAACTTATTGCAATTATTATCTTCGCCGTTAATGATCAGCACACCGTTTGGATCAAGGAATTCCAAAATTTCGGCTTTCGCCTCAATAATTTTGTCAATTGAACCCAATGTAACATAATGCGCTCGTTGAATGGATGTCACAACAGCAATGGAAGGCTTGATAATACTTGAGCTAAAACGCATGTAACCCATACTCTTCATTCCTGTCTCCACAACCGCCGCCTGATGAAAATCCCTCAAGTCCAAAATATTCGAAGCAGCTCCAAAAGCAGTATTATAATTGGCATATCCCACTAGAGCGGGCATGCCGGCATTAAGAACTGATCCTATCATATCTTTGGTAGTCGTCTTTCCGGCGCTCCCAATAACCTGTATCAAAGGAACCTTAAATTTTGTACGATAAATCCTGGCCAATGCAATTTGAAACATAATCCAGTTGTCAACTTCGATAACTCCGATCCCGGTCTCTTTCCACCTTTCTACATCGAACCCGCACGGCTTATGTACTACAACGCCTGACGCATTGCACATCACCATTTTGTCTAATAAACTCGCTTCAGCGCTTTTAGGGGAACAGCAATAAAGGCAGTTTTCCTCAAGCTCATAGGGATCCCTTACCACATATTTTATAGGCTTGTTGCCCCAAGTCAGCACTTTTCCACCAGGTATGTCTTCAAGTTCCCGTATCAATATTCTTTCCATTTTCATCCCTTCTCCCGATTATATTTTATTAATAAAGTTGAAATAGTTTTACTAACTAATATAATAGTTTTAATATTTCTACCCCAATCTCTATATCCCAAATCATTACAAAATATGTATGTTAAAATAAATATTTTTTTAATCTTGTAACACAATGTATCAAACACACATAATTTGTCTTGGTTATATTATTAATCTTGGAGGTGTGCAAGAAAAATGGTTAATCAAACGTCCGGCGTTCCCTATTGCGATACAATCCTGGAAGAAGCAATTGTCAATGTTAATCAATCCATTGTTATCGAAAAACACTTATTACAAAAAGCAAAATATATCGCCGAAAATTTACGGGCTTTAGGGTCAACCAATGGGGCGATCAATGATATCATCCCCCAAATAAAAGAACTACAGATGATAATGCATAATAAACTTCAATCCACTGAGAAACTGTTCCAGAAATTCGGAAATCTTTATAAAAATGATGATTCTATTGAAAAGCCTTCACCAGAGCTAGATACATTCGATGAAGATGATGAACTGGAAGAATGATCGCACGTAAGAACGCCTACTTGGTATCTCCGAAATAGCTTGCCGTTTTATATTCTTGATTAAAAGAGGTGGAGAGCATGTGGGCTAAAATAAAAATTGTTCCATCCAGCCGTAATGTACTCTATTTGCCTTCATTATTATCGATCGGTCATGAACAAACCAACGTGCTATTTGGGGGAAAATCAGCCCGCGCCGACATTGAGTACCTAGATGACCTGGAATTGAGCGTAGAAAATTCTTTTCAAAAGCCCGGCCAAATCATGCTTTCGGACAAGTTGCGGGACGAAATTCTCATTGCGGAGTCCCTCGTATATCAGTTGAAAATATCCGCTTCCAACATCGCTATCGGTCCGGTTATCGGTCTTTTACTCGGCAATGATACTCATCGTTATAACCCGAAACATATGAAAAAATATGCCGACCGGTTTGGCATCTATCCTAAAGTTGGCGGACTGATTTACGCCTTTTCTCCAGAGTGGATCCATTGGAAGACCCATACAGTTTATGGCCTGTATTACGATTATTTTAACGCCTCATGGGAATATGGGTTTTTCCCGTTGCCGGAAGTTATTTACCGGCGGGATTTTCATACCAGCCGGGATTCTATCAAAAGGCTGGTTGGCTATACCGGGAACCGGCTTTTTAATTCCCATCGTTTTTCTAAGTATGATTTGTATGACTTTCTCAAACCGGATCCTGACTTGAACAAGTATCTGCCTCCTACGGAACTATCGCTTCATTTTGACCAAGTAAGAAGATTTATAAACCGTTATTTGAATGTCATTTTAAAACCAGTTGATTTATCGCGGGGCCGCGGAATTTGTGTTATCGAAAAAACAAATTTCCAGTATCGAATCACTGATTACCGGCATAAAATTCCCATTGCTTCAGAATTTTACAATGACGAGACCTTAAAAGACTTTTTTGCCGCTAATAAAGAATTGTTTTCCAAATATTTGATCCAAAAGTACCTGCCTCTGGCGAAAATCGGAAATTCGCGTTTTGATATCCGGGTGGTTATGCAAAGACATCCGGATAAAGCGTGGGGATGTACGGGAATCGAATGCCGGGTTTCCAATGGCAGTAGTCATTTAACCAATATATCAAGAGGCGGCTACGCCTTATCGCTGGATGATGCTTTACATCAAGCATTTACTATGGATTATGAAACACTGGAACAGCAAATCCATGAACTCTGTGATAAATTCTGCTTATATATGGACACCAGCGGAGAGCATTATGCAGAATTTGGTTTGGATATTGCTGTCGATAACGCCAGGAATCTATGGCTAATTGAAGCCAATGTATTCCCCAGCTTTAAAGGCTTTCGAAAGATGGACCCCCAGATCTATCTTTCCATCCGCTATATTCCATTACTTTATGCGCTTTCGCTTACACGTTTCGGCGGATAATCGGCATTAGGAGAAAGCAAAATGAAAAGTGAGATCATTATCAAAACAAGTCCCGGTGGATCATGCCATCTTGTCATCCATCCAATCAAAGCGGCGGAGATTGGCCTCCGAAAAGAAAAATTTACCGTAATAAGCTTTGGAAATCAAAAGTGTTATGTCAAGATTGTAATCAATGACCAAATTTCGCCTGAACATCTTTTGCTTTCCGAAAAACTTATCACCGCATTCCAGCTGCCTGATTATCCCGTATATGAAATATCTTTTGCTCATCAAGAACTTGTAATCGGGCCCTACATTGGACTGCTACTGAGTAAGGAAAGTCGTCGCCTGACTCCTTCCAGCCTAAAAAAAATGCTGGTTTATGCAAGAGAGTACTCAACATTGCATGGTGTGCTGGTTGTGTTTGCGTTGGATAAAGTAAACCGGGCCGAACGGTTCATTGAGGGTTATGGTTACGACCCTATCCGTAATGGCTGGCGGGAGGGGGAATTTCCCTATCCTTCGGCAATATATCGCACGGTTGGCTTAAGTGAAGAATGGAAAAACCACTTCCTGTCGGCTATCGGCGATAACATCTTCAACAGTCGTTATTTTAACAAATGGCAGATGTATCAATGGTTTTCGAATGATAGGGTCCTTAGCCCTCATATTCCGTATACCGTATTATACTCTTCACCGCAAGATGTATTGGCGATGCTTGAAAAGTTTCAAAAAGTCTATCTAAAACCCGTTTCAGGGCTCAGGGGCCACGGTATCGTCCGGATCAGCGCGGCAAACCCGTTGTTTATTTTCAAATACCATGAAAATCACGAAAACTATAGTATCACGCTGGAAAATTCAAATAAAGCCCGCCAATATATTCAAGAACATTTTGCGCATGGAAGATATCTCATTCAACAAGCTGTCGACCTACTGGAACATCAAGGCGGAGTCGTTGATTTCCGGTGTGTGGTCCAAAAAGACCAATTTAATGTATGGATATGTAGGGCTATAATTGGGCGGGCCGGAGGAAAGGGCAGCATTGTAAGTAATATTTCCAGCGGAGGGTCGGCTTTTCCGGCGCAGGAGTTGTTGAAAAAGGTTTTAGCTGTGCCGGAAAAGGATGTATTCGCTATAGAGGAAAAAATCACGGCTTTGGCCCTCAATGTTTGTAACACTTTAAATGACTACGGAATCCATTGCGGCACTCTTGGGCTTGATATCGGGGTCGACAAAACGGGGCAACTTTGGCTTATTGAAATCAACAACCGTGACCCCGACCCAACCATTGCCCTGGATATTCAGGACCAAGAACTATACCATGCTTTAAAAACCGGCCCGCTATTTTATGCCAAATTTTTGGCCGGTTTTTAAAACGTTTAGGGAGGCATCACTATTGATTGAGCGAGCTTCAGATCCTATTCAACTTGGAAGATGGTCGCTTGAACGAATAAAATTAACTGACATCGAGATGTATTCCGAATATATCAAAGCTACTGAATACCCAGCCAATCTATGGTCATCCAATTTTCCCTATCTTTGGGCATCATCGCAATCGAATTTACGGGAGATATTGTGGAAAGTTGTCGGTGACATGTTGGTAACCTTCGGCCATTCCCATAAAAACACCTTGTATTTGTTTTGTTTACCGTTTGGGAAAGGCAATCCCGGACAAGTAGTGGATGTTTTGCATCAATGCTTACAATATTGTTATGATTGGAATCATCAGGAAAAAAGCCGCACACTCGTACGGATGGCAAATGAATGTCAGCTCAAATTCTTACGAAATTGTCCGGAATTCGAGCAGCTTTTTCAAGCTGTGACCTTACAAGGAATTGAACGGCATTTTGATATTAAAAAATTGGCTGCTATCTATGGAAAAGATTTTCGAAACATTCGCAGTCGGGTCAACAAATTTACCCGGGAAAATCCGGATGTAATCATCCGAAGATATCGGACGGACGATTATGATAACTTAATCGAACTGGGCAACCATTGGGCCACTGCCGCCGAAAAAAGAAATTTAGTCGTGTTTGATAAAGTATATTACCGTGAACTTATTAAACACTGTGACGCATTGAAGCATATTATCTTGGTTTTTCAAAAGGGTCCGCAAATTATCGGAACGGTAGCAGGTGGGGAACTACCTACCGGGCAGGCCTGGGGCAGCATCATTAAATACGAAGCGGGGATATCCGGCTTGTCGGAGACGTTGATTATCGAATTTGCCCGTGAGCTTAATCGAATCAACCCCGCTCTTGAATTGATGAATGTAGGCAGCGACCTTGGAACCGGAGGCCTGCGAGACTATAAATTGAAGTTCAGACCGGTTTTAAATTTGAAACGCTACCAAGTATTCATTCAATAGATCATTAATATTAGTCCTCAAACAACCGATATGCCAGCCGGTTTAGGTTTTATGAATTATCTAGTAAAAATCAAAACCTGGAATTTAGAAGAAGTGATGAATGAAGACCCATTATAACAAATTAATCACCGAAGCATTTGAAATATTATCAGATAACGACCATCAATTCTCCGTGAAAAATATTAGTTTGGAAAGCATTAAAAATTTTAATTTTGCCCATGCCGTCATTAAATTGCCGATTGTTATTATAATATGATTAACATTAAGGATTTAAATGAAAACACTATGGAACAAGGCGTAGATCTCATATATCAGGTGACTAATAAGATAAGGTAATTCAGCCGGTTTATAGGCAACTGCCTCGTATTTAGGTCGCCCCAATCGATATTGTCTATATAAAGGACTATAACTATACCAAGGCCAAATTGCTGCTTTTACTATAATTTTCCTTTAGATTCTAAGTAATTATAATGCCAAGCTGCTCCATAAAACCAAATAGCGGCTAATATAAATCTGTAAAATGGATTCCAGTGAACATATTCCAAAAGGCCTAAATTATTGAAGATCTTATCAAGCGCCGCGCTTGCCAGTGCAAATATGAACAAATAAGTAGGAAATGCATACCATACTTTGGACTTTGGTAAACAACTAAAATAGATCATCATACTCAACCCCCAGCCAAAAACAAGCCAATGGGGAGCGCCGAGAAACTCAAAAGGCATCGCATGTTTCCATTTAATTAAGTGGAAAAAGTCACTTATAATGACTATAAAGATTTTACTTCCGACATAACCCCATAAAAAAGCAAGCCAAAAAAGCTTTCTAAATTCTGCTCTGGGTACAAATAGGACTACTAACCCCAACAACAACAAAGCCAGGGCGGGATAATAATACTCAATCGGTACTCCTGGAAACATCGAAAGAGCTCCATAACTATTGAAATTAAACTAAATATAGGATTCCAATAGCAAGAACTTTTATTCTAATTTTGGAAATAAAGGCTCCACCACTTTGATCGGTAGTGGGGCTAATCAAATTTCTACTCTTGGTTGTGGTGGATGTATATAAACCACCAAATCTTAAGTTTAAATAATGGGATCAGCCTGGACAAGATATCGAAAAAATAGAAACCTTATTGGTTTCGAAATGGGTGTGATCAAGAAGAGGTAATATAACGACGATTGTAGCAAAAATGCATTTTGTGTTCTAAACCACCCGAAGATTATTATATTCAGGCTAATTTTTTGTTGTTCTAGTATTTTAGTGATTTTCATATAGACTAATTGAATATTTAACTAAAATTATTCCATTTGAATAAAACTCTATAAGTTTTTCTTCATATACTAAAATTAGAGCTTCTAAAAAAGCCAATCATGATAGAGGGAGGGAAAAAGGCATGGCAGATCCCAAAGGTTTACTTGACGGTTTATTTGGCGGCGGTTGTGGTGGTGGTTGCTGCAACCCATTCCTTATCTTCTTAATCTTAGTGCTGTTAGTACTAGGCTGCGGTGGTTGCATTTAATTGAGTTAGAACATTTTAATTCGATATAACGATAAGGGCTGTCTCAGAAGTAACTTGAGACAGTCCTTTTGAATGGCCAAAATTTTGACAAAGTACTTGACCGCTACCACGAGATCTTGACATTATAACTTAACAAAAAATGGAAGCTATTTTTTGAATATTTTTTTTACTTAAAAGCCATTATAGTATCAGGGATTTTTAGTAGCCGAGGCGCAGATTGATAACGGCTCCGTCATATGACCTAAGGGTCGTTATCAGTCGAGCAACTGATCGCTATGGGCTCGCTAAAGCAAGACTTGGGTCCATATCGGTCTGAGCCAGATTGTTATCGGTGGGCCAACTTAGTACGGCAGTTGATGAGACTGTTGTGGTAGGGAAACTTATCGGTGGCAGTCGAGCCCAGATTGTCATTGGAGCGAAAGGGTTTATTTGCAGTCGAAAGATTGCAGGTAGATCGCCAAGTTTCAATGGCAGTCGGTCAAAGGTTATCGTAGTACGTGTAATAGGTGTTTGTAGCCGAAAGGTTGCAGGTATCCACGCAACGTGGTACGGTTGCCGGAGATAAGGTTACTATAAGTTCCTTTTAATACGTTCTATCCTCTTTCATCCGCTCCCCGCATTGTTTTAGAAGTAGTATAAATAGTCGCTGAATAATAAATCTTAATCATTTAATCCTGAAATAAAGGGGTTGTCCTTTAGTATAAAATTGGACAACCTTGAATCTTCAGATACATCTCTTCATATTGATCATAGTCCATTAATACAGAGGAGAGACCTCTCCCAAACCGAATGTTCATTTATTCAGGTGTAAAACAAAAAACCAGCCTTTTCAGCTGGTTTAATTTTAAATTTGGTAGTCCCAACGAGATTCGAACTCGTGTCACCGCCGTGAAAGGGCGGTGTCCTAGGCCTCTAGACGATAGGACCATATAAAATTGTGAAGAGGGAAAGGGTACAGTGGGAAAAATCTTTTGTATTTTAACTTCAAACTTTTTAAAAATTGGTGGGTCATCGGAGACTCGAACTCCGGACACCCTGATTAAAAGTCAGGTGCTCTACCGCCTGAGCTAATGACCCATGCGTTTATTTTGCGAATCAGCTTTTATATCTTACAATATTTTTGTCCAAGTGTCAACCCTTTTTTAAAGTTTATCATAACCATTAGCTACCATATCTGCTGGTTAATGATGGTTTCATCCCGGCGCCAACCGACCGAAACCATTGCAACCGGTGTCTGGGCTAACTCAGCAATCCGGTTTAAGTAATCTTGGGCCCTAACCGGCAAATCTTTCAATTCCTTGGCTTTGGTGGTGTCGCAAAGCCAACCGGGCAGTTCCTCGTAAATAGGGGTACACTCTGCCAGTACTTTTAAACTGGCCGGAAATTCCTTAATAATGCCGCCATGATAACGATAGCCGGTGCAGATCATGATGGTCTCCAGTTTGTCGAGCACATCGAGTTTCATCACTACTAGGTCACTAACCCCGTTGATCCTGACTGAATATTCAGCAATCACTCCATCAAACCAGCCGCAACGTCTGGGCCTGCCGGTAGTTACCCCGTACTCGCGGCCCCGTCCATCTCGTAGTAAGGAGACCAGATTATCCGGAAGCTCCGTGGGGAACGGGCCCTCGCCTACCCGGGTAGAGTAAGCCTTAATGATTCCAACTACCTTATTAATCTTGGTAGGTCCTACCCCCGAACCGATGCAAGCTCCGCCGGCCGCCGGGGATGAAGAACTGACAAAAGGAAAAGTACCATGGTCGATATCGAGTAATGTGCCCTGGGCTCCCTCAAAAAGCACTTTCTGCCCTTTTTTAATGGCGTCATTGATTAACACCGACGTATCAGTGACCATCGGCCTTAACTCCGCCGCAAATTGGAAATACTCCTCCTTGATCTTTTGCGGATCCAAGCCGGCTTGACCGTATACCTTGTCGAGCAAATTATTTTTCATGCCCAAGACCTGGCTCAGCCGTTCTTCAAAAGTATCCGGATCCAATAAATCTACAAAACGAATCGCATCGTAACGGGCATATTTATCGACATATGCCGGCCCGATACCGCGTCCGGTGGTTCCAATCTTCCCTACAGTCCGGCTGCATTCGTCCAATTGATCCAGCACCGGATGATAAGGCATAATTAAATGGGCGCGATCACTGATCCTTATCCCTGAAGTATCGATGCCGCGGCTTTGAAGATCGGCCATCTCCTTTAAAAGCACGCCGGGATTGATTACCACTCCATTACCTAAAATGCATATCTTACCCGAATAAAGCACTCCCGAGGGAATTAAGTGGAGCTTAAACTCCTCCTCCCCCACCACCACCGTATGACCGGCATTATTACCTCCCTGGTAACGTACAACCATATCAGCCTGGCTGGCTAAAAAATCGGTGATTTTGCCCTTGCCTTCATCACCCCATTGTAATCCCACTACGACTACTGATGGCATAAGTTTGCCCTCCGCTTCATTAACTGGATTTGAGATTTGAACTACCGCTGTTGATTGCGCTTTAAGAATAGCATACGGCATGATATAATTCAAATTAATAGATTTTATAATCTTTATAAATATTTTTTATAAGGTGAGTCGTATGGAGATAGCCCAATTATATGCTTTTCAACTGGTGGCAAAGCATAAGAGCTTTTCCAAGGCCGCTGTCGAACTTCATCTGACCCAGCCGGCAGTAACCTTGCAGATTAAACGTTTGGAATCTGAGGTCAATGGGATATTAGTTGATCGTTCCGGGCGGAACCTCGACTTGACCCCGGCCGGAATGGTTTTTCTAACCTATGTCAACCAAATATTACACCTATCCGAACAAGCCGTGGAGACCGTAAGCCAATTCTCCAATTCCCGGGGCCGGATTACCATTGCCGCCGGTACTACCAATACTATATTTCGCTTACCCCAGATTTTACAAAATTACCGCCGCCGTTATCCTCAAGTTGAAATTCGCATCCTAAACGGTGATTCCAAATTAACCACCCAGTTAGTATATGACAATGCAGTTGATTTAGGCCTGGTAACTACTATCAATCCTAAAGAGGATAACCTCCTGAAGATACTGCCGGTTTTCAAGGACCCAATTTGGTTAATCGCACCCCAAGGCTATCCCAGACAAATCACAATTCCGGAACTGGAAAAGGAATCGCTTATTCTTTTTAGGTCCGGTACCGGATTTCGTAATTTTTTAGATGAACAATTTCGCCTGAACGGTTTTGTACCCAAGGCTACCATGGAGATGGAGAGTATCGAGGCCATCATTCGTCTAGTCCGTTCTGGACTGGGGTTGGCATTTTTGCCGGAGATTGCGGCCAGAGAAGAACTAGGTAAAGGGGAATTGCAAAAAATGGATCTATCCAGTTGGGTCCCGATGATCCGGCAAACCTATCTGATTTATCGGCACGATAAATTTTTGACTTGGCCGGTTAAAGCATTTTTAGAACAAATGGCAGACTAGTATATGGAAATATTTAACTATCCGGTGACTTGCATAAAAAGGCTCTTTACTCACATAATAATTAATGAGAAACCGGTAGAACTGGTGACGACAATTCATGGCTCATCAAGGGATGAGTCTCAGGTTCATCAAATTGAGTGACTGCTTGTTTCTTTAGGCAAGTGATTTTTCGGATGATCGCACCGGTTTCTCAATCTTTACAAACAGGTTCAGCCCTTGCTGGACCTGTTTGCTTTTTAGGGCAAATACGGCAACGGGTCTATGGGTACCCCGTTCTTTCTAACCTCAAAATGCACATGAGGTCCGGTGGATAATCCGGTACTGCCTGAGAGTGAAATGACTTGTCCTTTGACAACCCTGTCCCCCACATGCACCAATAAGCGCGAGTTATGCCCATACCCTGTTGAGATACCGTTACCATGATTAATCGCTACATAATTTCCATAACCGCCTTCCCATCCACTTACTAACACAACACCGTTATCTGCGGCATGGACCGGTGTGCCGCTCGGCACCGCAATATCTTCGCCATTATGATATTTATTGGTTTTTAAAATCGGATGATAGCGCCAGCCAAACGGCGAAGTAATTACTCCCTTAACAGGCCAAATCATCTTACCACTGCCTAAAACCTCACTCGGATTATTCCCCGCATCCTTGTTAATCTGATTTCCAATGTCTCGCGATGTTTGCTCATACTCATCCAAGGCTTTTTCCAGCTGTTGACGATTGCTGGAAATCTGCGCTAATTCCGCTTTGCTCTGTTCTACTTTGGAAGCCACTTTTTGCTGACTTTGACTAACCCTATTTTTCAATAATACTATCTTTTGTAATTCCGCTTCAACTTGCCTTTTTTTAGCTTGTACGGTTTGTTGTTTGACATTGACTTGGACTTTCATCTGCTGTACGGTGTCAATGGAATTTAAATCATTGCGGATGAAAAAGGCAATCATGCTGAATCTGCTAATTAGATCGGCATAATCATGAGCCTTAAATAAAATTTCCAGATACGACTGGGGACCATATTTATAGGATGCGATCAGCCGCTTGTTTAATAAGCGCTGTCGCAGCGACAAATTGTATTCTAAAGCTCCTAAGTTATTTTGCAGCTTTCGCTGTTCCGCTTGGGTTACGGTGACTTTATTCTGGGCATCCGATAATTTTCCTACCAACTTTTCATGGTTATCCTCCAAGTTATTTAACTCTTGTTGCTGTGTACTTAAATTGGAGAGTACCGACTTTTCTTTTTTCTTCTGATTAGAGAGCTCTTGTTTAGTATGTTCAATCAGTTTTTTGAGCGTATCCGGGTCATAAGTACTGCCTTGAACCGAAGCGGTAAACAGCAATACGATCAGACAGCCTAATAAAACACGATAGTGTGACCCATGGCGCATAAAAAAAGACCCCCCTTCTACCTTCTCTTAAGGAGGTCTTCTATAAAAGACCAGTTCATCCTCTAAAAAAATTAAATGTTGGTGTTGGAATCTCCTTCCTGATTACGAAACTGAGTTTTATAAAGCATCGCATATAAGCCATCCAGTACCAATAATTCATCATGAGTACCCACTTCTACAATTCGTCCGTCTTGCATTACCACGATCCGGTTGGCGCTGCGAATTGTCGATAACCGATGGGCGATTACAAAACAAGTTCGGCCCTTCATCAATTTTTGCAGGGCATCTTGTACTAAAATCTCCGATTGGGTATCCAAAGCGGATGTCGCCTCGTCTAGAATCAAAATTTTAGGATCCCTGAGTAAGGCTCTGGCAATGGCTATCCGTTGCCGCTGGCCCCCGGAAAGAGTAGTCCCGCGGGAACCCACTTTGGTTTGGTAGCCTTCCGGCATTTGATCAATAAATTCATGGGCATTGGCCGCCTTGGCAGCAGCGATAATCTCTTCCATTGAGGCATTAATTTTCCCGTATGCGATATTATCCGCAACAGTGCCTCTAAAAAGCACAGTCTCTTGAGGAACAATTCCCATGGACTGCCGCAACGAACCTATTTTAATATCCCGCAAATTATGCCCGTCAATAAGGATCTTTCCACTAATTGGGTCATAAAATCTGCCCACTAGGTTAACCATAGTGGTCTTGCCGGCGCCGCTGGGGCCAACCAAAGCGATAACCTCACCGGGATTCACCCTTAAATCGATGTCCTGTAAAACAGTTCGATCAGCAGCATAACCAAAAGTTACTTTTTCAAACTCAACACTGCCGGTAACATTTCCTAGTTCAACCGGGTTAGTTGCCTCTACCACCTCGGATTTTTGGTCAATAAGGTCAAAAACCCGCTCCGCCGCAACCAACGCTTTTGGAAAATTAAAATATACTCCGCTCAAGGACCGAATAGGTTCAGCCAAAAATGCCATTAAAAAGGCAAAGGTTATAAATTCACTTGGGTTTAATGTATCATGCAAAATCAAAATACCGCTATACACCAGAAAGGCTGAGATAGCAATGGATATTGTAACTTCTATAATAGGACTGAACATTTTACCCAGCTGTATACCTGCAATAGTTGCTTTATAACTGGATTTTGTCTCCCTTTGAAAACGATCAATTTCATATTTCTCCATACCGAAAGCCTTAACTATTTTTATCCCGGTTAAAGTCTCTTCCAAAACATCGGTGATATCTGCATTCTTATTCATGATCTGTTTATTCACCGCTTTTAACTTTTTGGATAAATAGCTTACCGGAAATGCAATGCAGGGAATCACCAGGGCAAACATTAAAGTTAATTTCCAATTAATAGTAAATCCCCAAATCAAACCAATAATCACCATTAAAGGTTTTAATGCAATATTAATAATTCCCGAAGTAAAGAGGAAATTTATTTCATTAATATCACTCAGGATTCTTGAGATTAATTGTCCGGTTTGTCCGGTTTTATTTCGTTCAAAATAACTAATGGAGAGATTCTGCAAATTTTGGTAGATCTGATTTCGTAGTCTCATGATGGTCTTTTGCCCGATGGAACCAATTAAATAATTTTGACCGTAGGTAAAAACACCCCGTAAAAAATAAAATATGATAACAAAAAAGGGCAAAATAAAGATTGTATAATACTGCGGAAAGAGCCGAAACCCGGATTGAACGGTTTGTTCTTCTGCAGACGTGTATACTTGCAAGCTACCCAATCTCTTTTGTAGAAACTGTTGGAGCATGGGAAGCATTTTTAAAGGGTCTTTGGCGAGATCCTGCGGTACTCCGACCCTTATAGCCATGGCACTATCCCCGGCCCGGCCGGAGGAGAGAACTGTCAAACCATATTCGTTGATAGCCGCATTAAGGATTTTTTTATCGGCTGGTTGCCAGGGGACATTTTTCACTAAGCTCAAATTGAAGATCTTGGTTTTGGTAATAGATACATTCACACTGAGAGGCATGCCTTTGGTACGGTAAAAAATTGCTTCGGTCATGCGTCCCATTAACCAAGCGTCGCTTAATGTGAATAAAGATACCAAAATGGAAAGAAAGAAAACAGCGATTAGGCGTTTCTTATAGGGCGAAAAATACTGTATAACACGTTTTAACATTAGATTTCTCCTTTTTACCATGAACGGCTAATAATTCTCAACCAATTTTAACATAATCATTTTCTTTTGTTAACTGATTTCTAAGCTATAAGAAGAATTCTGCCTTTCAATTTAGTACAACCTAAATTGGCAAAGGAGGCTCCTGGGTGAGTTTGCACAAAAAGCATCGCCTTATACTTCAATTGGTATTAATTATGGGGATTTTATTAATTCTTCAGGCCGCAACCATACTTTTGTTGGGGTACTGGAAGTTATTGGCGGAAATAGTTGCGGCTATCGCATGGATATTCTTTCTTGGTATTATTATCACCTTTCTGGCCTTACAAATTATTCACAACTTTCGCTTTGAACGTTCCTTTCATCCTGAGAAAATAAAAATCACTTCTTTACCGGTGCTCAAAAAATTTAAGCTTCTAAACCCCTTGGAGAATGCGGGTATTTACCATAAGGCACAATTGCATACCCATTCCAGTCTATCCTACGATAGTAACGTGCACTCATTAAAGATCATTGAATCGTATAAAAAAAGCGGGTATAAAATCCTGGCTATTACCGACCATGATGTGCTTTCCGATTTTTCAACCCTTAGTACCAGCGAGATGTTAATTTTACCTGGAATCGAAGAAACGATACCGGTCTTATTTTGGCCCATCCCCTTAGGCAAACACATGGTATTGATTAACCCGCTAGAAAAGCGTCCTCACCGGCAGACACTTCAAGAACGGTTAAATCAAGCGGTCGATATCGATATGTTGGTAATCCCCGCTCATCTAAGCTGGCGGGGTGGGGCCGGCACCGGTCGTTGGTATCCGGATGAACTCTATCGTTTAAAACATTTACAGTTCATTGAGATTTATAATCCCCATTCTAAAGACCCGCTCGATTTGACAATCTGGCATAAATTAAATGTCAGAGGCGGCCCCCTTCATCCGGTATGGGGAATAGCGGTTGACGATTCACACTCTGGAAGTTGTGGCGCCGGCTGGGTCATGTTAAAAACACCTCGACTGGACCTAGTCTCAGTCATCACCAACATAAAAAAAGGCGCTTTTTATGCAACAAACGGGCCTTCCAATGTGGATATCAAGGTAGCTGGGACAAAGGTATATGTTAATTCTCCGGACTCCAACTGGATTCGGTTTATCAATGCCCAAAACCAGGTAACCCAGGCTACTCGCGGTGAGCAATCAATTTACCAATGTTCAGGCGATGAAGGCTTTATCCGAGTCGAAGTTACCGATAAAAACCATCGGACTGCTTGGTCTCAGCCAATGTGGCTGGTAGCCGAGGATAGAAAATCTTAATATCGACTTAATTCAAGATTTATTTGGCTGGATAGAAATTTCCAATAAAATTCCTTCATCGTCGCTGAAATTTTACTTTTATTTAACCAAACAGTTCTTCCATTTTAATCAAAAGTTTATATAATTGTAAGTATATTTTGAGCTCAAACAACCCTATAAAAGGGAGTGGTATTTTGATTAGTTATCTTCATCAGTCCGGTAAAAGCGCCTATAAATGTTCCCATTGTCATGACTACTCAATCATTCTTGATAAGAACGATTTGACAAAGCCAGTCTGTCCGATATGCAAAAGTTTGTTGCAAATTGAAGAAGACGAGAGAGGAGTGTCCCATTCCAAATGATAAAGAGGTCGGTCAAGAATTCGGCCGATGGCTGGATATCGTGGACTATCAAAAATCAGCGCACCCGGAAATTAATCGCTTGGTAGCGATCCTTTATCAGGGTAGTATTTGATGAGTAACCGGATGCTGTGGCCAATCAATATACCACTTGCCGCCCTGTCCGGCTATAAAAATACAGTCTTTGCATTGACAAGTGGTCTTATATAAACAATCCGGGAAAATATCTTGGAAATTCTCTTTCGATTCGATGCGGGTAAAGCGGACTCCAATCTCATCTCCGGTTGCCTGACAATGTCTATTCGTGTATTGAGGTAAACGTTTAATCAACTTAAAAGCACTCCTTCTATTGACCCATAATACTAAGTTGCTTTCAATTAGATAATAATCCAAGGAGCAAATTGGTATAAAGGTCCGCATTTATTCTTCTTTTTCTTATATTAATCTATAATTATTGCATCCCCGTGAATACCAAATCAATAACTTATTAAATTCCCGTAAAATTAAAAAGCGTCGATTATATTACCGACGCTACAAATTAAGCTGTTTGATTTCAATCTATTCATTTCTTCCTTTGATTATAACCCCTTTCATCGTAGGGCTGCAGTTTCTCAAGCCACATTTCTTCCAGGGTAGCCAAGTCCTCTTTATAATTGTAAAGTGGGTCTTCGCTGGGCTTTAACTGATCCAGGACTTCAAAAGAAAAATTTTCCTGGCCATATTCCTGCCAATCCTTTCTTAAATCTTTGTTTAGGTGTATATCATCTCCATAATTTAAACCGAAAATAAAACGGTTAAAAGCCTTATCCAGGTTAAGACTGGAGCCTACTAAAATTTTGCCGTTCTTTTCATTCTTAAGCTGGTAGACTCCAATACTTACGGGTCGATTCTTATAGGCTAGTTTTAACTCGGAACGTCTGTCCGCCATCATTTCCTCTCCTTCAATATTAATTGAGATCTTTTGCTAATTGATTAACCAAACCGCCTGTTTCTGCAGATATTCCTCTTTCTTCCTGGCAATGGACTCTTCCCCTTCCCTAATCACCTGACAAATATCAAGTTCATCAATTGCCGGATCAAAAATAATTTCCGCCGGATCAGGAGGACATAGGCGGTAGCCGGAACCGTCCGTTTTACGGGTTAAAAACTTTTCGTCGACCAATCGTCGGCGTAACATCATGAAATCCCACTGGAAAAACCGTTCCATATCCTTAAGCCAGCCGATAATCCTTTGGTTTACTTCCGCTTCAGTATATTGGTGCTTTGGATTAAATAAAATAGCGATACTTTTTAGCAATATCCGTTGATCACGGCGTTTGACCGGGAAATCCGATAAACCGCTCTTCAAGCAAAGCTCGATCATTCGTTTCTTAAAGTTTTCACAGTTTATATAGTTTCTTTCCATTAGAGAGTTCCTCTCTTTATCAATAGTTCTTGAGCCAATACCGGCTGCCATCGGCCTCGCGGTCCATCAAACCGTATTCGATTAGGTACCTACGCAGAGTTACATAATCAGAAAAGGCATTTTTTAAAATCTGATTGACCTCCTGCTCAGTATATTTCCTGTCCAATTCAAACCTTTGAATCAACTGCTTCAAAATAATCAGCTTACGTTTTTCTTTTTTGGGAAAACTACTTAATGGACCGCTAACTCCCGCCGGGAAATAAGTTCCCAAAATTTCTGCCTTTTCCGGCTCAGTGATTGAAAAGTTTTTGTCTGTAACCTGGTTGTCATGTGGAACTTTGTTTAGTTTTTCCGACTTCGGTGTATGTTCCTCAAGCAACTCCATAATCGCCAGGAATACTTTGGCTTGCTTGGCCTTCTCCCGAAAGGCAAACCGCTGGTTACGGATGGTTGAAGTATTTCCATTTTCCATGCGGGCAGCGATTTCTTTATCGTTTACACCCTGATAAAAGGCTGTTAATATCGTTTTTTGATGTTCGGTAAGGCCGGTGTACTTCTTATCCATCCCCAATAAATACTCAAAGATCGAGCCATGCTGGTTTTTAATATGGATCTGCACCGCCTTTTCCGCCTCAAATAAAAGCGTATCCACCGGATAAACTCGGCCTTTGGCATAATGCTCACCACAAAGCAGGCAAACAAATTCCCCGCTTGGCGGCTCATAAACATACCCTTGCTTAAGTTCAGATAAACTTGAATTCCAAAATTGATCCGTTAATACTTTCATCATTTGTTCTCTCTTTTGTCTATTAATTTCATAGACATTATAACAAAATGTTTGCAATGTATCAATAGAAATTTAACCCATTCACCGGGCACGGGCATTCCAATTCAGGGCCTAAATGATCACCTACCCCATCGCCCCAATGTCATCAAACTACGCTTCCAAGAAACGAAAACGAATGCCTTTCATCGCCCAGAGCTGAGGTTTAACTGCAAGCTGATTCAAAACCTCTGGGCTGTTGGTTTAAAACTAATTTTAACCCCATAAATGGGCTGGGAAATTTTTTGCAATAATTTTATGAAGGCCTAATTGAGCCCCTTGTGGGGTTAAGACGGTTTGTGGGCAGCAGCCCAGGGGATATGAAAAAGCGAAAATTTACAGCTTCTGCCCTGGGTGATGAAGAACTGTCAGTATATGGTTCTTTAGCTTGATGACATTGCCCCTCGCCCTTCCCCCAGGAAGCTGTTCCGATTGTGGTTCAGGTGGCAGGGTAACCTTATCCTTTGAAGTCTAAATGCATTTTGAGGTCATTCAATGGTTTGGTTTAAAAACTTGCAGAGCCCAGGGTTACCCTTCCACTTGAATCTGCATCCAAAACCACATCTAAGGGGAAGGGCTAGGGTTAGGTTAAGCGCCCGGCTTGGCTAAAAAAAAATAGGCCCGCTTGAAGCGAGTCTATCCCCTACATAATCTATATAAATTCTAACGTTTTCCTTTATCATACGGTTCTCCGTCAGCCTTCGGGGCCTGAGAATTCTTGGAGAACATAACCAGTACGATCAAGGTAACAACATAAGGGAAGCATTTTAAGATAATCCCCGGAATTTGGGCCAAAGAAGGAACCGCTTGTGAAACATTGGCAATCGTGCTGGCCAGGCCAAAGAAGAACGTGGCGCCGAGGATCCCTAAAGGTTTCCATTGTCCAAATATCAACGCCGCCAATGCTAAAAATCCCAGACCGCTCACTGAACCGTTAAACTCACCGGAATAGGTAACCAGGATAACAGCGCCGGCCAGACCGGCCAAAGCTCCGGAAGTCATGACTGCAATATACCTCATTCTGTAAACATTAACTCCTGCGGAATCCGCCGCCTGAGGATGTTCTCCGCAAGCCCTGAGTCGAAGTCCAAAAGCAGTCTTATATAGTAAAAACCAGGAAAATAATAGAATAGCAATCGAAAGCCATGTTGTAGCATAGGTTTGGGTAAAAAACAGCTTCCCAATAACAGGAATTTGTGATAACCCCGGAATATCGTTCCGGATCAATCCATGGACAATGCGAATATTACCGCTGCCGGTAATATGCCGCGCCAAGAAAATCGTTAAGGAACCGGCAATCATATTAATCGCCGTTCCGCTGATAACCTGATTGGCATTGAGATTAATACTGGCGAAAGCGTGGAGCAAAGCGAAAAGCCCCCCCACAATAATTGCAGCCAAAAGCCCAATCCAAATGGCAGTCCCCGGCAAAAAAGCCTCCAGTTTGGAAATTGCAAGGGCTCCGCCAAAAAATCCAACCACCATTAAACCTTCCAAACCGATATTAACCACGCCGCTTCTTTCGCTGTAAAGGCCTCCCAAAGCAGTGAGTAGGAGCGGAATCGTATAAGCAATTGCATAGGGAAATATTTGTACAATAATATCCCACATATTACTCTGCACCTCCTACTTTATCCACCTTCAGATCTTTTTTCAAAGCTGAACCTTTATTTTTTCGTTTCCGCAAACGTTCCCAAGCCCTTTCAATCAAAATGTTGGTAGCTGCGAAATAAATAATGGTGGCGATAATGGTATCGGCAATTTCCGGCGGAATACTGGTCATGGCATTCATGAAACCTTTACCGGACTGAAGAACACCGAAGAATATCGCTGCGAAAAGCACTCCCCAAGGCGAGTTAAGACCCAGTAATGAAACGGCTATCCCATCAAAACCTTGGGATGGTGAAACGCCGATTTGGATGTTGGAGGCATAGCCAACATAAAAGGCAGCTCCGCCGAGTCCGGCCAAAGCCCCCGCCAGCACCATTGAGAGTAAAATACTTTGATTGGCTATGATTCCCGCCGACTCAGCCGCAAACCGGTTATATCCTACCGCTTTCAATTCATAGCCGAAGGTTGTCTTATTCAAGATGAATGCTATAACTATCACCGCAATCACGGCCAGAAAAAACCCCAAATTAATGTACGAACCGTTAAAAAGATTCATCAGCCAGTCAACTTTTAATGATGCTGCGGCCGGTATTTTGCGCGATTCGGTCTCCAAAAACTGCCCTTTGAAATAAGCCGGAACAATATAATAAACCGCCCAATAAGCTATCCAGTTCATCATGATCGACGATACCACTTCATGGACATTGAAGCGGGCTTTTAAATAACCGGGAACAGCGCCCCAAAGCGCGCCGCCTAAGATGGCTGAAAGAACCACCAACGTCAATAAGATCGGCTTTGAACAATCCAAACTGAGTCCAACCGCAGTGGCGCATAAACCTCCGATCAGCATTTGACCGGCGGCGCCAATGTTAAATAAACCCGTTTTAAATGCAAACGCTACCGACAGTCCGGTTAAGATTAAAGGGGTGGCGGTTGCTAACGTATCGCCGATACGTTGAATATTCATCAAGCCGCCCCGGAAAAGATAAAAATATCCTTCCAGTGGATTATTTCCGGTAATGGCTATCAAAATGGCGCCCGCGATTAAACCCAAAACTACTGCAACCAACGCCAAAAGATAGTCTTTATTAAGTTTGACTTTCATCGGTGTTCACCCCGCTTAACTCCAGCCATCATCAGGCCGACTTCATTTTCATTGGTCACCGCAGCTTCAACAATGTCGATGAGTTCGCCATTACTAATGACAGCGATCCGATCCGACAAATCGAGTATCTCGTCCAATTCTAACGAAATCAACAAGACCGCTTTGCCCTGATCCCGTTGTTCCACAATACGCTTATGGATATACTCGATCGCTCCGACATCAAGACCGCGGGTTGGTTGAACCGCGATTAATATTTCCGGGTTTAAGTCAATTTCTCGACCTACAATAGCTTTTTGTTGATTTCCGCCGGAGAGCGAACGGGCAATGGCTGCCGGACCCTCTCCAGCCCGGACATCGAAATCCGCCATCACTTTTTCAGCATGCTGATGGATTACATTCCGGTTCAGCAACCCGTTTTTGGAGTACGGAGCCTGATGAAGCGATTTTAAAACCAAGTTGTCTTCCACTGTAAAGTCCAAAACCAAGCCGTTTTTATGACGGTCCTCGGGAATCGAAGCAATGCCCGCTTCAATTCGATTTCTAACCGGAGTTTCCGTAATATCCCGCTCTCTCAAATACAACTTACCGGACTCAACCTTCCTTAGACCGATCAAAGCTTCTACCAATTCCATCTGCCCATTCCCTTCCACACCGGCGATGCCGACAATCTCACCGGAGCGGACTTCCAACGAAAAATTCCTTAGTCCCTTTAGTTTCCGATTATTAATGACCGATAAATTTTCGATCCGCAAAATAACTTCGCCGGGACAGGATGGCCCTTTTTCAACCGAAAAAGATACCTCACGGCCTACCATCATTTCGGCCATCTTTGCTTCTGAAGTGGAAGCGACATCAACAGTGCCAATCAATTTGCCGCGGCGAATCACCGTGCAGCGATCCGCAATCGCTTTAATTTCTTTCAATTTATGGGTAATCAAAACAATCGATTTCCCCTCGTTCATCAGATTGCGCATAATTTTCATCAAATCTTGAATCTCCTGAGGGGTTAAAACTGAAGTCGGTTCATCAAATATCAAAACTTCCGCATTGCGGTAAAGCATTTTTAAAATCTCAACCCGTTGTTGCATGCCTACACTGACATCTTCAATTTTGGCATAAGGATCGACATTTAGCCCGTACTTTTCGGAAAGCTCCCCAATCCGTTTGGCTGCTGAGCGAATATCAATAACAATGCCCCTTTTAGGTTCCAGACCGAGGATAATATTTTCAGTAACCGTAAAGTTATGTACCAATTTAAAATGCTGATGCACCATTCCAATTCCTAGCTCATTGGCAATATTCGGGTCGGTAATCTTAGCTTGTCTGCCCCGTATCTTAATGGTCCCTCCTTCCGGTTGATAAAGGCCGAAAAGAATACTCATCAAAGTTGACTTTCCGGCGCCGTTTTCACCGAGAAGGGCCAAGATTTCTCCCTGTTTCAATTGAATTGTAATATCGTCGTTGGCAACAATGCCGGGAAATTCCTTGCGGATATTCAACATTTCCACTACATAATCCATTTACACAACACATCCCCTTTTTTGGGTGGCAATTTGTGGCATATAATATAAGTATTATAATACATTTTTGGGGGGTTTAAGAATAATTAAATTGGAAAGATATCAAAAATGTCACGAATTGAATTTAAAAAAAAAGAAGAGGTGGCTAAACCCATCCTCTTCTTTGATCACAACCGAAATTATTTAATCAAATTTCCCTTTTGGTCGGAAACCTTGATTGAACCGGCTTTTAATTGTTTAAATACTGCTAACACTTTGTTTTGAACATCCGCTGAGAGATTGGGATTCTTGGCAGGAATACCAACTCCATCATTCTTCGCATTGAAAATGAGCGTTTGACCACCGGGGAATTTATTGCTCTTTGCTGCTTTAACCATATCAAAAGCAGCGGTATCGATTTTTTTCATGGCCGAAGTAAGAATGACTGATTTGGTACCATCATAGATACCATCTGAATATTGGTCGACATCAACGCCGATAACCCAAACTGCTTTTCCCGCTTTAACCCTTGATTTGGCTTCATTGATACCGCCGATGCCTACGCCGCCGGCTGCACAGAAAATTGCTTTGACCCCACGATCATACATCTGAGCTGCCAGCTGTTGTCCGGCGGCAACATCATTAAATGTTCCTTGATAGATAACGTTTTCCGGTTTAATGGCAACTTTGGTTCCTAGTTTAGCGTTGGCATATGCAACGCCTTGTTGGAAGCCCCAGTTATATTTTTGGACCGGCGGAATTTCCATACCGCCGATAAATCCTACATCACCGGTTTTTAATTGCAAAGCTGTGGCAACACCGGCTGCAAAACCTGATTCATGTTCAGCAAAGAAAATGGAAACGGTATTGGGTTTAATAACGACCTTACCGTCGTCGCCGTGAGGAGCGCCGTCGATGAGCACGAATTTGGCATCTTTGTATTTATCTTGCGCTTGGAAAATTGCAGTCTCAAATTTAAATCCGGGGCATACCACCATATTGTAACCGGCATCCACCAAGTTGCCGATTTCTTTCAGATAATCGGCTTCCGTGGTTCCACCCGGTTTTAAATACTTGGTATCTAATTTTAATACTTTGCCTGCCTTAACAACGCCTTCCCAGGTGCCTTGGTTGAAAGACTTATCATCTATGGTACCCGAATCAGTAACCATCCCTACTTTTAAACTGCCGGCACCAAAGACCGTGAAGGAAAGTACTACCAGTAAAACCGGTAATAGCAACAAATAAAACTTTTTCATACGAACACTCCTTTATATTTTTTTAACCTTTATATAGCTTCGCTCTGACACAAACTTTTCCTCTTAGGGAAAATATTAATTTTTAGTAATAAATATTGGGAGAACCGAGGTTTTAACAGGGGTCCAATCTTGACAAACTTATAATTATTCATCAAAGGCCGGCCGGTTGTATGAATTGGATAATTTACTGACCTACCTGTAGCAGGGCAAGGGCACCTAACTCTTGCTCTTCCCCCAAGAAGTTAATTTTATAAGCTTTGTCAGGTGGAAGAGTAACCCTAGCCGCTGATATCTAAAAGTCTTTAGACTTCGGGAATATCGGTTACTCTCCCCCTGAATGTGCTTCTTTGTACCAGCATCGTTGGGGGAGAGCGAGAGAGAGGTTTGCGCCCGAATTTGGCTAAATTTATTTTCTGAGTAGAAATGTAAAGCTAGTAATCGCCTTTTGCCTGGTACTGTTGATTATTGGCTGTCACAATGGCAATTCCGGCGCTGGCGCCGATCCGATTGGCTCCGGCTTTAATCATCGCCATTGCGGTTGCATAGTCGCGAATCCCTCCGGAAGCTTTCACTCCCATCTTTTCACCCACGCTCTTCCGCATCAAAGTAATATCCTCTACTGTAGCGCCCCCTGGGCCAAATCCGGTAGAAGTCTTTACAAAGTCGGCTCCGGCTTGTTTGCATAACTCGCAGGCCTTAACCTTCTCGCTGTCGGTTAACAGCCCGGTCTCCAGGATCACTTTCACCACGGTCTTCCATTTGGCGGCGTGAACCACCGCCTTGATATCTTCCAGCACCACATCATACTGGCCGGACTTCAGCGCCCCGATGTTTAATACCATGTCCACCTCGGCGGCACCGCTGCGGACCGCTTCTTTGACTTCGCCGGCTTTAGCTGCCACCGGGATCGCTCCTAAAGGAAACCCAATCACCGTACAGACACCCACCTTGGAACCTTTTAAAAGCATCGCCGCCAACGGCACCCAAAACGGATTGATGCAGACCGATTTAAATTGATATTGCAACGCTTCCTGACAAAGCTTGGTAATCTGTTCGGCGGTAGCCTCCGGCTTGAGCAGAGTATGGTCGATCATTGCGGCTAATTCCTGGTTGAAGTCTTGATTTATTTGATTATGCATTTTTTGCCTCCATTTTAATTGTTTAAGAACTTGATATTGATAGATTGAGTTTCTCTATTGTCTAAAAAATTTCCTCTCAAAGGATGACATTTTTACAATCGATTCTAACTAAACTTGATATCACGTAAAATGTTTATTCCATAAAAAGGTAAACCAATTGCGCGCCTCGAAGTATCATCGGAGATCATTTAAATAATCACCACCAGAAATATAAAAGGAGGCTATCCATGGCGAAACGAAATATACGCTTGATTGCTATCTTGTTATTCTTGTTTTTCGTTATCGGACTTTGTATCTTCAATGTCGCTCCCCCTGTTTCCGCAGCGCGAACTGCTCGAACAATCGAATTCATCGAGATCACTGATTTTCATGGTTACCTGCAAAATTCCGCTAAATTAAAAGACGGTACTCCCATAACCCAACAGCGGGCAGCGGTGATTGCCAAGCAAATAAAAGATATCAAAGCAGCCAATCCCAATACCGTGATCCTTTCGGGCGGCGATATGTTTCAGGGAACGCCTTTATCCAATGTATTAAAAGGCCAACCGGTCATTGGCATGATGAATAGTATCGGATTTGATGCCATGGCTTTAGGCAACCATGAATATGACTGGGGAATCGAAACTGTTATCGATCCTAATCGGGCGACTTTGAAAAATTCTACCATACCGGTTTTAGCCGCCAATGTTTTCGATAAAACAACCCATCAGCCTGTAAAATACACCAACCCATACGTCTTACTCAACAAAGGCGGCCTTAAGATCGGGGTCATCGGCATCGTCGACAATATTGAATTCCCTTCGATCATTATGCCGGCTTTCATTCAAAATCTCGATTTTAAAGATCCCGTACCCATAGTAAACAGCTTAGCCCGGCAACTAAGGAACCAAGGAGCACAAATCGTCGTTGTCCTAGCTCATATGGGCGCCTATACCAATCGAAAAGACAACTTTACTACGGGTAATTTAATTGATTTCGCTAGAAAAGTGGTGGGTATCGATGCGGTCTTTGGCGGACATTCCCATACCATCGTTACTACCCGGGTGGGTAACATCCCGCTCGGTATCGCCGGTTCATATGGCCAGGGCTACCTGGATTTGAAAATAAAAATAGCTCCGGGTGGCAAAGCCTCCTGTGGAAAAATGAGCTATGTTGATCTATACAATTTATATAATACAGCCGACCCCAAAGTTGATTCCCAGGTCCAAGCGATGGTCGATCAAGCGAACCAGGCCGTCGGCGCTGAGTTCAACACGGTGATCGGTAGCGCCGTTACCAACTTAACCCGGGTTCAAAGCGCAAAGCCCTATGGGGATTCAAATCTTGGCAATTGGACAGCCGAAGTTACCCGGAAATCCGCCAACGCTGATTTTGGTGTTGTCAACAACGGCGGTTTGCGCATTGATATTCCCAAAGGCCCCATTACGGTCGGAGCCATGTTCCAATTTATGCCCTTCGACAATACCATCGTTACCGTAAAGATGAACCCCGCTCAAATCAAAATCCTGCTTGAACAGGCAGTCCAGGATAATGGTAAGGGCATTCAAATAGCCGGCCTTCGTTTCACCTATGACCCAGCCAAGCCGACCATGCAACGGGTGCTGACGATCAAAAAAGCCGATGGTTCTCCCTTGGATCCCAAGGGGCTATATCTGGTGGCTACCAATAATTTTATGGGTACCGGTGGTGACGGTTTTG
>WSSedL1CaDRAFT_10000064_pt1 | contig 61683 bp, 36 predicted proteins | sample WetSurSL1Cattail_FD_9464 | JGI IMG/M metagenome (IMG submission 9464)
GAGTGGCGGAATCTTTGTAGAAATTTGATTTTACAGATAAGTTTAAGGTGCAGCGCACCGTAATCTAATTTAAAAATGACTGCATGAGTTTTTCAGCAGACCCTACTTATACGAAATTATATTTATCCAGGAACTTACATAGCTACTGTTGAAAACTATTTCCTCACCTTCAACATCTCCGGATTAGCGGCAATAAACTTCGTAGCCGCACTATAGCCATGCTGGTAGATGGTTTGGTAAGCATCAAAGCTGAATTCATGAAACTCTTCTACCGCATTGGGCTCTATAACAAACCGGCACAGATCCCGTCCTTCCTGCGAGTTTTGATGCTGCATAGCCCTCACAGAACACACAAGAGTATCCATAGGTTTCTTTAGTTGCGTAGATACTTTATTGGGCAAAACATCCACACCAATAATGGTAGAGCAAAACGGCACAAGGCTTTGAGCAGGCAGGTTATTCAGCAAACCTCCGTCTACATAATAAACGTCCTTGTCTTTTACCGCTTCGAACACTCCCGGAATGCTCGACGAAGCCGCCACCCATTTATCCAGTTCATTGCCCGAGTCCATAATCTCCCACTCGGCATCATTCAGATTAGCAACGCAGATAAACAGTTTCTTTTTCAGTTGTTCAAAACTGTTATGCGGAATAAGCTCCAGAATAAGCGAACGCAAAATGGCATGAGTCGACAAACCCGACCGCAGCAAAGGAGAACGGAAAGTCATCAGCTTTGTAATTTTATACAATTTATCCTCTTTGATCATTTGAAGCATTTCGGCAGGCGAATATCCGGCAGCATACATGGTCCCTACAATGGCACCCATGCTGGAACCGGCAATATGAGTCGGATAAATACCATGATCTTCGAGCGATTGCAACACACCAATATGAGCAAATCCTAAGGCACCTCCCCCACTCAGACATAGCCCGAGCCCATTCTTTGCCGGAGGCGAACAAAATAAATCTTTAATTATTTTCATTTTGGATAGATTATTTAATGTGTAATTAATGAACGAAAGCAATAATTATTAGTTAACGGAACAAAAAACTTATCGGATTAAAAGCCCTAAAAGGATTTATTGCGCTATTTTTGTAGGGAATAATCGATAAAAGTTTTCTTTCTGCATTTAAAGTTCAAAGATAATATTGTCGAATCAGCTAACAAGCATAAATTACTACATAATGAAACGTATTTCTTTAATTTTTATTTTAACGTTGTGTGTAAACGTTCTATTTGCCAACCTGCTTTACGATATAACCGATGGTAAGTACCGGGTTAAATCGATAGAGATGCCCCGTTCGATGAATGACGGTGAACATTACACCATGATGGTCAACGGCAAAGCCATCGTAAAATACAGCTATAAAACAGGTGCAACAGTCGACACATTGTTCAGTATAGCCAAGCTGAAAAAGTCACCTATAAAAGAAATCTCGGGTTATGAGTTTAGCCCCAATGAAAACAAACTGCTGGTTTATACCCATGTAAAATACCGTTATCGCCGTACGTTCACAGCCGACTACTATGTTTACGACCTTAAGCGCAACGAAATTGCCCCTCTTTCCGAAGGCGGACCGGAGGAAGTGCCTCTTTTCTCTCCGGACAGTCGGTACATTGCCTTTGCACGTGAAAACAATCTTTATCTGAAGAAACTCGACTTCAATACCGAAAGTGCCATCACCACCGATGGGCAGTTTGGCAGCATTATAAACGGAACACCGGACTGGGTTTACGAAGAAGAATTTGAGAAAACACGGTATTTCGAATTTAGTCCAGATAGTAAAATGGTAGCTTTCGTGAAATTCGATGAGACCAAAGTTCCGGAGTTCTCATTCCCTGTTTATATCGACCCCGCAAAAGCGAAAGATGAACTAACCACCTATCCGGGCTCTTATAAATTTAAATACCCCAAAGCCGGCGAAAACAATTCAAGAGTCAGTGTTTGTGTTTACGACGACTACTACAAAGCCGTTAAAACAATGAAGCTGCCCGATGCCGATCAGGACTTTTATATTCCCCGCATCAAATGGACAAATTCGGTGGATCAGTTAGCTATTTTCAGACTGAACCGCAACCAGAATAAGTTGGATATGTTTCTGACTAATCCAAAATCGACTCTTTCAAAACTGATTTTGAGACAGGAAGACAAATACTATGTGGAATATGAAAACATTGATTTCCTCCGCTTTGCTTCCGACAATAAAACCTTTATCGGAGTTAGCGAAAAATCAGGTTATCGTCATGTATATGAATATGGCATAAACGGTACGGTCATTCGCCAGCTAACAAAAGGCAACTGGGACGTAACCGACGTATATGGCTTTGACGAAAAGAAACAAGTGCTGTATTATCAATCGGCTGAAGTTTCACCCATGCAGCGCGACGTTTATTCTGTAGATTTAAAAGGAAAAAAAACACGCCTGACTGATGGCAAAGGTACTCACAATGCGTTTTTCAACTCTACGATGACTCTGTTTGTTGATAATGCTTCAAGCCTTGAAATGCCTAATGTGGTGAGCCTGCGAACCAGCTCCGGTAATTTAGCCAGAACCATCAGAGACAATGCTGCTCTGGCATCCGAATTCAAAGCATTGAATCTGCCTAAAAAAGAATTCTTTACTTTTACTACATCCGAAAATGTAAAACTAAACGGCTGGATGCTGAAACCGGTTAACTTCGATCCTAATAAAAAATATCCGGTCCTTCAGGTTCAGTATAGCGGTCCGAATTCGCAACAAGTGCTTGATACATGGAGAATAGACTGGGAATATTATCTGGCAACGCTGAACTACGTGGTAGTTTGTGTAGATGGTCGTGGTACAGGTGCCCGCGGATCTGAATTCAGAAAATGCACCTACCAACAATTAAACATTCTGGAAACCAAAGATCAGGTTGAGACAGCTAAATACCTGGCACAACAAAGTTACGTTGACAAAGATCGCATCGGTATCTGGGGTTGGAGTTATGGTGGCACAATGACTTTATTCAGCATGACTACCGGCGAAAAGGTATTTAAAGCAGGTATTGCTGTAGCACCCGTTACCGACTATCGTTTTTACGACACGGCATACGCCGAACGTTTTATGCGTCGTCCGCAAGAAAACTTCAAAGGATATGATTTATCGTCCGCTTTACTTCGCGCCGATAAATTGCAGGGCAACCTCCTTATTGTACACGGAACAGCCGATGACAATGTACATTTTCAAAACACCATGCTTTATGTAGACAAGCTGGTAGCTGCCGACAAACAATTTGAAATGCAGGTTTACACCGACAAAAATCACAGTATCCCGGGTAAACAAACCCGTCGACATCTGTATACACGCATGAGCGATTTTCTAACTAAGAATCTATAAACCATTAGAATTATATAATTCACAAGCACCGTCTAAAATATGTTTTAAAACATAATTTAGATGGTGTTTTCTTGACCATTTGCCTGATCATTCTGCAAGAAAAAGCATTAACTTTGGGTGTTCAATTCAGGAACAATATTGTAAACTTATTTATCAATTAAAATCTTTCATATGAGCACAGAAAACAAAAATTATGCATTGCCCATTGCAATGATGTTTGCGTTATTTTTCATGATTGCCTTTGTAACAGGCTTACCAAGTCCGATGGGTGTAATTGTGGCAAAACAATTTGGAGCATCTAACTTTGAATCGCAATTAGGGTTCTTGGGTAACTTTTTAGCGTATGCCTTTATGGGTATTCCCGCAGGTATTATGCTGAAAAAAATCGGTTATAAAAAAACAGCATTATCAGCTATTGCAGTTGGTTTCGTTGGAGTTGCCGTTCAGTTTCTTTCAGGTCAGGTAGGTAGTTTCAGCGTTTACCTGGTTGGTACTTTTATTTCTGGATTCTCTATGTGTATGCTTAATACTGTAGTAAACCCAATGCTCAACACTTTAGGTGGTGGTGGTAACTCTGGTAACAGATTACTACAGTTCGGAGGTTCTATCAACTCAATCGGTGCAACCATTACTCCTATGTTAGTTGGTTGGTTGATGGGTGCAGAAGCCGGTCGTACTATTGGAAAAGCAAACCCTGCTTTATTTCTGGCTTTAGGTATCTTTGCTTTGGCATTTGTGGTATTGTCTTTCGTGAAAATTCCGGAACCACACATGGAAACTGCTACTGAAAGAAAAGTAAAACACAGTCACAGCCCACTCTCTTTCCGTCACTTCGTTTTAGGTGCTATCGCCATCTTTATTTATGTAGGTATCGAAATCGGTATCCCCAGCACAGCAAATCTATTTATGACAGCATCTAAAACCGCATCCAATGTAGGACTCGGAATTGATGCAACCACTGCAGGTAGTATTGTGGGAGTTTATTGGTTGTTGATGTTGATCGGACGTTTACTTGGAGCATCTATAGGAGCAAAGGTATCCAGTAAAATGATGTTAACAGTAGCTGCCTCTTTAGGTTTATTTTTTGTTCTTCTGGCTATTTTCAGCCCAATTACTACCGTTGTAACAATTCCGTTTATCAATATTCAGGTGCCTATCAGCATTATGTTCCTTGTTTTATGCGGACTATGCACTTCTATTATGTGGGGTGGAATTTTCAACCTCGCTGTTGAAGGGCTTGGAAAATATACAGCCGCAGCTTCCGGTATCTTTATGGTCATGGTTTGTGGTGGAGGTATCGTTCCACTTTTTCAGGGATTCGTATCCGACCATTTTGGTTATCTGAGTAGCTACTGGGTTATGTTTGCTTGTTTAGGCTATATGCTTTTCTACGGTTTAATCGGGTCTAAAAATGTAAACAAAGACATTCCTGTTGAATAATTGAAATTCGAATCACTAATTTATACTTCAAAAAATGGATAAACCATATGTAATAGGCATGGATATGGGCGGAACAAATACCGTTTTCGGTATTGTTGATGCTCGTGGCAATGTTGTAGCAAAAAGCGCTATTAAAACAGGTAATCATACTGATGTAAACTTATATGTTGATGACATTTATGCTGAACTATCAAAATTAATTGAAACAGCTGGTGGCATTGATAAAATTAAAGGAATAGGTGTTGGTGCTCCCAACGGAAACTATTATACCGGTAACATTGAATTTGCACCCAACCTACCATGGAAAGGTGTTGTTCCGTTTGCCAAACTGATGAGCGATAAATTCGGCGTTCCGGCCGCATTAACCAACGACGCCAATGCGGCAGCTGTGGGTGAAATGACTTACGGCATTGCACGCGGCATGAAAAACTTTATCATGATCACACTGGGAACCGGTGTAGGAAGTGGTATTATCATTGATGGTAAAGTAGTGTACGGACACGATGGATTTGCCGGAGAGCTCGGACATGTGAATGTAATGCGCAACAACGGTCGTCTTTGCGGTTGTGGAAAATCGGGTTGTCTGGAAACTTACGCTTCGGCTACCGGAGTGGCACGTTCTGCACGCGAGATTCTTGAAACCAGCACCAGTCACAGTCTTTTGCGCAACATTCCGGTTGGTAATCTTACATCAAAAGATGTTTTTGATGCAGCTATGGAAGGCGATGAAGTGGCAAAAGAAATCTTCAATTATACCGGAAAAATTCTGGGTGAAGCCTTTGCCGACTTTGTAGCATTCAGCGCACCCGAGGCCATTGTTCTTTTCGGAGGTCTTTCGAAAGCCGGAGATTTGATTATGAAGCCTATTAAAGAAAATATGGAAAAGAATTTACTTCCAATCTGGAAAAATAAAGTCAAAGTCTTATTTTCTGAACTGAAAGAAGCTGATGCAGCTATTTTAGGTGCCAGCGCTTTGGCCTGGGAAATTTGAGCTAACAAAAGAGTAAAGACAAAAGATCAAAGATCAAAGATCAAAGACGAAGGATCTGAAATCTTGAAACTTTTCAAATAGAAGAATCCCTTTCTGTAATATGCAGGAAGGGATTTTTGGGGAGTAAAGAGTAGAGACAAAAGAGTAAAGACAAAAGAACAAAGATCAAAGACGAAGGATCTGAAATCTTGAAACTTTTCAAATAGAAGAATCCCTTTCTGTAATATGCAGGAAGGGATTTTTGGGGAGTAAAGAGTAGAGACAAAAGAGCAAAGAACAAAGAACAAAGAGCAAAGAACAAAGACAAAAGATTAAAGATCGGAGATTCGAGAATTGAGAGGCATATAAGTCACTAATTAGTGGTATTGAGTCGCTAATTATAGAGAATGAACTGCTAACTAGCGACTCAAAGTCCAAAAGATAGGACGACAAGACAAAGCATTATCGAATTCTGAACAGCTTTTATTCTCCTTTCAGCGAATCTACCGGATTGTCGGTTGCAGCGCGCCAAGTCATCCACGATACGGAAAATAATGACAGGAGTAAAACAAATAGTCCGGCCAACGCAAATATCCACCAGTCGAGGGTGGTTTTATGGGCAAAATCCTGTAACCAACGTTGCATAATGAAATAAACGAGTGGGATGGCAATGATGAATGCCAGAGCAATCCAACGAATAAAACTAAGATTGAGCATCCTGACTATTTCTATCGATTTTGCACCGTTTACTTTTCGTATTCCTATCTCTTTTGTCCGACTCTTGATGATAAATGCCATAAAAATAAGCAATCCCAAATTGGCAATAATCAGACAAAGGATGGAAAAAATTCGTACCAACATTTCGGCATTTAGTTCGTTGCGATACACTTTGGCATATTCATCTTGTAAGAATGAATAACTGGCCGGATAATCGGGGTTGACTTTGCTCCAGACTTTATTGAACGTAGCCAACGATTTCTCCGGATCCTTCGGGTCGAGGCGCACCATGAAGCAATTGAGAAAGAAATATAACGGGCGTTGAATAATAATCATTGGTATGGTATCTTCATACAGGGTGGTGTAGGTGAAATTATTCACGACGCCACAGATTACCCCCTGATGGATATAGCCCAGAGCAGAATGATTGATAGTTAATGTTTTGTTGATAGCTTTCTCCGGCGAGCCGAGTCCTAAGAAAGTCACAGCTTTGGCATTTAAAACATATTCTTCGGATATATTGCAATTATATTTTTCTTTCTCTTTATTCATTTTCATAAGGAGCTGCATTTGTTCGTCGGATGTCATTTTATCTGGCTGAAAACTGCGTCCGGCAATAGGCTTTATATTGAAAAATGGAAGAAAATCTTCACCGACAGCCAGCAGTGGAATCTGTACTTCCTTGTCTTTTCCTTCGGGTTTTACCCCCAACATATCCCGAATAGCCGAGCCGGGTAACTGCATGGCGGCTGTTACGCCTTTTATCTCGGAATGTTTCTCTAATTCTGTTTTTAATATCTTGTAGCGCATTTTTACCTGTTCGGGCTGTTCATTCATGACTAAAATAGTAGAATCGTTTCCCCCAACCTGTGTGTTTTTTATGAATGAAACCTGTTTGCTGATGCCTGCTGCCAGAATGATGACAAACATCACAATGGAATATTGTCCGACCAACATGTATTTTACGTTTGAGAATGAGAACCTGAGAGGTTTAATTTCGCTACTTGTATTCAGAAACAGGGTAGACGACAGACTAAGCAGTACCGGTAAAAGGGAGACAATTATGATAAGTCCGAGAAAGCCACAGCTCAACATTGCTATTTCGCCAAAACTGAGAGCCGATAGTGAATAATGCAAAACAGACGTACCGTAAGCGGCAATCAGAATTCCTGACAAAACAGCCAGCAGGCCAAGCAGGAATGCCAGCAAGGCTTCGTCGCGCAAAACGGTGGAAGACGAAGCGCCATTTAGCCGCAACAGTTGGTAATACTTTTTATTATCCGAGAAAATTAGTCCGGCATTGAGCCAGAGGTTAAACAATACAATGAGGAGCAAAAGAACATTGGAACCGACAATAAGATAAACGAAATAGATATTTCCATTTGGTTCCATTTCGCGCATCACTCTACTATGTAAGTGTATATCAGTTAACGAAATTAAATGTGCAGTAGTTTTACCGTCTTTAGCCGTTGCATCTTTGTTATATAAATTCGAAATTTTCTGACTAAGACCAGATAAATCGGCTTTCTTATTTCGAAGTATATAAATATAAGGCCAGTCATTTCCTTCGTTGTCTGGTCGTTGAACTATCATTTCTGTATGAAAATGAGAGTTCTCGGGAAAGTCTTTAAATACTCCGGTCACAAAACCATTCATGGGACCTAATCTTCTACCGTCAAGTTGAATTTCTTTGCCGATGGGAGATTCTTTACCAAATAATCTTCGAGCAAAACTTTCGCTGACCACCACATCATGAGGTGTGCGCAAAACTTTGTCTTTTTGCCCTATAACTAACGGATAACTGAATACCTGAAAGAAATTGGAACTGGCACAATAGATATTCTGTAGTATCTGAGGTTTTCCCTTATAAGTCATTACAGCCGTATTGACTTTTGACAAAGCAACGGTTTGCTCAATACCCGGAATTTTTGACAACATAGCAGAACCCGAGAAACCATATATTCTTCCATCAATAGGTTCATCGTTGTATTGTAATGATAAGCGGGCTATTCTATCGGCATTTACATTGAAACGGTCGTAACTCAGCTCTTTTTTGACATGTATATACGATAAAATAAGGCACGCAAAAATGATGGATAAGCCCAGCAGATTTACCGCGCGCAGGTATTTACTTTTCAGAAAACGGCGAAAGACGAATAAAATATTAGTCATAATAATTGTTGAATCAAGTAATTGTTGAATCGTCTATAATTCAATGATGATAAGTAGTAGAAATTAAATAATGTCGTATAAGTAAACCTAGAAATGGAAAAAGATTAGAACGCGGATAAACGCTGATATAGCGGATCTTATACGGATTTTAATTTAACTACGTTGATCTTCGATTCGACAAGTCGAAATGATTTTCAAAGGTTTATATTCTTATCTGTCATGCTTGCATGACTAAAATCAGTTTTATATCCGTTTAATTATCATCCGTTTTTATCCGCTCAATCCGTCAAATCAGCGTTCCATTCTTTTTTTTTTAATACGACAATATATTCTTCCGCTTACTTAGACGTTCATGAATAATTTGTACTTATTGATAGATAGAGTAAAACCGCAGAAACTATAAATACTCAGCGTAAATATATTTGGCAAAGAAGATTAATTTTCGGATGTTGAACCGAAATAATTCATATTATTTTGAGCTTTACTATTTCTGCGGTTGTTTTAAAATCACACATTTTACATTTTGCTTTCCACTTCCGACACAATCTGACCGTCGAATAAGTTGATGACCCGGTGTGCAAAGGTAGAATCGTGTTGCGAGTGTGTTACCATCACGATGGTTGTTCCTTCCTGATTCAGCTCCGAGAGCAGGTTCATTACATCTTTTCCGTTTTTCGAATCCAGATTTCCGGTAGGCTCATCGGCCAAAATAAGTTTCGGGTTAGCCACTACTGCCCGTGCTATAGCCACACGTTGTTGTTGTCCACCGGAGAGTTGATTTGGAAAATGTTTGGCACGGTGGCTGATGTTCATGCGTTTCAAAGCCTCTTCCACACGTCGTTTACGTTCCGATGCCTTTACCTTCAGGTAAACCAGGGGTAGTTCCACATTTTCATACACATTCATTTCTTCAATCAGGTTAAAGCTCTGAAATACGAACCCGATATTGCCTTTACGCATGTCGGTGCGTTGTTTCTCTTTCAAATGTCCTACTTCGGTGTCGGCCAGAAAGTATTCACCCGAAGTTGGGTTGTCCAACAGTCCAAGGATGTTCAGCAGGGTTGATTTTCCGCATCCCGAGGGTCCCATAATGGCAATAAATTCACCTTCGGCTACATGTAATGAAACTCCGTTCAATGCCACTGTTTCAATTTCTTCCGTACGGAAGCTCTTTTGTAAATCATTAATTTTAATCATAATGTATATATTTTTTTAATTCATAATTCATAATATCGGTAGTAGTTGCTTACTGTTTTATTCATTCTTTATTGCATCTACCGGATTGGCCGTGGCTGCTTTCCGGCTTTGCCAGCTGACGGTTACCACGGTAATGACAAATACGAGCAATCCGGCAAGCAGGAATATCCACCAATAGATGGGTATTTTGTAGGCAAATTGCTGCAACCATCGATGCACAATGTAATACGATAGCGGAACTGCCACCACAAAAGCAATTGACAGTTGAATAAGTACGGTGCGGTTAAGCATCAGGATGATTTCTTTTACCGAAGCTCCATTGACCTTTCTGATGGCTATTTCTTTGGATTTGTACCGGGTGTTGAAGACGACCAGTCCATAAACACCCATAATAGCGATAAGTATGGTGATTAGTCCGAACATTGAGATCAGCTTTGCCAGATTTGTTTCGTTTTTATATAACTTGTCCATAGATGCATCCAGAAATTTTATATTGAAATCTTCATCCGAATACTTCTCCCAGGTCTTTTTGATACTTTCCACGGCTTCCAGCGCGTCGTTTCCCGATAGTTTGATGAAGAACCAGTTCATAGGATAGTTGCCTAAAACCGCAAAACCCAATGGACGGATACTATCCCGCAACGAACTGTAATTTGTGTTTTTAGCAATACCGACGACAGATAACGTTTCACCAAAACCAGGAAAATCTTTTCCAAGCATATTCTTTAATTGATGTTTCTTCACAAAGTTCTCGTTGAAAATAATTGCATTTTTCATATTCGTACTGTCTGTATCCTGAAAGTCGCGCCCATCACTCATTTTTACCCCGAAAAATTTCAGGAAGTTTACTTGTACAGGCCATATCCAGGCGTTTACTTGTTGCCCTTCAAACGTTCTGCCCCAACTCATGCCTACATGTCCGGGAAGAAACTGTGAGGCAGTATAATCAAGAATCCGCGGATCTCTTTTTAGTTCTTCCCCGAAGGTATGCATATCAATTTTCAGCTGTCCATAGGGTACATAAACAATGTTTTCTTTTTGAATACCCCACGAGCGATGCTGCATAAAGTTATTTTGAACCTGAATAAATAGAGCAACAATGATAAGTGTAATAGCTGAAATAAACTGTATGGTAATAAGTGTGTTTCGTAAACGAACACTTCTGGCCGACATGGCAAAAGCGCCTCTCAAAGCAACTGCCGGTTGAAACGATACAATATAGCGTGCCGGATACCAACCGAACAAAAACCCAAATGACAAAGCTACAAAACCAATTACCGTTAAGAGTGGTTTGTTGGCAGACAGCGACATGTCTGCGGAAAAATAATCACTTATAAATGTTTCTTTTAGAAATGAGATATAGAATAAAGCGAGAATAAACGAAAGCAACGAAAACAGAGCGGCTTCGGAAGCCAGCGTCAGTTTTAGTTTCAGCGGACTGGCACCAATAATCTTGTGAACATTCAACCCTTTGACACGGGTAGGAGATATGGCAATGGAAAAATTCAGAAAATTGATGTATGCTATAATCAGTGTCAAAATACCAATGGCTAACAATGAAAGTGTGGTGGTGAGTCTCCCTTTTTCTAAATCAAAATGAGCCTTATTCAACGGAGTCAATTCTACAGTTGCTTTTTTCTCCGATTTTTGCATTTCCTGCCAGTTTTCTTTGCCGAAGAACTTTTCACTGTTAAGTTGAGATAATAGTTTGGTATAATTGTTTTTGTTTACAAGAAAATAGCCATTATAGTTATAATTTTCCGGTTGATCGTCGGGAAGCAAGGTATAAATACCATTTTCAATTGAACAGTTTTTGGGAAAATCCGTACAAACTGCCATTACTGTTACAAGATTGGTTTTTTGGTTGTTGTAAAACTGTTTTGAAAAATGATAGTAAATCGTTTTACCAATCGGGTTTTCATTTCCGAATAATTTCTGTGCCGTACTTTCGGTTATCATTGCTTTCCCTTGTCCGGCGAATAAATCTTTAGTACTTCCTCTTACTATCTCGGGCGTAAAAACATCTAAAAAGCCGGCTGTGACAGGGATAAGCTTTGTGCTGAATTTTTGCTTTATTCCTTTGCGGTTTATTACGTCCACTAAAAATTCGTCCGAGGTATTGGGGTTGACCAAACAATAGTTTTTTACCTCCGGAAATTTGCTTTGAATTTCCTTGGCCATGGTAGTTGGCATATTCGTATTCCTATCTCCATTGGAAAAAGACATACTGGCGAAATAGATATCATCTGCATTTTTAAAATTACGATCGAATGACAGATCATAGTGCACTTGAGTCAACGTGATTGCAAATACTGCAAATGCCACCGACAAACCCAGAATATTCAGGATGCTTGACGTTTTGAATCGTTTAAGTACAAAGAAGAAGTTTCGAAATATTGCTTTCATATTTTGTAATTTACTATTTACTATTCGTTTTTTATTGCATCTACCGGATTGGCTGTGGCTGCTTTCCGGCTTTGCCAGCTGACGGTTACCACGGTAATGACAAATACGAGCAATCCGGCAAGCAGGAATATCCACCAATACATGGGTGTTTTGTAGGCAAATTGCTGCAACCATCGATGCACAATGTAATACGATAGCGGAACTGCCACCACAAAAGCAATAACCAACTGAATCAATATCGATCGATTAAGCATCAGCATAATTTCTTTTACCGAAGCTCCGTTTACCTTCCTTAGAGCAATCTCTTTGGACTTGTAACGGGCATTGAATACAATGAGTCCGTAAACACCCATGATGGCAATGATGATAATAACTACTCCGAAAATGGAGATTAGCTTGGAAAGATTACTTTCGTTTTTATATAAATCGTTGATTGATTTGTCTAAGAATTTAATATCAAAATCTTCATCGCTGTATTTCTCCCAGTTTTTTTTGATGTAATTGATCGTTGCGGGGGTCTCTTTTCCTGAAATCTTTATAATTACCCATTGCATTTGTCTGTCATTCAATATAGCAAATGCCATGGGTTGAATGGAGTCTTTTAATGAACTATAATTGACATTCTCGGCAATTCCGACAATCGAAAATTTAGCATTAAACCCTTCAAAATCTTTACCCAAAATCTGTTTAAAAGAATTATTTTTCAAGAATTGCCGATTAAAAATAATGCCGTGCTTTACTCCTGTGCTATCAGAGTTTTGAAAGTCCCGACCTTCTCTGATCTTTACACCAAAGAATCGAAGAAAATTGGGGTATACCGGCCAAACTACTGCAGATACCGGTTTTCCTTCAAAATCCCGTCCCCACACCATGCCCACATCACCGGGGATAAAATTAGATGCCGTATAATCTAGTACCCGCGAATCTTTCTTTAATTCTTCACCAAATGCATTTATAGAGGTTTTAATTTGTTTACAGGGTAAGTAAACAATGTTTTCCTTTTGCATACCCCACTCATAATTTTTCATATAGTCGTGTTGCGTTTTGATGAAAACGGAAACAATTATCAGCGTAATGGCAGATACAAATTGTGTTGTGATAAGGGTGTTTCGCAGCCTGACACTTTTACCCGACAAAGAGAAAGAACCACTCAGCGCCACTGCCGGTTGAAAGGAAGTGATATATCGAGCTGGATATAGACCGAATAAGAATCCAAAGATAAGAGATAAAGTCCCAACAATACTGAGGAGTATCCAGTTCTTTTGTAATGATAAGTCTGCTGAAAAATATTCGTAGATGGAGCTTTGCTTTAAAAAAGAAATGATGAATATCGAAATGATAAACGCCAGCATTGAGAAAAGTGGACCCTCGGCTGCTACCATATATCTTAATGTCCTGGGATTAGCTCCAAGAATTTTTTGGATATTTAATCCCCGCACCCGAGTCGGAGCCATGGCAATGGAAAAATTCAGAAAATTGATATAGGCAATAATCAGTGTGAGGATACCAATGGCTAACAGTGATAAGGTAGTAGTGATACTCCCTGTTCCTTCAGATTTCAGAGAATCAAAGTGCATACCTGTCAGATCATGAAACTTTGCTTTCACTTTCACTCCGTCTTTGGGGGTATTGAACCTTTGTGATATCAGTTCTCCATACTTTTTCTTCCCATTGATTTTTGCAGTCAGTTTATTCAGATCACGAGGAAGTATCTCAAAATAGCCCTTGTAGCTGTAATTGCTGGGCTCATCATCGGGCAAATACACAAAAATGTCATTGGACAATGAACTGTTCTTAGGGAAATCTTTGAATACAGCCACAATGGTAAGTGGAGTTTTATCAAAATGGAAGAAAACCGTTTTACCTATAGGGTTGGCATTTCCGAAAAACTTGTGTGCTGTATTTTCCGAAATCATTGCCTTCCCTTTTTGCGTCAAAGCCTGTCGGGGGTCTCCGGCCAGTATTTTGGGCGTAAATACGTCCAACAGGCCAATGGTTGCATTGTTTATGGTAGCTGTGAATTTTTGCTTGCTTCCATTTTTATTTATTATATCGAGTGTTTCATTGCTAATAAAACGAGTTAAACAATAACTTTTTATCTCCGGAAATACCTCCGACATTTCTTTGGCCATAGGAGTAGTCATGGTGATGCCGCGATTGTTGTCACTATATAGTTGAACAAATTGGTAGATGTTAGCCGATTTGTTGTAGCTTCTGTCGTAGCTATAATCGTAATACACTTGTATTATACAGACAATAAACACCGCAAAAGCCACCGACAAACCCAGAATATTCAGGATGCTTGACGTTTTAAATCGTTTAAGTACAAAGAAGAAATTTCGAAATATTGCTTTCATGCGTTCATTTTTATTTTTTTGTTAGTTGTCGCATGGAACTCGCAATAAACATGGTCTTATGGTTTAAACCTGCTTTATGCTCGTTTCATATTTTATTATTTACTGCTTACCGCTTACTGCTTACTGCTTACTGCTTACTGCTTAGTCTCTCTTTATGGCATCCACCGGATTTTGAACGGCTGTGCGGTATGAGTTCAGACTGACTACGGATAGAATGATAACTAGTACGGCTATTCCACATCCTAAAAAGATAAAAAGAGACAAACTGGTTTTCTGAGCAAAGTTTTCCATCCATTTTTCGGCGGCAAGGGCTGCCAATAACTCCCCGATGACCAGTGCCGGAATGACTATACGCAGAATGTCCTTTATGAAAAGCCGTAGAATCTCTCTGGCTGATGCTCCGTTTACTTTGCGAATGGCAATTTCGGCGCTTCGGCGGTTTATTTCATCGTTGGTGTAACCGATTAACCCAATCAGGACAATGATAAGCGTAATGATGCCACCAATCAGCACCGAATTTCTGAATAAGCGGGATGAGGTATACAGAAAAGTCATGCTGGTTTTGTAGGGTGTCACTACAATGTCTTTGTTAGGCAAGGCGGTTTGCAATACTTTATTTACTTGTCGTATACCATCCGAATTAAGTTGACGAAACTTAATCATAATGTTGTTTAGCGGAACATTAGCCGAGAATATAGCTGATGGTCGTGGGTCGGGTTCACTGATAGAACCGATGCGGATATCTTTGTAAATGCCCTTGATGGTGCATATACCGTGTTCGGAAACCCGAATCGTTTTGCCTACCACTCCGTCTTTCCAGTTCAACATTTTCGCAAGTTTATTGGCAAAGCTTTGACTAACGAGAACCTGTGCCGAATCGGCGGCACTATGTTCAAAGTCTTTTCCTGCCACTACCGGAATTTCCATCAAAGAAAGATAATCGGCATCAGCATTATATAAATCGGCGATGTTGAACAGTTCCTGCGTTTTGTCCGGTTCTGAGACATTATTGCCGGAAGCTCCAAACATAGGTAAGGTGGAGCAGGTTGCCACCGCTTGCACTTCGGGCATACGCCTCAGTTCCTCTATGGCTTTTTGCTTTTCCTCTTTAGTTACGCCCGAAGTATTGCAGTAAAGCAGGTTTTCATACACATAACCGGGATTGTCATTCACCATGCTGTTATACTGCCGTACGATGATTACCAACAGCGTAACCAGAAAAGCGGTGGCAATAAACTGAAGAAAAAGTAATCCGAGTTTCCATTTGCGTCGTGACTCTTTGAAGTTGCGGAAGGCCGACGAAACAGGTATTCGGGCAAAAATTTGTGCGGGAACAATGCCGGAGCTAAAGAATACAGCTAGGCAAACTCCGGCGAGTAACAGGCCGGTGCGGAATGTGAATAAGGCATGGAGAGGTGCTGCCAGTATTTCTTCTACCTGTGTACGGAAGATAAATATAAGTAGCGCGGCTACGATGACTGAAGCTACCAAGTGAATGGCGGTTTCGGTAAGCACAATACTGCTGATATTTTTTTCGGCGGCACCGTAACATTTATGGATAGCTATTTCTTTGCTGCGTTTTACGAGCGACGAAAGTACGATCAGAATATAATTTAATACGGCAGTAAAAATAAGAGCAAAGGCCAGTAAAGCCAGTAGGATAGACATACGCTTTGTTGACGGTTCATCGCTATGAATTTTTTCCAGCTGCAATAAACTGTATGACAGTTTTATTCCGGCTTTTCTAAGCTCATTCATGTCTACATGGCGCGCCTGCATTTTATTAATGGCCGGGGTCATACTCGTTGGGCTTGTGTTGGGAGCCAGACGAACATAGGCCAGGTAACGGTCGTTACCAACCCAGTTTTGCGTGCCATCATTTTGGAAAAAGTGTAGGATGGAACTCATCGAAATTACCACATCGTATTTTAAATGGGTATTCTCGGGCACATCTTTAAACACTCCTCCGACGATTAATGTCTGAGTCGGCCAGGTATCTAGCCGGATGCTTTGTCCTACGGCATTATTTCCCATCTTCTTTGCTATCTTTTCGGATACCAATACATACATCGGTTGCGATAATACTTTCTTTGCATTCCCGGTGATCATCGGACGAGGCAATACATCGAACAAACAACTGTCTGCCAAAATGAAAGTCCCGGTAAGTCGTTTCTTATCCTGCGTAAAAAAGACAGCATCGTTTTCCGTAAAAGTGAGCCGGGTAGCTGCTTCTACCTGAGGTAGGTCTGCTTTCATTCCCGGAGCCACTCCACCACTCACCTGACCGTAGGCATTCGGTTTGTCGTTTCCGGAAACGACATTTTCCTGTATCTGATAAATACGTTCGCTGTGGGGGTAGAAGGTGTCGAAACTTTGTTCGAAGCATACTTTGGCAATGAGCACCAGCCCCATGGCCAGTCCTACACCCAATGATATTATTTTGATTCCGTTGTCCTGCTTTTTCTTGCAAACCGAACGAAAAGCTGTGCTGATATTGTTTGCCATAATTAACTGATAACTGATAATTGCTTCCTGTTCACTGTTTACTGTAGCATCAACTCCTGACTGTCCCCGAAAGTTTCGTAACCCGAAGTAATCACTTTTTCGCCCGGTTGCAGGCCGGCTGTTACTTCGTAGTAAAGCGGGTTTTGTCGGCCGATGGTGATGTTGCGGCGGGTAGCCGTTTTGCCATCTTTCGATACGACGAAAATCCACTGACCGCCGGTAGTCTGGTAGAACGATCCGCGCGGAACCATTACAGCTTGGGTGGGCTGCCCCAGTTGCAGGTTGATGTAGTAGGTCTGGCCGGTGCGAATGTTATCCGGTCGGTGACCTGCAAAAACAAAGTCGGTTTTAAACTGCTTGTCGTGTACTTCGGGGTATACTTTGCGTACCCGCAGGGCAAAGTTCTTATCCTGTCGTTCGAAGGTGGCACTCAGTCCGGCTTTTACTTTGTCGATATAGTGTTCGTCGATCAGCGCTTCTATTTTATAGTCGGACAATACGCTGATTTGCCCTATTTTGTTTCCCGCTGCTACCGACTGACCTATTTCCACATCGAGTAATCCCAGCTGACCGTCAACCGGAGCTTTTACGTTCAGGTTATCAATGCGCTGCCGTACCAGCATCAGGTTTTGGCGCATATTGTGCAGGCTTTCTTCCATTTGTCTGATCTGAATGCCGCGGTAGATGGAGTCTTGTTTCTGACGTTCTACCACCAGTCTGCGGCTATTCACAGCAAACTCATAGTCTTCTTTGGCTTGCAGATAATCCTCCTGCGAACTTAGTTTTTCGGCATACAGCTGTTTGTATTGCATGAACTTTCGTTTTTTGCGCTCCACATCCAGTTCCAGTTGGAGTTTTTCTTTTTTCAGGCTGAGTCTTTCTTGCTCCATCGAAACCTGTGTGTTCCGCAGAAAGTTTTGCTTTTCGGCCAGTTGTGCCTCGCTGTCCAGAATGTTCAGGTTGAGCATTGGGTTTTTTAGTCGGACAATGACCTCGCCCTGATGTACCTGACTGCCTTCTTCCACCACTTTTTGCTCCACCATACCACCTTCGATGGCACTGAGCTGAATGGTATTGATTGGTTCCACCTGTCCGTTGATACGGATATAATCGTTGAACTCGCCGCGGGTCACCACATCCACCATCAGTTTGTCGTGCTCCACCGTCAGGCGCGACCGGTGATTGCCTAAAATCATCCACAAAATGAGGATTAGTATCAGGCTTCCTCCCGCCACGTAAGGAAGGTGTTTTTTTCTCAGTCCTTTTTTCTTTTCAAGTATAATGTCCATATTTATTGAGATCTGTGTTTGTTGACTAGTATAATTGTTGAATTGAGCAGCTATTTAACCATCACTGCTAACTGCTTACAGCTTACTGCTTACAGCTTACTGCTAACTGTGTTCACTGTTAGTTGTATATTGCCTGCCCTTTATAATAATTCAGCAGTTTGTATTTCAGTTGATATTTTAAATTGGTATACAGTTCTTCCACCTGTGCTTGTAGCAGTCGGTTGGCACTGGTGTTGAGATCCAGAACGCTGATCAGGCCTTCGGTATATTTTCGTTGATTGACCTGATGGGCTATTTTCATCGATTCGGTTCGTTTGCCGGCTTGCCGGTATTCGTCGGCCAGCCCGTTAACGTCGGCCACCGCCTGTTCAATATCACTATAGAGCGACCGCAGGGTCTCTTCGCGTTCGGTGCGGACAATGACCAGCTGCTGTTTGCTTCGTTTGTATTCGGCCGAGCGCGAAAAACCATTGAAAATGGGCACGCTGAGCGATAGCCCGATATAATAACTTTCGTTGGCGTTGAGCTGGTCTCTGAACGGAGTGTAAGTAGTTCCGTCCATCATGCGCGAGAAATAACTGTTGACACCTCCGTACAGCGAGAGCTTTGGAAAAAACCGTCCGCGGGCTGCGTTAACCGCCATTTGAGTAGACTCTACCGACTTGTTTGATGCCAGTGCTTTGGGCGAATAACTCAATGCTTTCTGGTAAATGTCTGCTGCATTTTCGCGCAGTGTATCGGTAGGCAGCAGGATGTTGTAGCCGGCGGTTTTAATATCTTCGGTTACCGGAAAATTCATTTTATCTTTCAGCCGGATAATTTCCTGTACCAACAGGTTTTTCTGTTTGGTGAGCAGGTATCTGTCCTCGGCTTCCTTGGCCTGTAGTTCCGCCACGTCAGGGGCCGACTTGATGCCCAGTTCTTCCATCCGTTTCACCTGTTGCAGGTTGGCAGAGCTTTGGTCCAGTTGCTGTATGGCCAGTTTCACCGTGCCCTGATAATATTGTACGTTGAAAAAAATCTCCATTGTTTCGTAGGCCACCATATCTTTGATGTCCTGCAATTGCTGAATGCCTTTCAATTTATTCAGCTTTTCCATTTTTGCTTTCGACAGTTGGGCGAAACCGTCGAAAAGCAACAAGGTAGAGCTGAGGGTATATTCATTGTACAAGGTACTTTTGTTTACATATTGATAGCTGTCTTTGTCCAGCACACGCCCGAAAGACAGACTCCCGTCGGCCGAAGCATTCAGGTTGGGCAGCAGTCCGCCAACAGCTTCCAGTCGGTTTTGTTTGTAAATTTCGTTTTGTGCTTCCTGTTTTACCCGCTTGGTACTGTGCTCCACGGCGTAGCGCATACATTCGTCTACGGTCCAGGTTTTTTCCTGTGCACAAAGCAGCATGCCACACATACAAAACACAATTACAATCCAATTCTTCATATACTATTCTGTTGATATTGCTTTTTTATTTCCTAAAACTGTGCCAAAAGGGTATTTGTGCTGATAGTGAGCTGTATGACAAAAATATAGAGGTGACAAGCTGTAAAATAAATTTACAGTCGATGCTAAATGTTTTACAGTTGGGCTGCTGATTATCCCTTGTTTTTAGCGGTCAGCAGAAAATAGCCCGGCAGTATAGAGTAGGTAGAGTTCTGTATCTATATGCCTCTTGCTTTTTGATCGTTTCTCAACTGAAATATGTTGTAAAACATACTGTTTATCCATTATTGTATCAAAAATATATTTTATTTTTGCACTGTTTGTTATCAATAATCTTTCTGATCTCTAGTACGATTTAACCGCGTATGAAAAGTAATAATCACATCCTGCCGACTGATGTTTTCGCTTCGGTTGCTCACATATTCTCACCTCTCTCTTCCGTTTGCGGAGGAGACCTTTCGCATCCTCTTCTCTTTAGCAGGTAACCCCGTTCCCGTATCAGATATTTTTCAGACAGCGGAGGGCGGGGAAAGCTGAATCGTAGTCTGAAAAATAGCGGACAAAGTGTACGTCCGTTATCTGTTTTATGTTTTACAAAAAAAACAAATTCATATGGATAACAAACATTTTCAGAGTATCCCTCAAGAGGTGCTCGATCAGGCAATAGCAAAAATGAATGAAGCTAATGCAATATTAAAACCCTATATTTTATCTCTTACTCCTGATGAAAGGAAGAATATATTGAAACTGGGTGATAAATCTGTTCCATTTGTTGAAAAAGCTTTTGGATATACGCAAACAGATCCAGAGTTTATTCCGTCATTTTTGAATGTAAAAGATTTCGAAATTGATTTAACTGATTTCAAAAAATTAGTAGGACCGGTATCATTGGCAAGACAACTGCTTTATGCGCTTGATGACACCATGATGATAGCTGGTAGTGAATCCTATTATGCAGGTCTTTACTATTATAAAAATGTACAACAAGCAGCTGCAATGAATATACCAGGTGCAAAAGCTATTTACGAGGATTTGAAAAAACGATTTCCAAGTTTTACACGCAAGGCTGATGAAGACACCGCCGATGCCTCAAAATAACTGAGTAAATTAAAAAAATAAAGTAAGTAGTTAAAACCGGTTCTGACTAGAACCGGTTTTTTCGCAGATACACCTTCCGAAGGTGTCCAACCACGTAAAAAGGGTGTCTAACCACGTAAATAAGGTCTCCGACCACGTAAATAAGGTGTCCGACCACGTAAATAAGGTGTCTGACCACGTAAATAAGGTCTCCGACCACGCAAATAAGGTGTCCGACGACCTAATTAAGGTGTCCGACCACGTAAAAAGGGTGTCCGACGACCTAATTAAGGTGTCCGACCACGTAAAAAAGGTGTCGGGAGACCAAAATAAGGTGTCTTGAGCAGGTAGATTGTGGATAACTTGGTTGAAATAAGTGAGGTGAGTGTGAAGAGAAAGGGGTATATTTGTGGAACGAAATGAGTTTATTCTTCATTGAAGTTTTTTATATAATAAAATAATCAATCAATAAGTAAAATATTTAATTCTAGGATAATGAAAAGTATTGCGCTTTGGTATAAATGCTTTGACGGTAAAACTGCTGAACAAAGAATTTCCTTGCATTTTAATTTGTGGAAACTTCCTAACTCAAAGAATAAATTTGAGAGATTTTTGGATGTAGGAATACAACTTGAAAACGCAACTGATATAGAGGAAGTGAAGATGTACTTTCCTTGTAAAATAGAAAATAAAGTTGAAGATCTTGGAAAAGTTATATCTGAAGATAAAAAGCTTCTAAGTGCGATATTTAACGAAGATTTATCTATTACGACAGAGCCCAATTCTAGCTATGTAGAAGTATCAGGAAATAATGTTGAATCTTTTAATATCTACACATTAGGCAAGTGCAATATATCATCAAAAAAAATTGAAAATGAAGATGGGACAATTATTATATTGAAAAATCTTAATGCAGGGCCTCGGAATAAGGTTTATATACGAATTAGGATTAAAGATAAATCAATCTCCGAACTATTTCACGAAGAGGAATTGTCAAATGCATTCATTCAAAATGCATTTTCAAAATCAGAAACGATTGACTTTAGATTAAATGAAGTCCGCGAAATAGATCCTAAGGTTTTAGAAGAATACATTGATACGAATTGTTTCTTTAAAATTCAAAAAGCACATTTTTTCTATATGTGTAGCTCTAAGGAAGAAAATATTTTTTCTAATAAGGAGCTTAATAACTGCAGACACTTAGAGAAGGAAAGGTGGAGTAGTTATATCAATTCTCCTAATATCGATTCAAATTCAATAGTATTAGCTTATCATTGGAAGTTTGCACCCAAAAATGATAAAGATATTCTGACGGGATTTGGATTGTTAATAAAATCCAAGTTTGAATGTATTAGCTGGAAACCTTTGCTTAAATATCTTTTATGGCTGATTGTGATTACTGTCCTATTGAACTTTCTTAGTAACTTTTTATACGGACTTATTCAAAACCCAAATCAAGTGAATTCGATTGAAACGACAATTTTAAAGCCGGTAAAACCTAATACAAATAAATGAATCTTATGAAAGCACTATTAGATACAAACATAATAATCCATCGCGAAGCAGGTAGGGTTGTTATCCAAGATATTGGTATCTTATTTCGTTGGCTCGACAGAGCAAAATATTCAAAGTGTATTCACCCAGTGACTATCTCTGAAATTCAGAAAAATCCGAATAAAGTCACAGTACAGGCTTTTATGGCAAAGCTTGATAGTTATGAACAAATAAAGATTCCAACTCCTCTGCAAACTGAAGTCAAGGCAATTTCAGATGAACTGGATATAAACGAAAATGATATAAATGATTCACTCCTTCTCAATGAAGTCTTTGCAGGCAGAGTTGATATTATGATAACTGAAGATAAAAAGATTCATCTCAAAGCTAAACGGCTAAATATATCAGACAAGGTCTTTAGAATTGATAGCTTTCTCGAAAAGATATTTTCAGAACATCCAGATTTGATAGACTATAAAGTACTTAATGTTCAGAAGAAACATTTTGGTCATATAAATTTGTCAGATGATTTTTTCACGACTCTTAAAGAAGATTATCCGGGATTTGATAAATGGTTTTTGAAAAAGGCAGATGATTTTTCGTATGTTACTTTAAATAAAACAAATGGTCTTATCCTTTCTTTTCTATATTTAAAAGTAGAGGAAAAAAGTGAGAATTATACTGATATTATTCCTACTTTTGCAAAGAAGAAAAGATTGAAGATTGGAACTTTTAAAGTCATCAATAATGGTTTTAGATTAGGCGAACGATTTATGAAAATCATTTTCGACAACGCACTTATAAATAAGGTCGAAGAAATTTACGTAACAATTTTTGATCATAGAGATGAACAGAAACGTTTAATTGACTTGATGGAACAATGGGGATTTGTATTCTGGGGAATGAAAGGAGGAGAAAGAGTGTATGTCCGCGATTTTAGTCCTACATTTGATATTGAAAAATTAAAATGTAATTATCCTTTTATCAGTCGAAAAAAGGAAATCTTTATAGTCCCTATTTATGACTCGTATCACACAGAGTTATTACCTGATTCTATTTTGAATAATGAATCACCGTTGGAATTCGTTGAGGATTTTCCGCACCGAAATGGAATTAGTAAAGTTTATGTGTCAAGAGCTATGCAACCTCATCCAAGAAAAGGAGATATTCTGGTTTTCTATAGGACAGGCGGTTATTACAAAAGTGTTGTATCTACAGTAGGTGTAGTGCAAGAAGTAATTTATAATATCCAATCGGAAGAAGAATTTATTAATCACTGTCGAAAGGGAAGTGTTTTTCCAGAAAGTGAGTTGAAAGCAATGTGGAATTACAATAAATCTTATAAACCATTTGTTGTGAGATTTATGTATGTATATTCTTTTCCACATAGAATAAATATGAAACAATTGATTGATTTGGGTGTTCTTACAGGAGTGAATGATGCACCAAGAGGTTTCAAACCTATAAGCGAAAAACAGTTTAATTTAATATTGAAAGAAACAAGAAGTGATGAAAGTTTTATTATCGATTAAACCTCAGTTTGCTCTCAAGATATTTGATGGCACAAAAAAATTTGAATTTAGGAAAAGTGTATTTAAAAATTCAAATATAAATACCGTGGTTGTTTATGCATCTTCTCCGGTACAGAAGGTCATCGGCGAATTTACTATAGATGAAATTATGGAAGAAAAACCAAATGTATTATGGGAGATGACTCAAAAACATTCTGGGATTTCAAAAGAGTTTTTCGATGAGTATTTTTTCAATAGAGATCGTGCTTTCGCAATTAAAGTGAAAGACATTACTCGCTATAAAGAACCAAAGGAATTGAGAGATTTTGATTTGAACTATGCTCCACAATCGTTTGTGTATTTATAATAGTAGGTTATTTCTGTAAAAAGCAAAAGGTCACCAATCGGTGACCTTTTTTTTGTAGTAGGGGCGGGGCATTTTACGGCCAAGGGAAAAGCCTATGATGCCGTGCGAACCGAGTACCTGAACTCGGTGGGTGTGCGTGTTGTGCGTTTCGAGAATTATGAGGTGCTGCTATATCCCATGCAGGTGTTGGATGAAATCAGAAAACACCTGAAATAAACTGTTCTTTCTTTGCCGGCTTGTTGGTGTCTGATAACGAGCCGGGAGGAGCGTCGTCATTCTTACACATAATTTGCGTATCTTTGCAATCCAATTTATTTGAACTTTTTATGCACGAACTCATACAACTAAGCCTTATACCCGAACTGGCCGAAAAGCCCGAATTGCTAACAAAACAGGTGGCTGATAAACTGGAAATATCACCGGCCCGTATTACCCGCATGCGCACCACCAAAAAGTCGATTGACGCGCGCTCGTTCCAACCCAAAGTGAACCTGACGGTGGAAGTGTACTGGGATGAACCGGCTCCGGTGATGGAAAAACCGGTTTTTATTTATCAGTCGGTAGAAGGAAAAACGCCCGTGCTGATTATCGGTGCCGGACCTGCCGGGCTGTTTGCAGCGTTGCGGTTGATAGAGTCGGGACTGCGCCCCATTATTCTGGAACGAGGAAAAGATGCGCATACCCGCAAATTAGATATTGCACAACTAAATCGTAATAACGGTATTAATGCCGAGTCGAACTATTGTTTCGGTGAGGGAGGAGCGGGGACGTTTTCGGACGGAAAGCTTTATACCCGTTCGAAAAAGAAAGGAAACACCGATCGCATTTTCGAGATATTTCATGTTCATGGTGCTGCCGAAGAAATTTTATACGATGCACATCCGCATATAGGTTCCGATAAATTGCCACAGGTCATTGCCAATATCAGCAAGACGATTACGTCCTGCGGCGGTGAAATTCATTTTGAACAAAAGCTGACCGAAATTCTGATTGAAAATAATCAGGTACAAGGTTGCAAAACCGCCGACGGAACCACCTACGAAGCCAAAGCGCTTATTCTGGCTACCGGTCATTCGGCACATGACGTTTACGAGATGCTCCATAATCAGGGTATTGCTCTCGAATCGAAAGGTTTTGCCATGGGCGTTCGCGTAGAACATCCGCAAGCCCTTATCGACAGCATTCAGTATCATAGCAAAGAACGCGATCCGTATTTGCCTGCTGCCAGCTATAATCTGGTGGAACAGGTAAACGATCGGGGCGTATATTCGTTTTGCATGTGTCCCGGCGGGCATATTGTTCCGGCCGGAAGCGGGCTGAACGAAATTGTAGTCAACGGGATGTCGGCTTCGCAACGCAATTCGCCTTATGCCAACTCCGGCATGGTGGTGGAAATTCGTCCCGAAGATGTTCCTGCCGAATATCAGGAATACGGTGTGTTGGCCGGACTTAAGTTCCAGCAATATGTCGAAAATCTGGCCTATAAAAACAATGGTGGACTTAAACAGGTAGCTCCGGCACAGCGTCTGGGCGACTTTGTAAAAGGAAGACTCTCGGCCGATTTGCCGGACTGTTCTTATTTGCCCGGACTTATCTCGTCGCCGCTGCACTTCTGGCTGCCCGACATCATTTCGTCCCGATTGCGCGAAGGTTTTAAAAAATTTGACCGTAAGATGCATGGGTACGTTACCAACGATGCGGTGGTGGTAGGTGTCGAAACCCGTTCGTCTTCGGCTGTCCGCGTTCCCCGCAATCCAGAAACAGGACAACATCCGGTTATCAACGGACTTTTCCCGGCGGGCGAAGGTTCCGGTTATTCGGGCGGAATCACTTCCTCAGCCATCGACGGTGAAAATGCAGCAGGCTTTGTTGCAAAAAGTCTGATCTAAGGACAGCATAACTCCCGGGATGGTGGAATTCCAATTCCACCAAAAGGATAATTGAATTCCAATTCCACCAATTGATAGGATGGTGGAATTCTGATTCCACCAGGAAGAGAATGAATTCCAATTCCACCAAAAAGATAATGGAATCCACCATTCCAGCAAATTTAGAATAAATATCCGTTCTATCATACGGATAACATCGATAGATGTTTTCTTTTGTGAACTTCGAAAATAGTTTTACCACAAAAGGCACAAAAGACTCACAAAAGCGAATGAATAAGGTTGTAGACTATGTCTAACCTGTTTTTTTCAAGTAAACAAAAGCCAGTTTTTATTTCATAAAAACTTTTGTGCTTCTTTTGTGCCTTTTGTGGTGTTTATTGTTGATTCGGTAAAACAAAGAATAATCATTTTATACTATTACAGCCGACGGAATCTGAATCCCGCCATTTCTCAAAAAACAAAACATGAAACGTAAACCAAAAGCTGCTCCGGCACCGAAAGAAACCAAATTGAAAGTTGCCGAACCAACAGAACTGATGACTTTTCTATTATCCAAAATGGGTGGTATGAGTCGTAACTCCGTCAAATCGCTTCTGGCTCACCGGCAAGTGATGGTCAACAATAAAGTAACCACGCAGTTTAATCTGCCCTTACAGCCCAATGACATTATTGCTGTAAACAGCGGTCGCGGAACCATCGAACTAAACCATCCAAAACTCAAAATTATCTTTGAAGATGCCTACCTGATTGTGGTGGAAAAAAAAGAAGGACTGTTGACCGTAAGTACCGGAAATGCGGATGAAACAACTGCTTTTTCCATTCTGAAAAATCACGTGAAAAAAGGCTCTCCCGATAATCGCATTTACGTGGTACACCGCTTGGATCGTGAAACATCGGGGGTAATCATGTTTGCCAAGAATAAAGAAGTTCAGCTCATTCTTCAGGAAAACTGGCATCGCATTGTTACCCGTCGTATTTACGTAGCTCTGGTAGAAGGTAAAATGGAAAAAGAGCAGGATACGATTGTAACCTGGCTTTCGGAGAACGAAAAATCGTTGAAGATCCATTCGAGCAATACCGACGATGGCGGTCAGCAGGCCATTACGCACTACCGTTGTGTGAAGTCGAACGACGATTATTCTTTGTTGGAGATAGAACTCGAAACGGGTCGTAAAAACCAGATTCGTGTGCACATGCAAGGCATCGGTCACCCCATAGTAGGAGATAAAAAATACGGTGCTAATATTAGCCCGATAGGACGGTTGGGGTTACATGCCCGTCTGTTGGCGTTTTACCATCCGATAACTACCGAAGTGGTGAGCTTCGAAACTCAGGTGCCGAGAAGCTTTTTGAATCTGTTTCATTGAGACAAAAGAACAAAGAACAAAGACAAAAGAACAAAGACAAAAGAACAAAGACAAAAGAACAAAGACAAAAGAACAAAGAACAAAGACAAAAGATAAAAAGGTAGGGACGAAAGATAAATTATCGAAAAAAGATTCTATCTAAAGACTTTGAAGCATAAAAAGAGGCTGACTCAATGTTGAGGCAGCCTCTTCTGTATTTATAGAGAGTGTTCATGAAACTGTGTCTGCAAACTAAAAACAATTAATTTTGCAAACCAATGAAAAAAGAGAAACAGAAAAAGAATTGAGAGTGTTCAACTTATCACAGTAAACACCGTCCATCCTTCGACTGAAGTGGCATGAGTTAACTTACCACCATGTAAACGCATAATATAGCGTGAAATACTCAAACCAATACCGGTTCCGGAGTCTTTGGTGGTAAAAAACGGGATAAAAATATGTGGAAGCACTTCCTTTGGAATTGGGTTGCCGGTGTTACTCACTTCCACCTGTACCTTCCCGTCAGCCTGACGGTTTATGCTGATGCGTATCTTTTTGGGGTTGGTGTCAGTAATAGCCTCCACAGCGTTTTTCACCAGATTTACCAGCACTTGCGTAATCAGTTTTTCGTCGGCCAGCCATTCGGTATGCTCGCCGGCTTCCCGCAGTTCTACCTGAATATTTTTTTCGTTGATACATTTTTCTTCCAAATGAAGAATTTTATCTATCAGCGGTTTTACCTCAAAAGCACGAATGTTTGGTTTGGGAATGGCTGTGAATTTACGGTACGAATCCACAAACGACAACAAGCCTTTGGCCGTGGAATGAATCGTTTCGAAAGCCTCGATGGTATTCGACCGTAAATCTTCTTCCGACGAATCGTTCTCCGGCATACTATGCAATGTAAGTAAAGTCTCACTCAACGAAGTAATAGGCGCAATGGAGTTCATAATCTCGTGCGTCATCACCCGTATCAGCCTGATCCACGATTCCATTTCTTTTGCTTCCAGCTCATTGCCAATATTGTTGAGCGTAATCACTTTCATCCGTCCGCGTTTAATGACAATTTCCGACAAGCTCAGACTCACCTGCATCTCCTCACGCTCGTTGCTAACCTCAATGCGGGGATTATCGCCCACCCGCAGATTCCGAAACATATCCGGAAAAGTTTCATTGACATTACTAAGCTGATTAATATGCGTAAACACCGGTAAACCCATCAGATCCAGCGCCGATTGATTCACTGTTTGCACATGCCCTTTTTCGTCCATGATGATAATTCCCGTAGATACACTTTCAATAATCAAGCTCAGAAATTTTTCATTTTCCACCACCTCCTTACGCGCCCCGACAAGAATCTCTTTGATACGATTAAGCATCACATTCAGCTCCTTTTCCCGTCTCGATAATTTATCCTCCGAAAAATGAAACGAATAATCACCATTATCCAACGCATTAAGCAAGAAAAGCACATTGCTGTTGAACTTTTTATAATACTGATGCATGTTGTACAAACAGACAACGGTAGATATTCCACTTATAACGGCAAACGACACTTGCCCTTTCAGCATAAAATAAGTCAAGGCCGCCACCGAAAGCATCAGCAAAACAGTAAACGTACGAAGTCTGTATTGAATAGATTTAAACATAATGTTTTTACCCCTAACCCCTAAAGGGAAATTGAATTACTTTGTTATCCGAAATTATTTGATCAAAAAAAATATTGCTCTAACTTACTTTCCATTTTTGTAGTTAAGTAATCGGAAGAATGTAATGTAGTATAAAAAAATAGAACGCGGATTTTACGGATTGAGCGGATAAAAACGGATCTAATAAAACGGATCTAAAACTGATTTTAGTCATGCAAGCATGACTGATAAAATACAGAACTATTGGAAATCATTCCGGCAAGTCGGAATTAAAATCCGTATAAAAATCCGCTAGATCAGCGTTTATCCGCGTTCTAATCTTTTTCCATTTCTATATCTACTTAAACGACATTATATTTATCTAAATACTTCTATAAATTCATTTTACAAATCGTATTTTTTTATTTTACTGTAGAGCGTAGGGCGGGTAATGCCCAGTTCGGTGGCAACAGCCGACATGTTTCCGTTGTTTTTTGCAATAGAATTTTCAATCAACATCTTTTCAGCATCTTCCAGACTCATATTTGCCAGCTTCGGACTCTTCTTTTCCTGCTTCCGTAGGTAAAAATCATCTGCTTGCATTTCTGTTCCATCACAAAGAATCACCGCTTTCTCCATCGCATGTTGCAATTCACGCACATTGCCCGGCCAAGCATATTCTTTCAATTTATGAATCGCATTTTTACTCAGTGTCAATCCTTTTTTATCATATTTGGCACTATATTTCTGAAGAAAAAACTCTACCAATTCGGGAATATCTTCAGGTCGCTCACGCAGTGCCGGAACTTCCAGGTGGATAGTATTAACCCGATAAAGCAAATCTTCGCGAAACTCACCGTTTAGCACCGACTGCTCCAGATTACGGTTAGTGGCACAAATCAACCGGATATTCACCGGAATCGGTTTGTTATCCCCTACCCGTACGACTTTCATCGATTGAATAACGCTCAACAGTTTAGCTTGTAACGAATAACTTAGATTACCAATTTCATCCAGAAAAAGCGTTCCCCCATCGGCGGCTTCAAACTTTCCGGCTCTATCGGTACGGGCATCGGTAAAAGCACCTTTCACGTGCCCAAACAACTCGCTTTCAAACAAAGTTTCGCTCACGGCTCCCATATCAACCGTTACCAAAACCTCTTCACTACGCACCGATAAGCGGTGAATTTCGCGGGCAATCACTTCTTTCCCGGTTCCATTTTCACCGGTAATAAGAATACTGGCATCTGTTTTAGCAACCTTTCCTAGTAAACTGCGAAGCTCGCGCATAGCCTCAGATTGTCCCCAGCAAAAAACTTCATCCCGGTTTAATTCTTTATTAATGACGGTTTGTTTTTCGCGAAGTTGTTTTAGTTCTTTACGTGACTCGCGAAGTGAATAAGCAGACTGAAGAGTTGCAACTAATTTTGCGTTATCCCAAGGTTTTACCACAAAATCGCTGGCTCCTTGTTTCAACGCATTTACTGCTAGATCTATATCAGCATAGGCAGTAAACAGTACAACAGGAAGCTCCGCATCAAACTTTTTAATTTCCGACAACCAGTATAATCCTTCATTTCCGGAATTAATACCGGCCGAAAAATTCATATCAAGTAAAATCACATCCGGGCGATTATCATTCAACTGGGAAACCAGTGTATTAGGAGAGTTCAGTAAAATCACTTTTTGGAAATAGCTTTCAAGCAATATCCTCAAAGCACTTAGCACATTTTTATTGTCGTCGACAACCAGTATACAACCCTTTTTCATTGTAAAATTATTTTACAACAAAAATACAAGCTTCTTTTTAATAACAGGTAAAATTTCAGAAGAATAATAGCAAAAAACTCTATAACAAGAAAACCGCCTTGAATCAGGAGATTCAAGACGGTTTTATATTGTGATCCGGATGAGATTCGAACTCATGACCCACGCCTTAGAAGGGCGTTGCTCTATCCAGCTGAGCTACCAGACCAATCCTTACTTTATTTTTTGAAAGCGGTGCAAAAGTAGTTCATTTTTTGGAAAGACACAACAGTTTTCCCTGAAAATGGGAAAACCAGAGATTTATTGGTAAAAAATCGCTAATTTTGTCTGCTGTAAAATAATCAAAACTAATTAACATTATTCATCACGATGAAGGTATTAAAATTCGGCGGGACATCCGTAGGTTCAGTCAATGGTATTCTTAGTGTAAAAAAAATTGTCGAGTCTCAGAATGAACCCGTTATTGTGGTTGTTTCAGCACTCTCTGGAATCACAGACCAACTTTACAAAGTTGCAAAACGAGCTTGCGATGGTGATAAATCTTATCTGACAGAATACGAAGAAATGCTTTCTCGTCATATCGAAGTCATCAATGGCGTAGTACCATCGGGTCGAATTGAAGAAGTACAAGCGCTTGTCAATGCTCAGTTCACTGATTTGTCCAATATTTTCCGTGGAATTTATTTAATAAAAGATATTTCCGTAAAAATAATCGACACCATCGTTAGTTACGGTGAATCCATTTCGTCCATTATTGTTTCACACGTCATACAAGGAGCTGTTCATTTCGATTCGAAAGAATTTATAAAAACTGAAAACCAGTTTGATAAACATATCGTTGATTTCGACAAAACCAACGGACTCATTCAAGAAAGATTTGCCAACGCGCCCGATATCTGTGTATGTGGTGGATTTATTTCTACTGATACCAACACCAGCTTTATCACCAATTTAGGGCGTGGTGGTTCTGATTATACAGCGGCCATTCTGGCTTCTGCTCTGCACGCGTCCATACTGGAAATATGGACCGATGTTGACGGATTTATGACTGCCGACCCGCGCATTATCAACAATGCATACGTTATTGATAAATTGAGCTTTATTGAAGCCATGGAGCTTTGTAACTTTGGTGCCAAAGTAATTTATCCACCAACAATTTTCCCTGTATTTCATAAAAACATTCCGGTAAAGATAAAAAACACCTTTAATCCCGAAGCAGAAGGTACTTTTATTTCTCGCGAAAAATCGGGCGAAACAGGTAAAGCCATTAAAGGTATATCTTCCATCAACGACACTTCACTCATTACTGTACAAGGCTTGGGTATGGTTGGAGTTATTGGTGTAAACTACCGTATATTCCGCATGTTGGCCAAAAACGGCATCAGTGTTTTCCTTGTTTCGCAAGCATCATCCGAAAACACCACTTCCATTGGTGTACGCAATGCAGATAGTGCTTTAGCCGTAGAAGTGCTGCGCAAAGAGTTTGCCAACGAAATTGCACAAGGTGAAATCAATGACATTTTCTCCGAAGATGACTTGGCAACAGTGGCTATCGTGGGCGACAATATGAAGCGTACACCGGGTATAGCCGGAAAGCTTTTCGGAACACTGGGACGAAATGGTATTAATGTAGTCGCCTGTGCTCAGGGAGCTTCGGAAACCAATATTTCTTTTGTTACCGACCGCAAGTCGCTTCGTAAAGCACTCAATGTCATTCACGATTCATTCTTCTTATCCGAATACCAGGTTCTGAATATCTTTGTAACCGGAATAGGAACCGTAGGCAGCAATCTACTCGATCAGATAAAAAAACAACAACAAAAGCTCATGTCTCAAAACGGATTAAAGCTAAACGTGGTTGGAATTGCATCCAGCAAAAAAATGCTGTTTACCCGTGATGGAATCGATCTTGAAAATTTCAGAGAAGAATTATTCTCGAAAGGAGTTGACGCTACTTCAAAAACAATCTGCCAGGAAATCGTCAACATGAATATTTTCAATGCAGTATTTGTTGACTGTACGGCCAACCACGAAATAGCCGACTTGTATCAGGTATTGCTCGAAAACAATACATCGGTAGTTACTGCCAATAAAATTGCGGCTTCATCGGCATACGAAAACTATCAGAACCTGAAAGAAACAGCTCGCCGTCGTGGTGTAAAATTCTTATTCGAAACCAATGTGGGTGCAGGTTTACCTATCATCAACACCATGAACAACCTGATTAATAGTGGTGATCAGATCCAAAAAATGGAAGCCGTACTTTCAGGAACACTCAACTATATATTCAACACCATAAGCAGCGAAATTCCGCTAAGCAAAGCAATCTTAATGGCTAAAGAAGCTGGATTCTCGGAGCCCGACCCACGCATCGACCTGAGCGGCAAAGATGTTATTCGTAAACTTGTTATTCTTGCCCGCGAAGCAGGTTATAAAGTTGAACAATCGGACGTAATCAAAAATTTATTTATCCCCGACGACTATTTTACCGGCAATCAGGATGATTTCTGGAAAAAGATTCCTGAGTTGGATGCTAAATTTGAAGCGAAACGACAAACGTTAGCATCAGAAAATAAGCGTTGGAGATTTGTTGCTACCATGGAAAATGGACTTTGTAAGGTCGGTTTGCAGGAAGTGGACAATCTTCATCCGTTTTTTGATTTACAAGGAAGCAACAATATAATTCTAATAACTACAGAACGTTACAACGAATTTCCAATGATGATTAAAGGTTATGGAGCCGGTGCAAGTGTAACTGCGGCTGGAGTTTTTTCTGATATCATGAGTATTGCTAACATTAGATAAAACATAAATGACCCGATTTTCTGTCAAACTCCTTTTCATCCTGAGTTTTTGTTTTCTTTTTAGCTCATGCAAAAAGCAAGCTCCTCAGTTACCATCAAATAAAGGTGTCAAAGTTGATCATAATGAAGAATCTTTACTCAAAATCAATCATCAGCTAACCATAAAAGAAGATGCTCTGCTAAAAAAATATGCAGAGAGCAAAAAAACTTTCAAAAAAAATGAATTAGGGTTCTGGTACAAAATCATCCAATCAGGAACCGGCTCCGGCATTAAAGATTCTTCAGTTTGCAAAATCTCCTGCAAACTAAGGTTACTAAGCGGAAAAATAATCAAAACGGAAAAAAGCCGGTTTATTATTGGAAAAAAACAACAGGCAGTTGGCCTCGAGGAAGGTGTAAAACTGATGCGCAAAGGTGACAGTGCAGTTTTTATCATTCCATGGTATTTAGGATTTGGTATGAAAGGAGATGAACCCCTGATCCCACCTTATACATCTATCATTTACGAAATTAAACTTTTAAATTAATTTTGTGTAATTTGGCCTATTATTGGTTTTCTTATTAGATCATCAACTACAAATCTTATAACTTTATTCATTTTCTTAACTTTTAAATATCACTTTTTAATCGGATATTTGTATAAAAATAATTTACTGATATGAAACGGATTTCTTATCTATTCCTTCTGGTTTTTCTTGCATCATTGTTAGCTTCATCATGTAGCAGCACTAAAACTTATGCCGAGTTACTAAGCGAAGAAAATGCTCTAATTAAAGACTACATAAACCGTAACAATATTATGGTTGTGTCAACATTTCCTACAGATACTCCATGGGTCAAGAATGGCAAAAGTGTATACGTATTAACTTCTAGTGGCTTGTATTTTCACATGATAAATCCTGGAGATACAACCAGTAATGATACTGCAGTACTTAAAAATATAATAGTTCCTCGATTTAAACAATATACGCTGAATGTTGTATCAGACACAATAAATAACTGGACTACGGTTGACTACCCTTATCCGTCTGATTTCACCTATGGTGATTTAACTGAATCCTGCAAAGCTTTTCATGAAGCAGTATCATATATGAAACGAAATGATACAGAAGCGAAACTCATAGTCCCTGCATCAATTGGCTTTAGCACAGAATTAAGTAGCGTGACTCCAATGGCTTATGATCTGAAAATAAAATTTCAAAAATAAAATTTCAGTTCTAAGAGCAACTAAAATTCCGTTTCCTTTAAACATAAAACTAAACTTTTCAGAAAATGACTCTAATAAAATCAATTTCCGGCATCCGTGGTACTATCGGAGGTCCGGTTGGTGATGGGTTGAATCCGTTGGATATTGTTCGCTTCACCGCAGCTTACGCCACACAGATTAAAGCAAATAAACAAACCTTATCGAACAAAATCGTCGTTGGTCGGGATGCCCGGATTTCAGGCGAAATGGTCAATCAATTAGTTATTGGTACATTATTAGGAATGGGATTTGATGTTGTAAATATCGGATTAGCCTCCACTCCGACTACAGAACTCGCTGTAACTATGGAAAAGGCTTCCGGTGGAATTATTCTTACAGCAAGCCACAATCCGAAACAGTGGAATGCACTTAAACTTTTAAACGAAAGAGGAGAATTTCTAAACGCTCTTGAAGGAGAAAATGTATTAAAGGTAGCTGCAAAAGAGAGCTTTTTATTTTCCCCTGCTGACGAACTAGGTAAACTTTCTGAAGATTTTACATACACTAAAAAGCATATTAAAAGCGTTTTAGAATTAGATCTAGTAGACATAGAAGCCATTCGGAATGCTGATTTCAAAGTAGCTATCGACTGTGTAAATTCTGTTGGAGGAATCGCCATCCCCGCTTTACTTGAGGCGCTGGGTGTCAAGAAAGTTGAAAAACTATTTTGCGAACCCAATGGACAATTTCCTCACAATCCGGAGCCACTTCCAGAACATTTGACGGAAATCTCTGCATTAATGATACAAAGTAAGTCTGACGTTGGCTTTGTTGTTGACCCTGATGTTGATCGATTGGCTATTATTTGTGAAGACGGAAGTATGTTCGGAGAAGAATATACTTTGGTTTCTGTTGCCGACTATATACTTCAACACACTCCTGGTAATACAGTTTCCAACTTAAGTTCAACACGAGCTTTAAGAGACATAACAAATAATCGTGGTGGAAAGTATACTGCTGCAGCCGTAGGTGAAGTTAATGTTGTAAAAGCAATGAAAGATACCAAAGCAGTTATCGGAGGCGAAGGTAACGGTGGCGTAATCTACCCTGCAAGTCATTACGGACGCGATGCATTAGTAGGAATTGCTTTGTTTCTAACTCATTTGGCTAAATCAAAAACAACCGTTTCAGCTCTTCGCAAAACTTATCCAGAATATTATATTTCTAAGAATAAAATTCAACTAACCCCATCAATAGATGTAGATAGCATTCTGAGAACGATTAAAGGCTCTTATAAACAGTTTGAGGTAAATGACATTGACGGAGTCAAAATTGACTTCCCAACAGGCTGGGTTCATTTACGGAAATCCAACACGGAACCCATTATCCGAATTTATTCAGAAGCGGGCACGCCAGAACAAGCTGAAGGGTTTGCTAAGGCAATCATTGAAGAAATCAAACGGATTGCCAATATATAACAAAATTTATATTACAAAATCGAAAAAGGACTTATTCAAAATTGAATAAGTCCTTTTTGTAAAATAGCTATCTGTTATTATTTTTTCGGAGCTAATGACGGTATTGGAGCTTTTGTCACCGGAGTTGAAGGTGGCGCTGCAGCATGCTCACTTACAGGAAAAACTCCTTGAGGTCTTTTAATTTGATATTTTGTCATCGACTGATTTGACTCAAAACCAATTCCAGTTGTAATTCCCGAAGTTCTGGTTATCTTAATCAATTTATCCGAGTAAAATCGTTCCTGACGTTGATCCCAAAAAAGCTGTTCTGTCTCAAAAAGCTCTCCTTGCAAATTTGTCAACCTGACTTTCCCTCTCAACTCCCAAACTTGTTCGTTTTGTTTGTACTTCGCGTATTTACTATGAATATTTGCATCCACTTTCAGGTTTTCATCAAATCGTTCAAAGTGGATACCCTGAGGAAATTCCCAATAGGGTTGGGATGCTTTATCGTACACATCCCAACGAGGAGTTGATATTCTATATCGTGTTACACCTGAGTCAGAAATCACCGTAGTAATATCTGTAGCACGCAATTTGGGTATTACAGCACGGTTCTTAATTGCAGATATCTTATCGGGTTTATCTTTACTACTACAGCCGACAATAACTATTGCAAATAAAAGACTACAAATAATCGTTTTACAAACTAATAGAAATTTTGCACGGTCTAAAACGACAGACTCACTCCGTCTCTGTTCAATCATTATATGAAATTTGAGCTCCTCGATTTAAAATTACAGTTTTCGTTTCATAAACCAGTGTTCGTTAAAGGCAATACTCAAGGTAAACTTGTAATAATCTTCACTTAAAACAGTTGATCCTAACTTTCCATATTCAAAAGAAGCATTGAGCATGGTTGTTGAATTATTAGCCCTGTTATACAATGGCAGACCAACTCCACAGGTTAAACTATAGTTTTTAGGTTGTGAAACACCTGCAACTTTGTAATATGAATCACTTACATTAAATCCTGCACGATATCTAATTCGTTGGGTAAAATATCTACCTTTATAATTAGGTTGATATTCAACGCCAACAGCCAACTTCGAACGATTACTCAACGTATCCTTTTTACTATAATACTCAGTATTTTTCCATTGCTGCAAACTATAGTCTACACCAATTGTCAGCTTTTTATCATAACAATAATTAGCCCCAACACCAAAAAGACTTGGAAGCTCAAAACGATAGTTAGTATAACCTGCATGATTTTGGTCAATAGTATCATTCAAAACTCCCGTCGTAATTTGAGTAAATTCTCCATTCAATTTGGTTTTAGGTTCATAAATCACACCCAAAGTCACATCATGCTTTTTATCAAAAGTATTATAAAATTGAGCTCCAAAGCGAAATCGAAAATTATTGGCTGTTATTGATGTTGTTCTGGTACTTGAAGTATAATCTGACGAACTAATTGTATTGGTTGTTGTACTTCCAAAGCTTTGACCACGATAATGATTGATTGTACCAAACATATAGTAAGAATTTATACCCAGCGACACATGCTTAAATAAGTTTACAGACAAGCCCATATATACCTGAGTAAATCCACCACTCCCTACGAAACTTTGAGTAGACGTGATACTGTCAGCAACCGAGGTCCCCGACTTATTTAATAAAGTATCTTTAGCCGAGAAATCATATCCTACAAAAGAGTAAGGCAGAACACCTGCACTAAAGCCCATCCATTTAGTCAATGGAAACTGCATAGTTATATACTCCAGATTTGCATTATGTTTGTTTACGCTAGCTCCCGATTGCGAAAAATGTGAAACTAAAGCAGAAGCTCCCACGTCAAACATGAAAGTCATACTATCTACGCTACTATATGAAGCCGGATTCATAGTATTGATACTGGCACTTGAGCGGGAACCAATTGAAACCCCACCCATAGCTCTTTGCTCTCCATTATTGGCATCATTGACATCACCATATCCAAACCTCGTATATGGAGAATTTGTATTATTTTGACCTACTGATAATTGAACACAAATGAATAATGAAAAGACGAGAAGAAATAGCTTATTTTTGTACATTGTATTGGAGTATGCGGTTCAAACCGATTAACACTAAATTTCTTTCTGCAAAGATGGCATTTTTTAGCTTCGTAGCAAAGTAAAAAGTGCTACCGCCCGTTAAAAATGTTGAAAGTTGTGGATATTTAATTTTTAATTCGTTTATATAACCATCTATCTCGAAGACAATACCATAAATTACACCAGAAAGAATGGCAGAATCGGTTGAATTTCCGATAAAAGGAGTTTCATTTTTCACAGATACCAATGGTAATTTTTGAGTAAACTCATGTAAAGCCCTCAATCTCAAATCAAGTCCCGGAGCAATATTGCCACCCCAATACACTTTTTTTGAATCAATAAAATCATATGTAATTGCTGTTCCTGCGTCAATCACCAAAATTTCACAATTTGGACAAAGAAAAGAGGCACCTACAACAGCCGCCAACCTATCTTTACCTAAAGTAGCAGGGGTACTATATCTATTTTCAATAGGTATTGCCACTTCATGCGACAATTCAAGAAAAACACTAAAAGTCGTTTTTAATTCTTCAAGCAATGCCGCATTATCAGAAATCACACTTGAAACTATACATTGATTTATATCAAATTTATCAACCAAAATCGAAATTTCACTTTTCCCAAATTGATCATAGACGAAAGTTTCTAACAGCTCATCTTGATTAAAGACACCAACTTTTATTCTTGAATTTCCCTGATCGACACATAAGTTCATAACCAATTCCTATAAGATAAAGAAAGTGCCACATTTGAATATGAACTCACAAAATCATTTTTTCTATTGGGATTACTAAAATTCCCTCTGCTCCCAGAGCTTTAAGCTTTCCGATAATATCCCAAAAACGTTTTTCGGCAATAACCACATGAAGAGAATTCCATCCTTCTTTAGCCAATGGCATTATTGTAGGACTTTTCATTCCCGGAAGTACTTCAATAATCTTATCTATATTGTCAACAGGAACATTCATCAACACATATTTTTTGTCCTCAGCCATTTGGACTGCTTCAATTCTGAAAAGCAATTCATCCAATATAGCTTGTTTCTCGTCCGATAATTTTGGATTTGATATTAATAAAGCTTCAGATTTCATAAGAACCTCAACTTCTTTCAGATGATTAGTCACTAATGTACTTCCAGAACTAACTATATCAAAAATTGCATCCGAAAGCCCAATGCCTGGGGCTATTTCCACTGAACCCGTTATAACATGAATATCAGCTTTTACTTTTTTCTCTTTCAGAAAGTCAGTCAATATTTCGGGATAAGAAGTAGCAATCACCTTTCCATTAAACCATGAAATATCCGTATAATCAATTTCTTTGGGTATAGCCAACGAAAGTCTACACTTGCTAAATCCTAAGCGCTTAGTCAATACTACTTTTTTCTTCTTTTCGGCATATTCATTTTCACCAACTATTCCTATATCCGCCACACCATCGGCAACCGACTGAGGAATATCATCGTCGCGAAGGAATAACACTTCCAATGGAAAGTTTCGGGCAGGCAACAACAATAGCCGTTTTCCAGATTCAAGTTTTATTCCGGTTTCAGTAAGTAACGCCATGGTTTCTTCATATAACCGACCTTTAGCTTGTATTGCAATTCGTAACATAAATATCTATTATAATTTTTTTGTGCACAAAGGTACAAAAAATGCTCGAATACAGCATTTTTTCCACAAAAAAAGTCCGTTATCGAAATAACGGACTTTTAAGCCAGCAAGAATTTCTTTCTGCGTTAGCTTTACTTACTTAACAGCTTTAGTTGTATCTACAGCAGTAGAATCAACAGCAGCACTAGTAGTATCAACGGCAACTACTGTAGAATCAGCCTTAGGAGCTTCTTCAGCTTTTTTAGGAGTACAAGATGCGAAAGCCATAGCTACCACAAAAAATAAAAATACTTTTTTCATTTCTTTTAAACTTTAAAAATTTAACATGTTTATTTTGCAATTCAAAATCGATGCAAAGTTACATCATTTTTTTATTCTGGATTAATAAATATCGCTTTTTTTTAAAATATTTTTTGGTTTAATTGATTTTTAGGCCTTTTTTAGAATAAACAAGCTTTTATTAGGGCTTTTTACCGCAAAAATGACTTGAGGAGTCAAAAAAAAGTCCGTTAGAGTTTCTAACAGACTTTTGCTTCGTAATACTACGAAAGCTTTTAATTACTTAACAGCTTTTGTTGAATCAGCAGCAACTGCAGTAGTGTCAGTAGCTACAGTGTCAACAGCTACAACTGTAGAATCAGCCTTAGGAGCTTCTTCAGCTTTTTTAGGAGCACAAGATGCGAAAGCCAAAGCTACAACGCAAAACAATAATACTTTTTTCATTACTTTAAATCTTTAAAATTTAACATGTTAATTTTGCTTTTCAAAATCGCTGCAAAGATACAATCATTTTTTTATTGTGGATTGATAATTACCAACTTTTTTTGAAATATTTTCACCGGAAATTTTAAAAAAAACAAATGACTGATTATGTGCATATTAAAAAATCAATTTGTGCTCGAATAAAGATATCTTTTAATACTCTTCTTTGGAGTTTTTTCAAATTCGTGTGGATAAAGTTGTATTTTGAATACACCTTCGTAACTTGCAACCATGGCATTTAATAGTTTCCGATTTTCTTCCATTAAATTTTCCAACTGGTTATGATCAAGGCCTTCAGCATCAACAGCCTCATAATCAGGATATACCAAAGCCATTAATTTACCATTATTCTCTATCACCAAACTTTCCATTACATAGGACATATTATTCAGTTTGGCTTCTATCTCTTCTGGATATATATTTTGACCACTACCACTTAGAATCATAGTCTTGCTACGACCACGAATATATATATTTTCGTCTTCATCAATAGTGCCAAGGTCTCCGGTATGCAGCCAACCCTCATTGTCTATAATTTGAGCAGTAACTTCAGGATTCTTATAATACCCTGACATAACATTCTCACCTCTAACACACACTTCACCAACTCCTGTACTCGGATCAGGATGCATTATCTTTGCGTCCATGATATCCAGCAATTTTCCAGAAGATTTTGGAATAAAATCTTTAGCATGAGAATAGCTAATCAACGGTGCACACTCCGTCATGCCATATCCGACCGTAAACGGGAATTTTATTTTATTAAAGAAATCCTCGACTTCAGCATTTAAAGGTGCGCCGCCTACCACTATTTCGGAAAACTCACCACCAAATGCGTCAATTAGTTTTTTACGTATCTGCCCCAAAACAGGTTGATCTAAAAAAGGGACACTCAAAACCCAGCGCATAGATGGTTTAGCGAGTAAAGGTTGAATTTGCTTTTTATAAATTTTCTCTATAATCAAAGGGACACAGAAAATCACATTAGGTCGTATCTCGGCAAAGGCCTTCAACAAAATCTTGGGCGAAGGAGTTTTCCCGATAAAATGGATATGGCATCCGGCACAGGTAGATGTAAGAAATTCAAAAGCACACCCGTAGGCATGAGCTAAAGGGAGAAATGAAATAATCCGATATTGAGGAGCAATCAATTTTGTTCGAAAACCGAATGTGACATTACCTGCTAACGCATTTCCAGTAGTCATAACCCCTTTACTAAATCCGGTAGTGCCAGACGTATAGTTGATTGAAACAATTTCAGTATTGGGTCTATCAATATATCGCACACTATCGCGAACGAAACCATAAGGGTATTTTTCGTTGAACAACTGATTTATTTTATCAAAATGAATCTCAGCCAGTTCTAATCCTTTTTCTCTCGATTCCTGCAGCTCAGATTCAAGCTTCTTATTCAGCAAAGCAACACAGCCAAAATTTGTAAGCGAGAATACGGCTTTTACAGTAGCCAACTTTTCTTCTTCCAAATTCTCCCAAATTGTATCGCCGGCAAAAAGCAATTTAGACTCGGAATGATTGGTGATATGATGAATATCATTTGCATTAAAATCCTGCAAAATAGGAACTACAATTGCACCATAGGTTACCGTGGCCAAATAGGTAATCGCCCAATTAGCATTATTGCGTCCAACCAATGCTATTTTATCATCCGGTACAACATGACATTGCTCAAAAAGAATATGAAGTTTAGCTATTTGTGCAGCAACTTCAGCATAGGTAAGAGTAAGATCTTCGCCATAATTGCTGTATGCCGACAATTCCCAATTGTTTCGAAAAGAATCCTCAAACAGACGGATAAAGTTTTCCTGAATCATAATATGAAGCGTGTTTTTTAAGATACATGTTTTAGATGACGCAAAAATAATGAATAATCACACAAACCAAATGGTCGTTACAATTATTTAGATTATTAGCCAATTAAACTAAATATACGAATTCTGAACAAAATCAGACCAATTCATTTTTATACTGGTTATCTTCGTAAAGATGACTCATTTTTGAGGATTTCAAATCTGAAGCTGTAAAAAAAATCGTATCTTTGTGGCTTCAAAAAAACACAACTAAATAGTTATGAACATATCGTATAATTGGCTGAAACAATACATCAATATCGATGTTACACCTGATGAATTGTCGAAAGCATTAACTTCCATAGGGTTGGAAGTCGGTGGAGTTGAAGAAGTTCAGACCATCAAAGGCGGACTTGAAGGATTGGTTATCGGCGAGGTATTGACTTGCACCAATCATGAAAATTCGGATCACTTACACGTTACAACTGTCAATGTAGGCGGAACAGACTCTTTGCAAATAGTATGCGGCGCACCTAATGTTGCTGCAGGACAGAAAGTAGTAGTGGCAACAGTTGGAACCAAATTGTATTCGGGTGATGAAAGCTTTACAATTAAACGATCTAAAATACGCGGGGTAGAATCATTGGGAATGATTTGCGCCGAAGACGAAATAGGCATTGGCACCAGCCACGACGGAATTATTGTACTACCTGCTGAAACCGTAGTTGGCACCTTAGCCAAAGATTATTATGGCATTAAAAGCGACGCTTTACTGGAAGTGGACATTACTCCAAACAGAATTGATGCAGCATCGCACTTCGGAGTAGCACGCGATTTGGCTGCATTTTTCGCTCTAAAAGATAAATCGGTAAAACTCACCAGACCATCGGTAGATGCTTTTACTGTCCAAAACACAGAACTCAACATTCCGGTAACAGTTGAGAATACAGACGCTTGTCCACGCTATTCAGCTGTTACAATCTCAGGTGTAAAAGTTACGGAATCACCGGAATGGTTGAAAAACTACTTACTTGTTATCGGACTTCGCCCCATCAATAATATTGTGGATGTAACCAACTTTGTGTTACATGAACTCGGACAACCTATGCATGCCTTTGATGCAGATAAAGTCAAAGGAGGTGAAGTACGCGTGAAAACTGTGGCTGATGGAACTCCATTCACCACACTAGATGGTACAGAACGTAAGCTAAGTGCTGCCGACCTGATGATTTGTAATGCCAGCGAACCCATGTGTATTGCCGGTGTATTTGGTGGCATGGACTCGGGTGTGACCGAAACCACTCAAAATGTATTTTTAGAAAGTGCTTATTTCAATCCGGTTTCGATTCGCAAAACAGCCCGTCGTCATGGATTAAACACAGATGCTTCGTTTCGTTACGAACGTGGTTGCGACCCAACTAACACTATTTATGTATTAAAACGTTGTGCTTTGTTGATTCAGGAAGTAGCCGGCGGTGAGATTTCGAGTAATATAACTGACTTCTACCCCGAAGAGGTTAAACCATTCGAAGTATCGGTGTCGTTACATAAAATTAATACGCTCATAGGGAAATCCATTGGCAAAGAAAATATTGAAACCATACTCAGTGCACTTGAAATGAAAATTGTTAGTCAGAGCGAGGAAGGTTACGTACTGCACGTTCCGGCTTACCGTGTGGATGTACAACGCGACGTGGATGTGATTGAAGATATTCTCCGTATTTACGGTTATAATAATGTGGAAATAGGTGAAACACTGAAATCGACTTTGAGCTACAGTTCAAAACCTGACAGCTATAAACTGCAGAATCTTATTTCGGAACAACTTACAGCACAAGGATTCAACGAAATACTAAACAATTCGCTAACCAAAGGAGGATATTATACCGACCTGACCTCCTACCCTGCTGCCCACAGCGTAAAAATTATCAATGGTTTGAGCTCAGATCTGAACGTAATGCGTCAAACTCTGCTTTTTGGTGGACTGGAAAACATCAACCGCAATGTGAACCGTCGCAATGTCGATCTGAAATTCTACGAATTCGGTAATTGCTATTATTTCCATGCCGAAAACAAAAAAGAGGGCGAAACACTGGCCGCCTATTCCGAAGATTACCACCTCGGATTGTGGCTTACAGGGAATAAACGCACTCAGTCGTGGACAGCCGCCGATGAGAAAGCAAGCATTTACGAACTAAAAGCATATATCGAAAATATCTTCCGTCGCCTCGGATTCAACTTACGCAAACTCGTAATAGGCGAATACGCCGATGACCTGCTAAGCGAAGCACTCACCGTGTACAGCGCTGCCGGACGCAAATTGGCTGTATATGGTATTGTTCACCCTAAAGTTCGTAAGGTAACAGATATCGATCAGGAAGTGTATTTTGCTGATCTGAACTGGAATGCCATTCTGGCCGAACTAGGAGCCCATAAAGTACAGTATACAGAGCTTTCCAAATTTCCAGAAGTAAAGCGCGATCTCGCTTTGCTGCTAGACAAACATATTACTTTTGCCGAAATAGAAAAAATAGCTTTCGAAACAGAACGCAAGTTGCTGAAGAAGGTAAACCTCTTCGATGTATACGAAGGCAAAAATCTGGAGGCTGGTAAAAAATCATACGCTGTCAGTTTCTTATTGCAAGACGAGAGTAAAACACTTACCGACAACCAAATTGAAAGTATCATGACGAAACTGCAAAGTAATTTTGAGAGCAAGCTGGGGGCAAAACTCAGATAAAAATCACTCTATTTACTGCATGTTATTAGCCTGTGGCGATATTATTGGTTATTTGCTTCGCATTATTATCCGAAATAGAATAAAACAAGAATCGATTAAGGTATAAAATTAAAAAACCGGAGGCAGGAAGCTGTTGACCGGAGATAAAAAGATGGACAAAGAAGAATTATCATTTAATGGCAAATTGTTGAATACGCCTTATGGCAAACAAGATGCCTACGGGGCGTTGAGCATGCCGATTTATCATTCGGCAGCTTACGAGTTTGAAACAGCAGAAGCCATGGAAGCAGCTTTTACGGGCAAAACGGCAGATTATGCCTATTCCCGCATTACAAATCCTACTGTGCAATATTTCGAGGACCGGGTGCGAACGATTACGGGGGCATTCAGTACAACAGCACTAAACTCAGGTATGGCAGCTATTACAAATGCCATCATCACGTTGGCTCAAACGGGCAGCAACATTGTTACATCGAAACATTTATTTGGGAATACCTACTCATTTTTTGTTTCAACACTGGCCGCATTCGGAGTGGAAACTCGTTTTTGCGACCTGACCAATCCCGATGAAGTAGAAGCTCATATTGACGATAATACCTGTGCGCTGTTTTTGGAAATCATAACCAACCCACAGCTCGAAGTGGCGGATCTGAAAGCACTTTCGGTTATTACCAAAGCAAAAGGTGTTCCGCTGATAGCCGACACTACCGTAGTACCATTCTGCAATTTCAAAGCTAAAGACTTTGGGGTAAACATCGAAATAGTATCAAGCACCAAGTATATCTCGGGAGGCGCTACAAGTCTGGGTGGACTGATTTTGGACTACGGAAACTTTAATTGGTTGTCGTTACCGAAACTACACACCATGGCTAAAGAATTCGGTGCAGCTGCTTTTACAGCTAAACTGCGCAAAGAAATTCACCGTAATCTGGGGGCTTATATGACTCCGCAGGTAGCCTACATGCAAACCCTGGGACTGGAAACCATGACCGTACGTTACGACCGTGCCACAGACACCTGCCAAGAGTTGGTAGAAAAACTAGAGGCGTTGCCCGAAGTAGAATCGGTAAACTACACTGGTCTACCCACAAACAAATATCACAGCCTGAGCAAAAATCAGTTTGGCAACCGCCCAGGAGCTATGTTTACCTTCGACCTGGCATCCCGCGAAGCTTGCTACAGTTTTATGAACAAACTAAAAGTGGTACGACGTGCTACCAATCTGTTTGACAATAAAACGCTGGCTATCCATCCGGCCAGCACAATTTTCGGGACATTCTCAGCCGAAGTACGCAAGGAGATGAACGTATCTGACAAAACCATCCGCATTTCGGTAGGACTGGAAGATGTGAGCGATTTGTATAATGACTTTGTACAAGCACTTTCTTAAATGGGAAATAAATAGTTGCCAATTAACGGCCAACAGTCATACAACACAAAACCCCTCGAATCGATTAACTTGATTCGAGGGGTTTTCTATTAAATCAATACAATTCATCTCTTTATATAGGTCATTATATCGAATTTATGTTGAATAACTACATGAGCATACACTTCAAGTCCAAACTTTTATATAAATTTGTCGCGTAAGTAAGCAAGAATATTTAATGGTCTGCTTATCTGAAGGCAAAATTAAGATTATGTAACTCGTAACTATTTACTTGTAACAACACATTACCAGTATTCACCTATTTTTATTTATTTGTATGAGTAGCAACCATCATCCAATCAAAGCTCTATTGTATCCCAACCTACTAAAAAACAATAAGGGGACATTCAAAGCACAAGTTATTACAAGTCAGGCACACGGAATTAAAGACATTTGCGTTTCATTTTGTAGTAAACGGAGATCCAGTCTTGATCCCGATACCCTTGAGTATCACGTCAGATTATTTTTTGAAGAAATGTGCGAGCTTCTGGATGGTGGAGATGCCATCAATACCGGATATTTTGCTGCAGCCCCAACCATAAAAGGGTCATTCAAAAATAAATATGATAAGTTTGATGTGAAAAAACATCGCGTTACTTACAAATTCAGTCAAGGGGCATTGTTACGTAAACGAACGGCCAATATGGAGGCTGAAGTATTTCATGGAACGTCTGTCAATTTTGGATTTATACGAGTAAGAGACATTTACTCGGGCTCCTTGAATGACGTGATTACCCCGGGGAAAAACCTGAAAATCGAAGGTGCAAAAGTCAAGCTCAGTGGTACGCATCCCGACGTTGGCGTTTACTTTATCAGCGAGACTACCAATGAACGCATAAAAGTTCCACAAGTGGATGTGATTACAAATCAGAACAAAAATCTGCTGATTTTCATTCCCGATTTACAGCCCGGCTCATATCGCTTAGAGCACATCACCCAATACGCCGGTAAAGGCACCCTGCTAAACGAACCTCGCAGTACCATGCTCGTTCATATACTCCAAGTCGTATAGCGTTAGCTAGAGACCTTGACCAGTACAGGTCAAGGTATTTGACAAGCATAGGTCATGAAGCTTGACCTGTACTGGTCAAACCTCACGAGACGGGAAGCATTGACACTGATGCTAGCTAATGTCAGGCAGGCTTGCACGAACGTGCCGATACAACCAACACGTCCATAGCAACCGCTATTCTACACAAAGCGCGAACCGGATAAACCGGCTCGCGCTTTGCACAACAGATAAACATATAATAGGGAGGTTATTTCATTTCTTTTTCCAACTGCTCTACCGTTTCGGGCAATGCTACAATTTTATTAGTTTTAGCATCTACCAAAATCAATGTTGGAGTAGCCAGTACAAAATAAGCTGTGGCTTCCGGACTTCGGATTCCTTTTTCGGCCCGTTTGTGCTTAAAGGCCGGATAATCTGCCACCGCTTTGTTCCATACAGCAATCTCTGTATCGGTTTCGTCAACACTGATAGCAAAAACATCCATCATATCACGGTACACCGGATTCTGATACCAAGGATAAAGTTTAGCCATCAGCTCCTTACAATGCTGACAATCGGCTGACCAAAACATTACTAATTTATACTTGGCTTCCGTTTTAAAATCATGAAACTGAATCACTTTTCCGGAATTCAACTTCCAGGGAAAGTCGGGAGCCAACGAACCCGGCACCAAAGTCTCCATACCTTTCAGGCGGACTTCTATAGCTTGTCTCTTGTTTGTCAAACAATAGGGATCATCCAGATAAGGTTGTAGCATTTTCATTCCCTGCGTAATATTAAAGCTTTCAAATCCTGTGTAGAAATAATCTACCATCCATCCATATACCAGGGGGTGTCCCAACTTGGCTTTTTCGATAGATCGTTTTCCGGCCAAAGTAAATAAGGAATCACGAAGTGCAACAGAAGTTGACATAGCTCCATACAGATTTACATATTTGTTCATCCAATCCTTTAGATCAGCCGTTTTAGCCAGCAAAGGATTTTTGAAATCCATCCCATCAAAATAATGATCTATCAAACTATTCATTCTCTCTTTTTCGCTACCCTTAAAAACAATGGGTTGAACATACTGAAATGGAAAAGCACAACTCACAAAAGCATCCTTATGAGCACTTATCTGCGACGTTACCCACGCATTATACTCTTTCCGACGGTTCTCATATTCTTCCATACCGTTGGCATAAAACTTAGACTGCGGTTGATCATAACTCATCAGAAAGTTCTGCAACAAACCCAACTGTTCCTTGCGTTTCCCATTCTCCATGGAAAAAGTAGCAAACAGCGCATTTTCTTTTTCTCCTTTTTGGAAATAGGTACTATCTGGATTATTCACAGCCTTCGGTTTTACCCACATTTCCAAATCCTGACTACCGATAAAAAAGTATCGTTCGGAAGGATATGAAGTCGCACCTTCTTTTTCCACATAGTCAAAACGCAACACAAATTGCCCTGGAAGTTTATCGTTAGGAACAGTTAATGTTGCTGTTTCTCCATTTTTAATACTAGGATGTTCTATAAAAGGTTTTAACGCTCCAGCTCCGGAGAGAGGTAACAAACTGATTTTACTGGAGTACACTCCGGATAGATGAATCTTGAGATTTACATTTTGAGCAGTGGTACACTCAGAGATGATTAATAAAATTACAATGACACTTAAAATGCTCCTTTTCATAAACAATATACTGAATAAATAATTTTAATTTCACAAATACAAAGGTAATAAATACTTTCTAAGGAATAAGATCGCGCAAACAGCGAACACTGAAAGCGTAACCCAGGTCCTTCTCTGCAACAGTTGTGGCACTTGCTCCTGAAGTAATAGACAAAAATATACCTGTATAGAAAGTTCCATAGTAAGCCCGATTACTGTAATAGCCATAGTCAGAAGACTGAATACTGCTCCAATAGGTTCCCTGTACCCCCCGACTATTTAGTGCACCTCCAAATATAAATCCAGCAGCATGAAGTTTTAATGCCGAAGAATAAGTATCATTATAATTTGCCCAATACTGAGGCTGTGCATCGGTAGACAACCACTCTGCATAGGTTGGCATACGCCAACCCGAGCCTAACAGCTGCTGACAAGGATCATTCGCTACAATCCAGTTGCTACTTTCATTTCCAACAGCTATCCATGCTACACCAGATTTTTTCGGAATATAAGAACCTGCAGAAGGTTTATAACCTTGCAAACGATTAAATTGCCAATACCAACCAGCTGACGCATCTGTTGCATCTGTTGCTGAAATAGCCTCATTGTCAGCTCCCAAATTTTGCGTAATCCAACACCTAGCAGCACCAGACACGTTAGAACTAATTGTTTTATAAGTAATCGTTTTCGTCTCAGGCGCTCCGTTTAAACCTTCTTGGTGAGTTACTGTAAATGAATTACATATTTTAAAACTACTTACAACCGGACTATAAGACGTACCTATATTATTAATTACATAGGCTCGAACATAATAAGTAGGTCCTTCTTGTAAGTTTTTTAACGTTCCACTAAAGTCACCAACGCCACCATCAATAACTAAAACATTATCAGATGTTGTAGGTATTGTATTTGATGTACTCCAGCAAAATCCTCTCTCCTTAATCGGACTCTTACCATCAAGAGTCACCGTTGCATGCCCGGTAGCTGAATTTACTGTCATTTCCGCTGTCGGAAAATTTACATTAGTTACCGATGCATTTTCCATAACGATTGTATCCCGCAAACAACGCGCATTAAATGCATAACCTAAATCCTTTTCAATAACCGTAGTAGCACTTGAACCTGAAGCAGATGTAAATGACAGAAATACTCCAGTATAGAAAGTTCCATAATATGCACGATAATAATAATAGCCATAATCAGAAGATTGTGTGCTTGACCAATATGTTCCTTGTGTGCTGCGATTATTTATTGCACCACCCAGCATAAAACCAGCTTCATGTAGTTTCAGAACAGAGTTATAGGCATCAGTTGCAGTAGACCAATTTTGAGGTGGCGCATCTGCAGTAGCCCATTCTGTTGATGTTGGTAACCTCCAGCCAGAGCCCAATAGCTGCTGACACGGATCATAAGTAGAGGCCCAATTACTACTTTCATTGTTACTTGACAGCCACGCAACCCATCCATACTTAGGTTCGTAAGAAGTTCCAACAGGTTTATAACCCTGCAAGCGATTAAATTGCCAATACCAACCAGCTGAGGCATCAGTACCATCTGTTACCGAAGTTGCTTCATTATCAGCTCCAAGGTTTTGAGTAATCCAGCATCTAGGAGCTCCAGATATATTAGTACTAATTGTATTATAAGTTATTACTTTATCTTCTGGTGCTCCATCCATATCTTTCCGATGAACGACTGTAAACGGATTACAGATTTTAAAACTAGTTACAGATGGACTATATGCAGTTCCAACATTATTCGTTGCGTAAGCCCGTACATAATAAGTTGGTCCTTCTTTTAATCCGGCTAAAACTCCATAGAATGTTCCGGTATCCTTAGCTAAAACCATAGTATTATCCTGAGTTGTCGGAATTGCATGAGTAGTACTCCAACACAACCCCCTAGCTGTTACCTGTACACCACCGCTTTGAGTTACAGTTGCAGTCCCTTTCGCACTACTCTCAGTCATTGTTTGAGTTGGAATTGCCACATTAGTTACCGATGGAATTTCCAACACAATTGCATCCCGTAAACAACGAGCATTAAATGCATAACCAAGATCCTTCTCTACCACAGCTATAGCACTTGACCCTGCAGAAAATGCGAGATAAATGCCTGTATAGAACGTTCCATAATATGCTCGATTAGAATAGTATCCATAATCGGAAGATTGAGTACTACTCCAATAGGCTCCATTAGCACCACGGTTTGTCAAAGCTCCTCCAACCATATAACCAGCCGCATGAAGTTTTAACACAGAAGAGTAGGTGTTATTGTAATTCGCCCAATATTGCGGCTGGGCATCAGCAGCTAACCATTCGGCATAAGTTGGGAGTCTCCATCCTGATCCTAAAAGATGTTGACATGGATCGGCAACTGCAGTCCAGTCACTACTTTCATTACCCACAGATAACCAATTCACCCATGCATAATAAGGACTATAAGATGTTTTCGTCGGTTTATAGGCTTGCAAGCGATTAAACTGCCAATACCAACCGGCAGAAGCCTGAGTAGTATCAGTTACAGAACTTGCAATATTGTCTGCCCCCAAATTTTGCGTTATCCAACATCTTGGCGCTCCTGATATACTTGTACTTATAGTATTATATGTTATTATTTTATCTTCAGGAGCTCCATTCAAATTCTTTTGATGAATAACCGTAAAAGGATTACATATTTTAAAACTAGTTACAGATGGGCTATACGAAATTCCAACACTATTCTTTGCATAAGCTCGCACATAATAGGTTGGACCCTCTTGCAATGATTTCAAAATATCACTAAAGTCACCTGTACCCATACCTATAGCAAGAACATTATCGGATAAAGATGGTATTGTTGAAGTTGTGCTCCAACAAAATCCTCTATCTGTTACTTTATCTCCTCCATCAAGTGTGACCGTTGCATGTCCCGTTGCTGTACTAACAGTCATTTCTTTTGTTGGGAAAGTAACATTAGTCACAGATGGTTTTTCCAGAGTTATTGTATCACGTAAACAGCGAGCATTAAATGCGTAACCTAAATCCTTCTCTGCTACAGTTGTTGCACTGGTTGTTGAAGTGAATGAGAAGAATACTCCAGTATAAAAAGTTCCATAGTATGCTCGATTATTATAATATCCATAATCAGAAGATTGAGTACTAGCCCAATAAGTTCCTTGAACTCCACGATTCTTCAATGTGCCATCCAACATAAAGCCAGCTTCATGAATATTCAACACAGAGCTATATACATTCGCTGCATTTAGCCAGTTTTGAGGTGGTGCATCTGCATTTGCCCATTCTGTTGATGTAGGCAGGCGCCACCCAGATCCTAACAAACGTTGACAAGGATCAGCAGCAGCAGCCCAATTACTATTTTCATTACTACTTGATAGCCAAGATACCCAACCATAATATGGAATGTATGAAGTTCCTGATGGTTTATATCCCTGCAAGCGATTAAACTGCCAATACCAACCAGCTGAAGCAGCTGAAGTATCATTAACTGAATCAGCCTGTTGTACAGCACCAAGATTCTGAGTAATCCAGCATCTTGGAGCACCAGATATACTTGTGCTGATTGTATTATATGTTATTGTCTTATCTTCAGGAGCTCCATTCAAATCTTTTTGATGAATAATTGTAAAAGGATTACATATTTTAAAGCTTGTAGCCACTGGACTATAAGATGTACCTTCGCTATTAGTTGCATAAGCTCTAACATAGTAGGTTGGCCCTTCTTTTAATCCAGTCAAAGTACCAAAGAATATACCTGTTCCCTTATCCAAAGCCAGAACGTTATCTGAAATTGTTGGATTAATATTAGTAGTACTCCAACACAATCCTCTTGCTATCACAGTTGCCCCACCATCTAATGTTACAGTTGCTGTTCCCTTAGCACTACTTTCTGTCATTGTTTTAGTTGGGATGTCAACATTAGTCACCGATGGCTTTTCTAATACAACTGCATCTCTTAAACAACGAACATTAAAAGCATATCCTAAATCCTTCTCAACTGCCGCAGTAGCACTTGAACTTGCTGAGAATGCAAGATAAATTCCAGTATAATAAGTTCCATAATAAGCGCGATAATAATAATACCCATAGTCAGAAGATTGGGTACTACTCCAATAAGCACCATTAACTCCACGATTAGCTAATGCTCCTCCAACCATGTAACCTGCGGCATGCAATTTTAATACTGAAGAATATGTATGATTATAATTAGCCCAATACTGAGGCGCTGCATCAGCAGCTACCCACTCTGCATTAGTTGGAAGTCTCCACCCCGAACCTAACAACCTTCTACAAGGATCAGCTGTTGAGCTCCAATCACTACTTTCATTTCCAACAGTCAACCAATTTACCCAAGCATAATAAGGGCTGTACGAAGTTCCAACCGGTTTATACCCCTGCAAGCGATTAAACTGCCAATACCAACCGGCAGAAGTTTCCTTTGAATCATTTACAGAAGATGGAATACTATCGGCCCCTAGATTTTGAGTAATCCAACATCTTGGTGCTCCTGAAATACTTGTACTAATGGCATGATAGGTTACTGTTTTATCTTCCGGCGCTCCATTCAAATCTTTTTCGTGTATAATCGTAAATGGATTACAGATTTTGAAACTAGTTACAGATGGACTATACGAAATTCCAACGCTATTTCTAGCATAAGCCCTCGCATAATAAGTAGGCCCTTCTTTCAAAACTTTCAAAATATCACTAAAGTCACCTGTTCCCTTGCCTATTATCAATACGCTATCTGATAATGTTGGTGTCGATGAACTAACACTCCAGCAGAAACCTCTTTCCGTCACCTCAGCTCCGCCGTCCAGTGTTACATTCGCATGTCCAGTAGCTGAATTTAAAGTCATTTCTGAAGTAGGGAACGTCACATTAGTAACCGATGGTTTCTCCAAGATTATTGTATCTCTTAAACAACGCATATTAAAAGCATAGCCTAAATCTTTTTCTATCACAGACATACCACTTGTCGTAGATGTCAACGACAGAAATACCCCTGTATAGAAAGTTCCATAATATGCACGATTATAGTAATATCCATAGTCTGATGATTGCGTACTACTCCAATATGTTCCCTGAACAGCTCGATTAGTCAACTTACCACCTAACATAAAGCCCCCCTCATGCAGCTTTAATACAGAATTATATGTATTTGCTGAAGTCAACCAATTTTGAGGTGGCGCATCTGCATTTGACCATTCAGTTGATGTAGGAATACGCCATCCAGAACCCAATAAGTGTCGACATGGGTCGGCAGCAGAGCTCCAATCACTGCTTTCATTGCCAACAGTCAGCCAATTTACCCAAGCATAATAAGGACTATACGAAGTACCAACTGGTTTATATCCTTGCAACCGGTTAAATTGCCAATACCAACCGGCAGAAGCATCTGTCCCATCATTTACAGAGTCAGCCTCTTGAACCGCTCCAAGATTTTGAGTAATCCAACATCTGGGAGCCCCCGAGATACTAGTACTAACCGCGTTATATGTAATTGTTTTATCTTCCGGAGCTCCATTAAGACCCTCTTGATGAATTATTGTAAATGAGTTACATATTTTAAAACATGTTACAGTCTGGCTATAAGATGTTCCTAATCTATTTGTCGCATAGGCACGGACATAATATGTTGGCCCTTCTACTAAATCTTTCATTACATCACTAAAGTCACCAGTTCCCTTACCAATTGGCAACACGTTGTCAGATAATGTTGGTATAGTTGTTTTAGTACTCCAGCAAAAACCTCTGTCTGTCACTGTAGCCCCACCATCTAGCGTTACAGTAGCATGACCTGTAGCTGAATTTAAAGACATTTCAGAAGTTGGGAATACAACATTACTAACCGATGGCTTTTCTAAGACAATAGTATCCCGTAAACAACGAACACTAAAGGCATATCCTAAATCCTTTTCTATTGCTGACGTTGCACTTGAAGTTGATGTGAATGACAAAAATATTCCAGTATAAAAAGTCCCATAATACGCACGGTTTGAATAATAGCCATAATCAGAAGATTGGGTACTACTCCAATATGTCCCCTGAACACCACGATTTGTTAATGTTCCGCCGAACATAAAACCGGCAGCATGAAGTTTTAAAGCTGAAGAATACGTATTTGTTGCATTAGCCCAGTTTTGAGGAGCACCATCTACTGTATTCCACTCTGTACTAGTTGGCATTCTCCATCCGCCACCCAACATCCGTTGACAAGGATCTGCTGTTGCCCCCCAGTTCGAACTTTCGTTACCGACCTGCAACCAAGCAGTCCATGCATTTTTTGGGCTATACGAAGTCCCAACAGGTTTATAACCCTGCAAACGGTTAAATTGCCAATACCAGCCGGCAGCAACCTGAGCTGTATCAGTTGCAGCATTCGCTTCTCTTTCAGCACCCAGATTCTGTGTTATCCAGCATTTCAATGATCCAGACAAGCCGCTACTAATAACATTATATTTAATTGTTTTACTTTCAGGCGATCCATTTTGATCTTTAATGTGTATTGCAGTGTAAGGTTTACAAATCTTAAAGCTGACCGCAGTCGGACTATAGCCTGTACCGGCACTGTTGGTTGCATAGGCTCGAATATAATATGTTTTACCGTCTTGCAGCCCCACTATCGAATCTGTCAAATCACCCAATTTAGCAACAGCATCTGTTACTACGTGATCTGCAATAGTAGGATTACCTGTAGAGTTCCAACATAATCCACGGGCCAAAATAGGTGCGCCACCATCAGGAGTAACAGCGGCAATGGCAACTGCTGCACTATCTGTCATTCGAACTAAAGTTACATTACTTACAAAAGGTTTAGCGATTGCTATCGTATCACGTAAACAACGCAAGGATTCTCCATTTGCCTTGATATTATTAGTTACCCTACTAATTCCTGTTGTAGCATTGAATTCCAGGTAAGAACCATTAGCAGCACTTGCTTGAGTTGCACCCCAGAAGATACCGTAAGCACCTCTATCCGTCAATACGCCTGATTTTAACTGACCGGCAGCATGCAGCTTCAATTCTGAGGTATAGGCATTGGTACCAACCCATCCACCATTGGTTACAGCATTAGTCCATTCTGTGGAAGTTGGAATACGCCAGCCTGTACTCAACAATACATTACATGGGTCAGTTGCAGCAGTCCAATCACTACTTTCGCTAATGCTAGCCGTCCAGGCAACAGTTGGGGTCAGCGTAGTTCCCTGATAATTATATCCCTGTACACGATTAAATTGCCAGAACCATCCTGTAGTTGCTGCCGTAGTATCTTTTGCTGAACCGGCAGGACTATCCGCTCCAAGATTTTGTGTTGTCCAGCAACGAGCCGCTCCGGAAAGCGTGCTATTTACAGAATGATAAGTCACCGTTTTGGTAACCGGAGATCCATTTAGACGTGTACTGTGAAGCACATTAAATGTTTGAGGACATATCTTAAACGGTGTTGTCTTCGGACTATACGACAGTCCAATGCTGTTAACCGCATAGGCTCGTACATAATAAGTTGGTCCTTGTTTCAATCCTTCAATAAGCCCACTGAAAACAGAATCCGTAGAACTGCTCGGAATATTATGATCATTTATCGTTGGATTTCCGGTCGTATTCCAACAGATTCCACGGCCAGTTACTTTTGATCCACCATCGGTAATTACCGATGCCGATCCGGTAGCTGTACTATCGGTCATTGTAACAGTTGAAATAACAACATTGCTTAAGGTCGGAGGCATTTTTACAACTGCATCGCGCAAACAACGAACCGAGAAACCATAAGCTTTGTTGTTCGTAACTAAAGCACTAGTAGTTGAAGTAAACTGAAGATCGTATGCCGTTGTTGCAGCAGCACTGGTAGTACTCCAATAATTACCCTGCGTACCTCGACTAGCCAAAACACCTGTGTTATAAATTAAGTAACCTGCATTGTGTAGTTTCAATACGGAATTATACGGATCAGCATAGGTTGCCCAGTTTTGTGGAGCACCATCTATATTGGTCCATTCGGTACTAGTTGGTAAACGCCAGTCGGTACCCAACATATTATTACAAGGGTCATTAATCAGCGTCCAATCCGATGTTTCGCTAATAGCAGTAATCCATGCCACCGGTGTACGGCTACCACTATACTGATAACCCAGAGAACGATTGAATTGGAAATACCATCCCCCCGAAGCTTCTGTAGCATCAAAGGCAGAAGTAGCCTGATGATCGGCTCCCAGATTCTGCGTGATCCAACACTTGGCAGCACCTGACATATATGTTCCCACAGCATGATAAGTAACCGCCTTGGTTGCCGGAGCTCCTCTGAATCCAACCGTATGCTGGATATTAAACGTATCCGGACAAATATTAGTCAATATAGCACTAAATCCGGTACCCTCGCTGTAAGTTGTACCGGCACTATTAGTAGCGTAAGCCCGTACATAATATTTTGGTCCTTCGGTCAGACCGGTAATAGTACCTGTAAAACTACCTGTTCCAACAGCACTATCGGTACTGTGATTATCGCTCAGGGTGGGGTTACCCGTCAGATTCCAACAGAAACCACGCTCAGTTACAGATGCTCCTCCATCAGAACCGATAGCAGCGGAAACATCGGCCGAAGTTCCGGTCATAGACGATACGCTGACCGATACCTGACCTCCCGATGGTGCTGCAATAACAATCGTATCGCGCAAACAACGAAGTGAGAAACCATATGCTTTATCATGGCTAACTAATGCACTTGTTGTGGAATTGAACTGAAGATCATAAGCCGTTGTAGCTGCTAGGTTTGTGCTTCCCCAATAATTTCCCTGAGTTCCACGACCAGCTAAAACCCCCGTCGTATTAGCCAGATACCCGGCATTATGCAGTTTCAAAGCCGAATTAAATGCATCGCTATAGCTTGTCCAGTTAGGAGTTGCATCCACATTGGTCCATTCTACAGATGTTGGAATACGCCAGCCCGATCCAAGAAGGTGAGAACATGGATCATTTTGTGCAATCCAGTTACTTGTTTCATTTATAGCAATCCATGAAGTTGCAGGAGTACGAACCGTTCCATCATTTTTAAAGCCTTGGATACGATTAAACTGCCAATACCAACCACCAGCCTGCTCTGTTGCATCCGTATTAGCACTTGCTATCGAGTCCGCTCCTAAGTTCTGAGTGATCCAACATACAGCCTTACCGGAAAGTGTACTGCTCACCGAGTGATAAGCCACCCGTTTAGTGACTGGCGCACCATCAATACCGGCAATATGCTGAACGGTAAATACCAGTGGACAAATTCTAAAGCTATTGACAGCTCCATACGCTATACCTACACTATTGATAGCATACCCTTTTACATAATAGGTAGGACCTTCTACCAAACCACTGATTGTGCTGCTAAAATTACCAACATCAGCTCCACTGGTAATCTTATTGTCGGATATTGATGGATCACCTGTTGTATTCCAGCAGAAGCCACGTTCTGTTACAGGCGAACCACCATCGGGAGTTACAATAGCCGACACGCCGGCAGACGATGAAGTCATGTCAGAGAAAGTGACATTACTAACCGATGGTGTAGAAATCACAACTGTATCTTTCAGACAACGAAGTGTGAAACCATGCCATTTATAGCTGGTTAAACTCTGATTTGTACTACTACTAAATTGAAGGTAGCTAGCATAGGTAGTCGTTGTAGCCGAACTGCTCCAGAATATACCATACGAACCTATATTTTGCAACACACCGGCAGCATAGCCTAAATTACCTGAATAGTGAAGTTTCAACGGGGTACTAAATGGAATACCTCCATTGGTTATCACATTCGCATACTCTGTTGAAGTCGGAATACGCCAGCCACCACCGAGCATACGGTTACATGGGTCATTAGCCGGAAGCCAGTCACTGGATTCGGTATTGCTGGTCCAGGTAGTTGACGGTGTCCGGGTGGTTCCATCGTGTTTATATCCCTGAATCCGATTGAACTGCCAGTACCAACCCGCAGACGGTTCGGTAGCATCATTCACTGCCGTAGCCTGCCGATCGGCACCCAGGTTTTGGGTAAGCCAGCAACGTGCATCTCCCGAATAGGTAGCACTAACCGCATGATAGGTAACTGTTTTATCTACCGGAGCCCCATTCAATCCGGCAACGTGCTGAACTGTAAATTGTGGCAGACACACTTTAAATTGTGTCACCGTAGAGCTATAAGTAGTTCCGATGTTGTTAGTTGCATACGCCCGGATGTAATAGGTAGTTCCTTCCGTTAGCCCGGTAATACTGTCTGTGAAAATTCCAACGCTGTCACCTACAGCAACAACATGATCAGTCAGATCCGGAGTACCGGTGGTATTCCAGCAGAATCCTCTGGCTGTAACCGGAGCTCCTCCATCAGGAGTCGCAGCAGCCGTAGCAACTACAGTTGTTTTCGATTTTCCGGCAATAGTCACATCGCTGACAGATGGTTTGTTGATAACAATAGAGTCTCTCAAGCAGCGTAAAGAAAATCCATAGGTTGATTTTACATTATTCTGCATATAACATACCGTAGTGTTGAAACCTAAGTTTCCACCATTGGCAGCACTAGTCTGTGTAGCAGTCCAGAATTCACCTGTAACCCCTCTTGAAGTAATCGCTCCATTAGTTAGATAGCCACCACCATGTAATTTTAAGACGGAACTGTAGGTATTGGCAGAGTTATTCCAGTTTTGTGGAGCACCATCGGCATTCGTCCATTCCACATAAGTAGGAATTCTCCAACCATTTCCAAGTAACAAATTACAAGGATCATTAGCGGGAATCCAATCACTGGTTTCACTGATAGTAGTAGCCCAGGTCAAAGGATAACGTGCTGTTGTAAACTGATAACCCTGAACCCGGTTAAACTGCCAGTACCAGCCGGCGGACGGTTCTGTAGCATCTGCCGCCGAAGTAGCCTGACGATCAGCACCCAGATTTTGTGTAATCCAGCATTTTGCAGCTCCTGAAATATTCGTGCTAACAGAACCATAGGTAACTGTCTTGGTTACAGCAGCTCCGTTTAATCCTTCATAATGAAGAACCGTAAAGGCTGAAGGACAAATCTGGAAAGTCGCAGCAACCGCACTGTAAGCCGTACCGGCACTGTTTATAGCAAATGCCCGCACATAATAAGTTTTACCTTCTACCAGATTTTTAAGCGTATCTGCAAAACTTCCAAGACCGCTTCCCACATTAAGCGTATCGTCAGCTATCGTAGGATTACCAGTCATGTTCCAGCAAAGACCACGAACCGTAACCGGAGCTCCACCGTCGGTTATGACGGAAGCCGAGCCATTAGCCGTACTCTTGGTTATATTCGATATCACCACATTACTTACTGTAGCATGAATAGCTTGCGTGGTTAAACTATCCAGATTACCATAGCCTGTACCTTTACTGTTGATAGCAAAAGCACGAACATAGTATTTCGTTCCGGGAGATAAACCTGCAAAAATGCTGGTATAAGTAGTATCTCCGGCTGTAGGGTAAGTGATTCTGGTTGTAAGTGCTATGGTCGGATTAGAAGTCGTACTCCAGCAAATGCCCTTAGCTGTAATAGGCATTCCACCATTATCAAATATTTCACCTCCACTGGTTGCTGTCACACTATCCACATTGAAAGGATGTATAGTGGTTAGCGTAGGCAACTGAACTGCCAGAGTCGTAAACTGAACCTGACTGCCATAACCCGTACCGACTGCATTCGTTGCATAAGAACGGACATAATAGGTAGTAGCAGGTGTTAACCCTTTCATATCAGCAGTAAAGCTACCAATGGCACTGGATGAATTATCAACCGTTTTTGTTGTTAATGCAATGGTCGGATTACTGTACGTACTCCAACAGATACCTCTGGTCAGGATAGGAGAACGTCCGTCGTCTGTTATCACTCCGCCACTGGTAGCCGTAGTGGCAATAATCTTAGTTACGGGTGTAGTAGCAGTAAGTGTAGGAATTCCATTGGTTTGGAAAGTACGCTCAATGCCATAAGCCGTACCAATCTTGTTAATTGCATAAGCTCTCACATAATACAGCGTATTGGGCAATAAACCGGAAACCATCGCCGTAAATGTGTCTGTACCAGAGCCATTTGTGGTATGACTATCGCTCGTAGTAGGATTGGTAGATGTACTCCAGCAGATTCCTTTCAAGGTGATCGGCTCACCTCCATCGCTTGTAATTTCACCGCCACTCATAG
>WSSedL1CaDRAFT_10000065_pt1 | contig 61566 bp, 49 predicted proteins | sample WetSurSL1Cattail_FD_9464 | JGI IMG/M metagenome (IMG submission 9464)
TTAGCCGCTACTGCAAGCGGTCTTGAACCGCCAATAACAGCGTTGACGTTATACCCATAAGATTTAAGATTATCATAAACGCCTGCGCCTATACCGTCGGTATCAATTGATATGTTTTCCGTAATGACGCGTCGCTCTTCGATGATTTCTCTAATTAAATTCGTCGTCGCTACTAAATCGATTTTTTTATGTTCCTCAATTTTTGTCAGAACGTTGTTTCGGATAAAACAAAAAACAGTAGAGTCGTTGCCATAACGCGCTACGTCAACGCCAAGGAAACTACTTTCTAATTCATTCTTTAATGCATGCAGATTAATGGGAGCGGCAAAAGCATGAGGCTTTAACCAGTCGTATTGAATGAGCTGATCTGGCGAGCTATCCACGTTCCAATCGCCATCGAGGTACATTTTACGATACTTTTCCGGCAGGTCCATTAACTTTGCAATGTACGAGGGATCGTTCTTTAGAAGTATCTTATTGTCGTAAATGGTGGAAGGGATGAAAATTGAACTTAGAACAATTTCCTGTTTGTCAGACTTGTCATTTGGAGATACGGCGGTAAAAGCGCGATAGTACTTTTTATTTGGTTCTTTTCCTTCAATAAATCTTTGTTTAATAAATAGCGAGCCTATGCCTCCTGGGTTTGCCGTAGAACGGATAAACACAGGTATCCCCGCGCTGGATCGGCCTTGAGCTTTTATAATATTATACATGGTTTCTGTAAATTCCTCAAGCTGATCAAAACCGATATACTGGTATTCCTGTCCCTGATAGTTAATTTCATCGCCGGGGTTTTCGCAATGTCCAAATCTTATTAAGGCGCCGCTAGGGAAGCGCCACATTTTCCCCTGGATATTATATATGGCTCCAAGTTGAGAAAAGCGCTTGCTGCGTTCAATCAATTCCAAAAGTTTTGGGAATGTCCTACGCAATATAAGAGCCTTATATGCTGGGTTATCTGCAAAACGGAGCGCCGCAAAAAGAAGGACCTCGCTTTTACCGCCTCCTTTAGCTCCGCCAAAGAGAACTTCGTAAGCGCTCGATTTAAGAAAATATGTTTGCGGACCCGATTGCGGCGACCATAAAGAATCAATTTTCATAGTCTTTTTTTTATGCGCTAAATTAACCTGGCAATAAAAATATTGGTAAGTTATTTCAAGAAAATATTTTTTTTATTTTCTTGAAATAATATTTCATGATGGACTTTTTTTTGAAATCTTATAAAAGTGTGGATAAAACGGATTGCGTTCTGATTGATTGCATATCAATCAGAACGTCAGATTGTTGATATAAGTAAATGGTTTGCTATTGAAGTATAGTCCCCATTAGTTCTACTAATTCGCATTTATCAATCGGTTTTGCTAAATAGTAGTCGAGTCCCTCGGAGAGAATTTGGTCTCTATCGCTCGACATGGCATAACCTGTTATTGCTACTACAGGCGTATTTTCATAGCCGTTTATTTTGCGCAGGTGTTTTGTAGTTTCTATTCCATTTAAACCAATACCAAGATTAATATCCATAATAATAGCGTCAAATCTTTGTTCAGAAGCGCATTTTATAGCCTGCTCGCCGTTTTTGCTATGCGTTGTAATACAGAGACCGCTTAAAAACATTTCTAATACTTCAACGTTTATAGCATTATCTTCAACTATTAGGACGTGAGGTTTCCTCTTAATAGTTTGAACGGTTTTAGGGTGTAAATGGACGTCTTCGCTAAAGATATTGGCAGACTGCATATTGTCCATTGCATTTTCTTCTAAATACTGTGGCAGTCTGATAGTAAAAATAGATCCTTTGGCGGATTGACTTTGCATTTCAATATCGCCCCCCATTAATCTGGCCATTTTTCGCGCAAGAGTAAGTCCAAGTCCATTGCCTTCAAAATTTCTATTAACTCCTTCGCTGGCTTGCCTAAACTCATCAAAAACAAATTCATGAAGATTTTCGTTAATTCCTATGCCTGTATCCATAATTGAAATATTAACAAACGCCTGTTCGTCTCTGGTTTCAGGCTTTATCCCTATTAGAACTCCTCCTTTTTCAGTATACTTAATCGCATTATCAATAAGGTTAGAAAGTATCTGGTTAAATAATTTTTCGTCGACTAAAACAGAAAGATCGTCTTTCCAATATTCAACTACAAAATTCAAATGTTTTTCCTGCGCAATCTGAACATATGGCCGCGTAATATAGCTGATGTAAGTATTTACTTTAGTTTCAGAAACACTTAGCTCAGACATTCCGGTTTCAAGTTCAGAAAGACTTAAGACTGAGTTAAGCGTGGACATAAGCCGCTGTCCGGAAAGTTTAATCTTTTGAACCATTTTGTTTAAGTAAGGATCTTCAATTTCGTCAATTAATATTTGCGTAAACCCAAGTATCCCGGTTAACGGCGTTCGAAGTTCATGGCTCATATTGCCAAGCAGGGAAGTTTTAAGCCGGCTTGATTCTTCAGCTTTGTCTTTAGCGACTAAAATTTCTTCTTCGGCTTTTTTACGTTCAGTTATATCGCGGAAAATACTGAACAGGTAAGTTTCTTTCTCTAATTCTATAAACGAATTAGATAATTCAACCTGTATTCTTTTTCTATTCCAAAGCGTGATTTCCATTTCTAAATTAGAACTTATATTCCGCGAATTAAAATCTTTTGGGTATGCTTCAAAACTTAAGTCTTCTTTTTTCCAGTAAATAGAGTTGATTAATTGTCCTTCAAGTTCGTCTTTATTCTTTTTTACAAGCCGGCAGAAGGCGTCATTTACTGCGACAATTCTACCTTCTTTATCCGATAGCCTCATGGCGTCAAATGAATGTTCCCAAACGGTTCTGAATTTGGTTTCGGACTTTCTTATTTTATCTTCTGCGGCGTTTTTTTTGTTTTTATTCACTGTTGCTAAAATATTAAATGAAATGTCGGATGTTATTTCGAGAAGAAGCTTTATCTCTTCTTCGTCAAAAAAACCAATTTCTGTCGAATACAAATTATACTGTCCGGTCATTACGCCGTTAATTATAATTGCAAAAGCGGCTACTGAGTTAAAGCCTCTATTCAAGGCTTCAAGAGCTTCGGGCGAGTTGTGAAAATCCTGCTGGATATCGTTGCTGACAAAATATTTTTCTTTACGAAGATCGAGCGCAATTTGTCTTAAGCGGTTATTGTTGTCGGGCGTTTGAGACAGAATAAATTTCAGATAACCGTTTTCGTTTCCGTAATGGGCAAGCGGCTTCATTCTATTTGTTTTATCGTCTAAAAAACCTATCCATGCAAAACTGAACCCGCCTATTTCAATCGATATTCGGCAGACTTCATCAAAAAGCTCTTTGTTATCCTGCGCTTTAATTATGGTTTGATTTATTCCGCTAATAAAACGGTAAAGCCGGTTTAGTTTTTCCAAACGAAATTTCTGAAATTTCTGCTCTGTAATTTCCCACCTAATTCCAAGTATGCCTACTACGTTTTTACTTTCGTCTGTAAGAGGGGTTTTTAATATTCTGAAATATTTATCTTCGCCTTGCAGCGTTATTTTTTCTTCAATTTCCTCGGAAGCGTTGAGCTCCATAATGCGTTTATCTATTGTTCTGTAGCGTTCGGCGTCGCTTCGTTCGTGGAAATCGAAATCTGTTTTACCAGCAATGTTTCTAGAAGAAATCCCTAATTCTTTAGCAAATTGTTCGTTGCCTATCACATAAACGGAATTAGTATCTTTTATAAAAATTGAGTAGGGCAGCTTTCGCATCAGGAATTCTATAAGGTTAACTTCAATACCCTCATTTTTAAGGCTTGATAGCATATACATTCCTTTGTGTTGTTATGTCATATTGTCGGGGCGCTGTCAAATAGTAACAGTTTTTGCGCAGAAATCTTTTAAACTTTTATATATTACAACAAATTCTCTTAATAATAAAATAAAAAAAGCCGAATTCTTTTTAAAATTTTTATTATTTTATAGCAATGTAGAAATAGGATTATTAACTAATGAATGTTACCGACCGGAAAAGGGCAAAATTATCCGGGGAACCGAGTAAAAAAACAAAAGAAGACAAGAAAAGCAAAAATAAAGCGCAGAAAATAAATACAGTAATTTCATTTTCTGAAAGCGATGAAAAATTTAAGGGAGTAGTTGAGCTTTCAGCTGACGCTATTATTACTGCTTCTTTGGATGGCGCAATAATTGGCTGCAATGCTGCCGCTTGCAAAATATTTGGCTATTCGCAAAAACAAATGCTTAAGCTTTGCTTTGCTGATCTTACTCCAACCGGGGGAGATTATTCGCTATTACAATTTTTACCTGACGAGTTTAGAGAAGACGTTAAGTCGCCGGAATGGATAAACAAGCGTAAAGACGGCTCGCTTTTCCCCGCTGAAATTAACGCTAAAATATTTTCGGGCGATGAACATAAATTCCTAATAGTTTATATTCGCGATATTACTGAAAGGAAAACGGCTGAATTAAAACTGGGGAGATTTAATGAAAAACTTAAGCAGAAAAAAATTGAGCTTGAAAATAAAATTATTCAGTTAGATAGTTTAAACGAACAGCTTTCAGACTCTGAAAAAAGACTAAAAGAACTGAATGAAAGCAAAGATAAATTCTTTTCTATCATTGCCCACGATTTACGATCTCCATTCAATGGTCTTATAGGATTTTCTGAATTTCTTGCAAACGGTATTGACGATCTTAAAGAAGAAGATATAAAGAAATTTGCAAAAGAAATTAACAGAGCGGCTAATAACCTGTTTAAACTTCTAAATAACCTGCTTGACTGGTCAAGAATTCAGGTTGGCACAATGCAGTTTCTGCCACATAAGATTAATTTAAAAATTGCAGCCGCGGATATCGTCAGCTTGTTAAAAAGCAGCGCCGAAAAGAAAAACATATCTTTGGTTAATAACATAAAAAAAGACGTCGTACTATTAGCCGACGGCAATATGATACATTCCATTTTACTGAATTTAACGTCAAACTCAATAAAATTTACGCCCCCGGGAGGAAAAGTTAAACTAACCATTAAAGAAACTGACTCGTTTGTAGATCTAACTGTTGAAGATAACGGAGTTGGAATTGAAAAAGAAAAGCTAAAAAATATTTTTAATATTGGCGTTTATAAATCTACCGTCGGCACGTCAAACGAAAAAGGGAGCGGACTTGGTTTAACGTTATGTAAAGATTTTGTTGAAATGCATAAAGGCAAAATAACCTGCCGAAGCGAAAAAGGGAAAGGGTCTAAGTTTATTGTATCTTTACCTAAAACTAAGCTTTCTTTTTAATTAGAAAATTCTTATTTAACTGTAGTAAATAATTATAAAAATTATGAATGAAAACGAATGTCTCTTAAGAGAAATTGATTCGCTCAAAAAAGAAAATCAGTCTCTTAAAGAAAGTTTAGTTCTTAATGAAACTCAAGGCAAAGAGTATTCTACTCTCTTTGATACTATGAATGAAGGAGTTGCATTTCACGACCTGGTTTATGATAACTCAGGTTTCCCGGTTGACTATGTCATCCGTCAGATAAATCCCGCATTTGAAAAAATTTTTAAAATTAACCGTACTGATGTTATTGGTAAAACTTTTTCTGCAGTTTTTGGCTATATTTCTCCAAACTTAGAGGTATATTCAAAGGTTTCAGAGACTGGAGTTCCAGTTAGTTTTGAAATATATTTCGCTTCTTTATCCAAGTATTTCAGGGTCTCTGTATACTCTAAGCATAAAGAGAAATTTGCCGCTATATTTGAAGATATTACTCATCGCAAACAATTGGAACTTGCTCTAAAAGAAAAAATTATTAGACTGACAAGTCCTATTGACGATATCTCAAACGTACGGTTTGAAGATCTGTTTAATATTGATGAAATACAGAAAATCCAGGATGCATTTGCGAGCGCTACAGGAACCGCCGCTTTGATTACAGATACGGAAGGCAATCCGATAACAAAGCCAAGCAATTTTTGTGACCTTTGTACAAACATTATTAGGAAGTCCCCCAAAGGAGGGGCAAATTGCCGGAAATCTGATATAATAATAGGCAATGCCGGGGTTGATGGTCCGGTTTTTCAAACCTGTTTAAGCGGGGGATTAATAGATGGCGCGGCTAATATTACTATTGGCAATTATCATATTGCAAACTGGCTAGTTGGTCAGGTGGTTTTGGAAGATGTAAATAAAGATTTGACGCTTGAGTATGCCCGGCAAATTGAAGTAGACGAAGTGGAATTTAAAAAAGAGTTTGATAAAGTTCCTAAAATGTCAAAAGAAAGGTTTCAGGCTATAGCCGACGCTCTTTTTATTATAGCAAATCAGATTTCGGTTCTTGCGCTTAACAACCTACAGCAGGCGCGGTTAATAACTTCAATAACTAAAAATGAAGAAAAAATCAAAGCTCTTAATGCAGAACTTATAGAAAAAAATAACGAACTTGAACAAATAGTCTACGTTTCTTCTCACGATCTCCGTTCGCCTCTTGTTAATATTCAGGGTTTTACAAAAGTTCTAAATGAAGGTTTTGACGAATTGCGGAACGAAATACTTAGTGAAAATGGTCTGGAATCTATAAGGAAAAAAACAGAAACGATTATTAATAAAGAAATGCCCGAAGCTTTTAAATTTATTTTTGGAAGCACAAAAAAAATGGACGCTTTGATTTCAGGGCTGCTAAAATTTTCAAGACTTGGCCGAACCGCTTTAAATTCAAAGCTTATTAATATGAATGAATTAATTTCTGAAGTAATTAAAACTTTTGAATACCAGATAGCAAGCTTAGGCGTTGAAGTTACTTTTAGCGCGCTGCCAAATTGTTTTGGCGACGAGCTGCTCATTAATCAGGTCTTTTCTAATCTTATTGATAATGCTCTGAAATACAGAGAAAACAAAAGGAAAGGGAAAATAACTATATCGGGGATAATAAAAAACGGACTTGCTGTTTATACCGTGGAAGATAATGGAAAAGGAATCCCTGAAAAATTTCATAATCAAATATTTGATCTGTTCAAACGTCTTGATCTAAATTCACCTGGCGAAGGCATAGGGCTTGCGCTTGTAAAAAAAATTATTGACAAACATAATGGTTCGCTTTGGGTTGAGTCGGAGAGCAGTTTGGGAAGTAGATTTAGTTTTTCTTTATCAGTAAAACAGGCCGAACATGAATGAAAATGTAAATATACTTATTGCTGAAGATGACGAGGGGCATGCCGCTCTTATTATAAGAAATCTTCGCAAAGCCGGGTTAGTTAATAATATAATTCACTTTCACAATGGAGAAGAAACGCTCGACTTTTTATTGAAAAGAGGTTCAGGCCCTCATATTGCCAATAGCGAATCTTATCTTTTACTGCTTGATATACGAATGCCTAAAGTTGACGGTATAGAGGTCCTCCGGGTTATTAAAAAAGAAAAAGAGCTTAAGAAAATGCCAGTATTTATGGTTACAACAACTGACGACCCTAAAGAAATTGAAAATTGCCATGATCTCGGTTGCAATAGTTACATTTCAAAACCAATTGAATATGAAAAATTTATGAATGCGATAATTCAACTTGGTTTATTTTTGCTTGTAATACAAATTCCTGAAATGCAAAAACATGACGGATGACATAGTATGCTATTTTTATAGCTTTATAACATTATCTTTTTTGAATATTACGGATAATTAAATTGACAGAAGGAAAAAAACAAATTTGCGATGTCGTTATTTTGGACGATGACGAAGGAATCGCAGAACTAATTAAAAGAAAGCTTGAAGAATCTGGGCTAAATATTAGCATTACTTTAACCTATGAAGAATTAGTTTCGCATATTGGGGCAAATCGTCCCTCTTTGCTTCTTCTAGACTATTTCCTCGGAGCTACTACTGGGCGTGAAGTTGTTATGCAACTTACAAATGACGGATATAAAATTCCGTTTATAATTATGACCGGGCGGGAAGATGAACGAGTGGCTGTTGATATGATGCGGCTTGGAGCAAAAGATTTTCTTTATAAGGATTCTAGTTTTATTGAGATGCTTCCTTCTGTAGTAGAAAAAGTTATTAGTCAGATAAATATAGAACATGAACTGGAGCGGGCTCAAACAGCTCTTAAGGAAAGCGAGAACAAACTAAGAATTATAACAGATTATATGCTTGATATGGTTTGCCATGTAAAGAAAGGTCTTATTTACGAGTATGTTAGTCCTTCGTATAAAAATATTCTTGGTTATGAAGTTGAAGAATTGTTGGGGCGCTCAGTTTTGGAACTTATTCATCCTGATTTTTTAGCGTCGGTTAATGAATGCATTTCTCAAGCCCAAAAGTCTCATACTCATTCGGCTATCGAAACTAAAATAAAGCATAAAGACGGACATTATATTTGGATAGAATCGAAAGGCAATCTCTTGTTTAACGAAAATGGGGAGTCGATTGGAGGCGTGCTTTGCAGTAGAGAGATAACCCAAAGGAAAGAATATGAACTGGCTCTTTTGGAGAATGAAGAAAAATATAGGCTTTTGGTTTCTACAGTTCCTGACGCTATTATTATTTATAATGACGGAGTAATCCTTTTTTCTAATGAAGCCGCTTATGATATATTTGGCTATACTAAAGAGGAAATGATAGGGAAAAAATTTATTGACTTGGTTGCAGAAGAAGACCGCAATATTGTCTATGAAAATGTAAAATACAGAACAGAAAACGGAAAATCTTCTTTTTACGAACTTCAGGCTTACAAGAAAAATGGGGAACGGATTGATATTCATGTACGAGGCAATTTTGTAAAATATGAAAATAAAGATTCACAACTTGTGATTATTGACGATATTACTACTCGCAAAAGGATTGAAGAATCTCTTGCAATTAGAGCAAAACTGCTTGACTCGGCTTCCGATTCAATCTTTATTCTTGATATGGACGGCAGTATTCTTTACGCTAATAATTCTGCATTAAAAGATTATGGTTTTAAAAGAAATGAAATCCTAAAACTGAATATCAGACAGGTTACAGTACCAAAAGAAATTGAAGTATTAGATGAAAAATTAAAATCATTGTATGATAACGGCAGCGTAGTATTCGAATCTGTACACCGTCAAAAAGAAGGCGTTTTAGTTCCCGTTGAAATACAGATTAAACTAAACGATGTAAACGGGAAAATATTAGTAATGTGCATTGTTCGAAATATTACTGAACGTAAAAAAGCCGAAGATACAATAAAATACGAACAGGACCTTTTGCATAACCTTATGCAATTTATGCCCGATACAATCTATTTTAAGGACGTAAACAGCCGTTTTACAAGGATAAACCAAGCTCAGGCCGATACGCTTGGCGTTGGTTCTCCTGAAGACGCTATTGGGAAAACAGATTTTGATTTCTTCCCTCATTATCAGGCTTTAGCGGCTTATGACGATGAACAAAAGATGCTGCGAACAGGTATTCCTATTGTTGATAAATTAGAATTAATTGAACAAAAAGATGGAAATAACAAATGGGTCTCTGCTACAAAAGTGCCTATCTTTGATAATGATGGGAATGCGGTTGGAATAGTTGGAACTTCGCGCGATATTTCCGAAAGAATTCAATCAGAAAAAATTCAGCAGTGTTTATATCAAATTTCAGAAGCTGTGAATATGTCTGAAAATGTTCAGGCATTATATATAAAGATACATACAATTATTAAAGACTTAATGCCGGCTGATAATTTCTATATTGCGATCTACGATGATAAAACAGAGCTTCTTGCATTCCCATATTGGGTAGACAAATATGAACAGCCTCCTCAACCAAGAGCGTTGAGTAGAGGATTAACGGAATACGTAATAAGATCAGGGCAGGATATTTTAGTTAACGAAGAGTTTAATCTGAAACTGAAAACACAAGGGGAAATTGAATTAATCGGCAATCCTTCTAAGATATGGCTTGGCGTTCCTTTGCGAATTGGGAATAAGTGCATTGGCGCAATTGTGGTTCAGGATTATGAAAATGAAAAGACTTTTTGCGAAAAAGAAAAACAAATTTTAGTTTTTGTTTCTGAACAGATAGCGCTGGCTATAGAGAAGAAACAGACAGAAGAAGATATGCGCCAGTTTAATTCCGAACTTAGAGAGAGTAAACATTTGCTTGAAGACCGCGCAATTGAGCTCGATACGCTTAACAGGTATCTTGTAGAGTCTGAAAATGTACTGAAAGAAATGAATGCCTCTAAGGATAAGTTCTTTTCTATAGTGGCGCACGATCTAAAGAGCCCTTTTAACGGTTTGCTTGGTTTTACAAAAATTCTTGTTGATGATTTTGAAGAGCTTTCGCCCGAAATGCTGAAAGGATATATATATAATATTTACGTGACTGCAAAGAATGTGTATAACCTTATAGAGAATCTTCTTGAATGGTCGAGAATTCAAACCGGGAAAATGGAGTTTACTCCTAAAATGATAGACCTATCTGACGAAGTAAAATATACTATTGAACTCCTAAATAATAACGCGGTTAATAAAAATATTTCGCTAGTAGGAAATACGCCCATAGGAACAATGGTTTGCGTGGATAGCAACATGATTCACTCTGTTCTGCAAAATCTTGTTTCAAACGCGTTGAAGTTTACAAGATTAGGGGGGACGGTTGAAATATCAAGCCGCGATGACGGAAATTTTGTAGAAGTAACTGTTTCCGATAACGGTATAGGCATAAAAGAATCGGATATTTGGAAGATTTTCCGAATTGACGTTCAGCATACTACTACTGGCACTGCAAAAGAAAAAGGAACCGGATTGGGTCTTATTCTTTGCAAGGAATTAATTGATAAGCATGGCGGTAAAATATGGGTCGAAAGCGTTGAAGGAGTCGGTTCCAAATTTATTTTTACTCTGCCTAAATCCGATTCGTAAACGTGAAGGACTGAAATGACTTTTTTAGCGATTGATTTTGAAACTGCAAATTATAGCAAAAACAGCGCCTGCGCTATTGGTTTAGTCAGGGTAGAAAATAATATTATTACTGAAAAGCAGACGCATCTGATAAAGCCGCCGACAAGCTGGTTTGTGTTTACTGATATTCACGGTATAACCTGGTCGGATGTTAAGGACAGCCCTACGTTTGGCGAACTGTGGCCGCTTATAAAGCCTATGTTTGATGGAGCCGACTTCTTAGTCGCTCATAATTCTTCTTTTGACGAAGGAGTCCTACGCGCTTCCTGCGCTGAATACGGAATTGAATATCCCGACATTCCTTTTCAATGCACGGTTAAAATATCGCGTAAAATATGGAATATTTATCCCACAAAATTAAACCTGGTGTGCGAGCATTTTAATATCCCTTTAGACCATCATAACGCCGCTTCTGATACTGAAGCATGCGCTCAAATAATGATGCTTGCCTTAAAGGAAATGGAAAAAGAAAACTCAAATAAACGGTGAAAAATTATTACCTGAATTATTCATTCCTTTTGTCTATTTGGGCTTATTCTTATTTCTTTACCCAAACATGAGCGATTTCTCCAAATACATATTTACGATATTCTTTTACGTCTTTGTAAGCTTCTTTTACGTATTCTTTCGCTTCCTGTGCATAAAAATCATCTGGGGCGGGGGTCGTAATTTGAGTTAATTTACATTCAATAATTAGTCTGGCTTCTTTGAAAGACATACCGCCAGAATGAGTTTGGACGCTTGTTAATTCAACTTCTTCCATTTTCTTACTATCTCGTCCTGATTTACTTCCTAAATAAAGCATTTGCTTTTTATATTCATCAGGGAAGTAAGACATAGTATATGTTTGCTCCTTTTTAATCAATTCAAGCGTATAACGGGTTGTTTGAAGAATGCACCAAGTTGTGGGTTTCTTTAAAAGGATCCCCAAACCGCCTCCGCTGCCTATCATGGAATTATAATGATCTTCCTTGCCTGCAGTAATAGCAAAAAAATCTTTGCTTCCCAGCGTAAATACATTATCGTATATCTCTTCCGGTGATATTTGTTTGAATAATTGATAAAAATTCATCTCGTTGACATTTAAATGCTTTGTGTTTTTCATTTATTATAGCTCCTTAATTTCTTCAGAGAAGATTTGTAGTTTATTTTTGATAGAGCAAATTTATTGTGTATTTTAGAGATATAATAGCTCTATTTGTCCGGAAAATAGTCGCAAATGACATTTAATAAAATACAAAGAGCTAAAAATCAAAATATAACTCAGATATGAAAAATATTTTAATCCAGAAAATACAGAATTCAGAAATTAACGAGGTTGCCGGTATCCTAACAGATGCGTTTGAAACAAATCCGGCATATTCTATCATTTTTAAAAAGAAAAATCAACAGCGAGAAGGTTTATTGTGGTTGTTCAAAACAAGTCTTATTCTCAATAATCACAAACAGATATTAACGCGTGTTATGAAGGAAAAAGACACCGGGAAAATAATAGGGACCTTTACTCTAATACCGCCACAAGGCGTAAAGACTGGAGTTTTTATTTATTTGAAAATTGGAATACCTGCTTTTATTTCAAAATTTGGAATAAAAACATTTATTCGGATGATTAGTTTAGATAACTGTAATAAATTAACGCTTGCTAAATCAATAAAATCTTCGGAATATTATTATTTGTCTATGGTTGTCATCCAAAAAGAATACAGAGGTAAAGGAATAGGCTCGTATGCTATAAAACAGGCTATTGAGGAACTCATCTCTTCAAATCCCAGCTGCAATTTATTGGGACTAACAACGCAGCTGCCTGAAAATGTAATATTTTATTCCCGTTTAGGTTTCTGTCAACTTGGCGAAGGATATATCGACTTCAAAGGGGACAGATATTACAATTACAATATGAAACTAAATGTTAGTCCAGAACGATAAGCGGCAAACAACGCCGAACGTCCTAAAAAAGCTTGCTCTTTTACTGGGAACGGAAATAAAAAATAGAAGATTAGAAATTCCTGAAAAATTTGGCGATGGATATTGCGCCGGGTTTATTTTTAATGAGCATATCCGGATGCTGATTCTTAATTACGAATTAAATGAAGATTTAGTTGTTGAAAATCCTGATATAGATGTTCCTATGAGCATGATACTTTTTAAGTTTCAAAACATTTTTTCTAAGACAAAAACAGTAATAACAGAACAGCATGTAAGGGAAGTGCCTTCAGTTTTGGTCGCAACCAGCAGTGTGAATACCGATGACCTTATTTCAATTCACACAAATACTGCTACCATTAATATAGAAGTTGATGTCGATTATTTGAACGGACTATTTGACTTGTCAGAAAAATCGCCAATTTTGCAAAGTCTTTTACAGAATACGCAGCCTTTACTGTTCGAGCAAATTATTTATCCTTCTCTACAAAAAATTGTGGATGAAATTCTAACTGAAGCGGTTGGCGAAGCTTTTGAGCTTTTTTTTCTGAGGATAAAGGCGGAAGAACTGATTTGCAGACTACTAATGGAATTGGAAAAGCGGGAGGAAAAACATCTTTATTCTTTAAACATTCATGATATACAAACCATTTACAAAGTAAAAGAGCAAATGCTTGAACATCTCGAAACTCCGCCAGTTATTAAAGATTTGGCTGTCGGAGCCAATATGAGTCCATCCAAACTGAAACGTTTATTCAAACAAATTTTTGGCGACAGCATTTTCAGTTATTATCAGGAATTCAGGATGAAAGACGCCGCCCGTTTATTGAAAGAGGAAAAGCTATCTGTTTCAGATGTAGGCTATCAATTAGGCTTTATCAACTTAAGCCATTTTTCAAAAGTCTTTAAAGAACATATTGGGATGAAACCGAAACAATATAGCCGGTCTTAAAATTAAAAATATTTCCGGCTTCCGAGAATTCTGTTTGCTAAATTTTCATATTAAGGGACTGGATAGCAATGAAGAGTTTAAATATATTCTGGAAGGGAATAAGAGAGCTATCAATATCCGTTTCTTTCAAAATGCGCAACAGGTTGTGCAAATCCTTCCTTTAATTAATAAAACTATAGGAAAGATTTTGCGAAACTACCCCGCTTAAAAATAGGCCTTTCTGTAAAAAAGCTTTAAAAGCCGACTTTACATAAGGGAATAATTTTAAAACTAAAATTAATTTGCTAAGTAAAGCTTTAACGCTTTGTTGATTTGTTCTATAGGCATTTCTTCGCCAGTCCAGAGTTCAAATGATTTTGCTCCCTGATAAATCAACATTTTTAATCCGTCGATAGTAGTAGCGCCCTTAGAAGCGGCAATTTTTAGCAGTTTTGTTTGAGGCGGATTGTAAACCACGTCAAATACTATTTGTCCTTCGCAGAAGGAATCTTCCAGAGTCGTAATTGCATCGTCAACGTCAGGGTACATTCCAATCGAAGTTGCGTTTACAATCAGTTTGGAATCTCTAAAAATATCGACTAATTCAGGAGGGAAGAGCTCAAAGGTTTTAAAGCCTTCATATCGCATTTTTTCATAGAAATATTTTCTTAAAGTTTCAGCTCTTTGTTCTGTTCTGTTAATAAGAAAAATATTCTTTGGTTTGAAATGTCTTACTAAAGTATAAATCATTGCTCTGGCGGCGCCGCCTGCGCCTACAATGCTAACGTCGTTTCCATAAATTTCTTCTTTATAAGGAGAAAGCGTTTCTAAAATTCCGTTTACGTCCGTATTGTATCCGTTAAGTTTTCCCATATCGTTTACAATAGTGTTAACAGAGCCAATAATGCTTGCTTCTTCAGAAACATTATTCATATACTGAAGAATATTTTCTTTATGCGGAATTGTAACGTTAAAACCTTTTATTCCAAGCGCAATCATTCCTTTTAATGCATTCTTCAGATTTGAAGACGGCACGTCAAAGGGGAGATAGATATAATCTAAATTCTTTAAATCCGCCGCAATATTCTGAATAAAAGGGGAATAAGTATGTTTAATAGGATGCCCTAATAAACCGATAATTTTTGTATTTAAGTGGAATGAATTTTTCATAAACAGTTTTAACTTTCGCCAAGTAATTTTTTGAACATTTTAGATGATTTAATTTCAGGGTATTCTTTTGCAAATTCGCTCTTAATGCTTGGATCAAGACTGAATGCCGATTTCAAACACTCAACCGCTTCGGATGTTTTGCTAAGCATAAAATTAACTTTTGCTTTGCCGTAATATGATTGAGCGTCTTTGGGATTTAGCTTTATGCATTCATTATATGCGGTTATTCCGGATTGCAAATCTCCGGTTTCCATGTATATTTCAGCCAAATTGTACCAAACGTCATAGTTTGACGGGTCTAACCTTATAGCTTCTTTGTAGCTTAAAATGGATTTTTTCTGTTCGCCGATAGTATATTCAATTTCGGCTTTTGCGAGCCATCCTTCAACGCTATCGGATGAAATGGAGACGGCTTTATTATAATCCTTTAATGACAGATCGTAGCTGCCTAAAGACTCATAACAAACGCCGCGCGATAAAAAAGCCTCATAATAGTATTCGTTAAGCTTAATAGCTTCAGTGTAGTATTTAATTGCAAACTGGAAATTACCCATTTCTTCATAAATATTTGCAATATTAAAATAAGAAGCGTCGTCATAACGTTCAATTCTTATTGTTTCTTTGAAGCATTTTATGGCTTCTTCAAGTTTGCCAATATCGGCTAATAAATTTCCTTTATTGAACCATGCGCTTGAAAAATCTTCTTTTAACGCAATTGCAAGGTCGTAACTGTCAATGGCATCTTCCAATCGGTTGAGTTTGCCTAAAACTATTGCTCTGTTATAATAAGCTCCTGCGTTATAAGGCGCAAACTCAATAAATTTATCATTTATTTCTAGAGCTTTGTCTAACTGATTTATCTGGTCGTAACAGCTGCCTAACTCAAAAAAAGCTTCCGAAAAATCGGGTTTAAATTCTAATACGCTTTCAAATATTCTGATAGCTTCGGCATATCTGTCTAATCTTTCGTAAAATAATCCAAAATTAAAAAATATATTCTCGTCCATTGGGGCTATTTCTATAGCCTTATTAAAAACCGATTCAGCTTCGTCAAACTGTTTTAAGTTCTCAAGAACTCCGGCTTTTTCGGCTAAAGCTTCGGCGTCAAAAGGATTTAGAGCTAAAGATTTATCTAAGCTGAATAACGCTTCTTTGTATTCGTCAAGCAGGCTATGAGCGGTTCCTTTTTGAAACCAATAATCTGAATTATAAGGAGTCGCGTCTATCAGCGCGTTTAATATAATAAGCGCTTCATGATATAGTTCTTCCTCAAGCAAAATACCGGCTGTTTCTTCTAAGAATTCTACGTTGCCAATAACATTGCCGCTTTCAACAATTTCGTTGCAGCGTTTAATGTCGTTAATCAATTCCCATCGGTCGCTATACGATTCCTGATTCTCGTTATCTTCAGAATCAAAAAATGGCATCAGGGTCTCCAAATAATTATAATATCAATAAAAAAATCTATTACTATTAATAAAGAAAATCAAGTTGATTCTAAGGTATTAAATTTTTTTAAATTGACTAAATGAAAATTAGAAAAAAGCAGGGAATAGGAGCAAAGCCCTATATCCCTGCTGAATGAAATGTTTTTTATCCCCTTAAAACGCTGGTAACTTTTTCAGCCGCTTCTTTTAAATTAACAGCGACTTCAAAGTTAAGACCGGAGCTTTCAAGTAGAGCTTTAGCTTCTTTTGCATTAGTGCCTTCAAGGCGCACAACAATAGGTATAGTAACGTTAATGTCCTTTGCTGCGTCAATAACGCCCTGAGCTACCCGGTCGCATCTGACAATTCCGCCGAATATATTAATTAAAATAGCTTTTACATTCGGATCGCTTAGGATAATTTTAAATCCATTAGCTACAGTTTCTTTATTTGCCGTGCCGCCGACGTCTAAAAAGTTAGCGGGTTCGCCTCCGGCTAATTTAATAATATCCATAGTAGCCATTGCTAGACCGGCTCCGTTAACCATACAGCCGACGTTGCCGTCAAGCTTTATATAGTTAAGATTGAATTTTGAAGCTTCAATTTCAAGAGGATCTTCTTCGTCAAGATCGCGAAAAGCTAAAATATCAGGATGACGGAAAAGAGCGTTGTCGTCAAAGTTCATTTTTGCGTCTAAAGCAATTACGTCGCCTTCTTGTGTAATTACAAGCGGATTAATTTCTGCAAGAGAAGCGTCTGTTTTTTCGTAAGCATTATACAAAGCGGTTAAAAATTTAACAGCATTTTTCTGTTGAATTCCGGAAAGTCCCAAAGCGAAGGCTAATTTTCTTGCCTGGTAAGCCTGAATGCCTACTTCGGGTTCGATGGTTTCTTTTATAATTTTTTCAGGAGATTCAGCGGCAACCTTTTCAATCTCCATGCCGCCTTCAGTAGAAACCATAATAACGTTCTTTGAACTAGCGCGGTCTAGGGTGATGCCTACATAGAGTTCTTTCTCTATGTTCATCCCTTCTTCAACCAAAATACGTTTAACAAGCTTACCTTCAGGACCTGTCTGATGAGTAATCAAAGTCATTCCGAGAATACTCTTAGCGTTTTGATACACTTCATCCAAACTTTTTGAAACTTTAACTCCGCCCCCTTTGCCTCTACCGCCGGCATGAATCTGGGCTTTGACAACCCAAACGCTGCCTCCGAGATCATTTTTTGCAATTTCAACAGCTTCTTCAGGGGAAAATGCAACTTTGCCTTTTGGAACAGGAACTTTGTAGTTCCTCAGGATTTCCTTAGCTTGATATTCATGAATTTTCATTAAGATTCTCTCAATAATTGATTAGAATTTATTTTTTAACTTTTTCACTGATCGTCTTAGCTTGTAGGAATAATAAAAGATAGTCTTTGCCGCCTGTCTTGGAATCTGTGCCAGACATGTTAAAGCCGCCAAATGGGTGAGCTCCAACAAAAGCGCCGGTACATTTCCGATTAAAGTAAAGGTTTCCAATCATCAAGGTCTTTTTGGCCTTTTCAATTTTTTCTTTGTTATTTGTGTATACCGAACCTGTTAATCCAAATTTTGTGTTATTTGCTATTTTCAAACCGTCTTCAAAATTTCTCGATTTTATTACTGATAAAACAGGGCCGAAAATTTCTTCCTGCGAAATTCTTGCCAAAGGTTTTACATCTGTAAATATTGTAGGTTTTATGTAATATCCTTTACCGTCGGCTTTTTCGCCGCCGCATAAAAGTTTCCCTTCTTTTTTGCCTATTTCAATGTAATTGAGAATATTTTTTTCTGCCGCCTGATTAATTACTGGACCAATTGCGTGATTTTCATCAGCCGGTCCAACTCTGAATTTTTCTGTTTCTTCTTTTAGTTTGCTTACGAATTCTTTATAAATTTTTTGATCGACAATAGCTCTGGAACATGCGGAACATTTTTGTCCCTGAAAACCGAAAGTAGAAGCTACAACGCCTTTTACGGCTTCGTCTATGTTCGCTTCGCTATCTACAATAATGCTGTCTTTGCCCCCCATTTCTGCAACTACGCGTTTAAGCCATATTTGCCCAGGCTGGACTTTTGCGGCTAATTCATTAATATGAATTCCAACTTCCATTGAGCCTGTGAAAGAAATGAATCTTATTTTAGGATGAGATACTAATTTATCTCCGACTTCCTTTCCGGAGCCAGGAAGCAAATTAAGGACGCCAGAAGGCAAACCTGCTTTATCCATAATCTGATAGAATATTTCGCCCATCATAGGAGTGTCGCTTGAAGGTTTTAACACAACCGTATTGCCTGAAACAATTGCGGCCGTAGCCATTCCAGCTAATATAGCGAATGGGAAATTCCATGGCGGAATTATTGCGCCTACGCCCAACGGGATGTAAACGAGTTCGTTGTTTTCGCCTTTAAGCGGAGTAATAGGCTGCTTGCCTGAATATTTTAAAATTTCTCTGCCGTAGTATTCAAGAAAATCAATAGCTTCAGCGGTGTCGGCGTCAGCTTCGGTAAAATTCTTTCCGGCTTCTAAAACCAAATACGAATTAATATCAAATCTTTTTTCGCGCATTATAGCGGCAGCTTTAAAAAGTATCCCGGCTTTTTTTTCTGCCGGCGCGTATTTCCATGTCTCAAAAGTTTTAGCCGCAGCTTCAACGGCTTTATCTACTAAATCTTCCGTGCCCTTATAAAAACGGGCTATTACTTCATTTTTATTAGATGGATTGTATGAAGCAAATTTAGTTTTGCTTTTTATTTTTTTGCCGCCAATTTTAATTTCGTATGTCTTTCCAAGTTTTTTTCTGGTACTTTTAATTGCAAGGTGCTGCTTAGTATTAATAGTCGTTTTGGTATAATCAAATATCGGTTCGTTTGTGAATGGTTTAACTTTCATCGGCTTAGCTCCATCGTAAAATCTTTTAAAATATAATAAGAAAGTTAAGTGTTTTGCTAAAGATAATCAATTTTTTCAGGATGATTTTAACGATTTGTTTTTAGGCAAAAATTTGCCGAATTATAAGCTGAAAACTAATTATGAAGGCAAAAAATATTAGAAGCGGCGGTTCTGGATCAGTGATTGTTATTTTATAGCGGGGCAGAAAATAACCCCGCTATAAAAGTGAATGTATGAAAAGCGTTACGCGCTTTTGCAGGCCTGTTTAAGGGATGAAATTAGCTTAAGCGTGTTTGCGTAATTTTTTTGTTCTTCAAATAAAGTTTTTATTACCGCGCTTCCTACAATTACGCCGTCGCAATAAGGGGAAAACTTTTTTACGTCTTCGGGTGTGGAAATGCCAAAGCCTATCATTGTCTTATTTTTCTTGATTAAAGAATATGCGTTTGCAAGAAAGTCGTTGTTAGCGTTTTGCGCAAAATTACGAACTCCGGTTGTGCCGCTAACGCTAACGCAATAAACAAAGCCGCGGCTTATATTGTCTATTTCGGTAATCCTTTTGCCGTTTGTAGTTGGAGTAATTAAAAGAATTATATCAAGCGGATCAAAAGAACTATCGTAAAACTCTTCATACTCGTTTATTGGAATATCGGGGATAATAATTCCGTCGACGCCGGCGCTAATTGCGTCTTGCGCAAATTTCTTAATTCCATATTTAAGAATGGGATTTGCGTAACCCATAAGTATAATAGGCTTGTCATTTTTCGCTTTTATTTTCTCCGCATATTCAAGCGTGGTTTTTAAGTTGATTCCATTTTGAATAGCTAAATGCGAGGAATTCTGAATTACAGGTCCGTCAGCAAGCGGATCGCTAAAAGGGAAGCCTATTTCGAGTATATCAGCTCCGGCGTCAAAAACAGAACACGCCAGATCTACGAAGTTCTCTTTTTGAGGGAAACCGGAAGTTAAAAATACCGATAAGGCTTTTTCTCCTTTTGAATTTATTTTATCAATATAATTTGAAATGTTTGCCATAATATATTTATCCCAGGTTATTCATAATTGTTTGCAGGTCTTTATCTCCGCGTCCGCTTACGTTAACGATGATTATATCGTCTTTGGTCGTAGTTGGAGCTAAGCTTTCCAAATAAGCTATAGCGTGGGCTGATTCCAAAGCCGGAATAATTCCTTCAAGTTTGGATAAAAGAGCCGTAGCCGCTAAAGCCTGCTTGTCGTCTATTGAAACATATTTTACCTGCTGAGAATCCTTAAGGTAGCTATGTTCAGGGCCGACGCCCGGATAATCCAATCCTGCGGAAATTGAATAGACTTCCAACACTTGACCAAATTCATCCTGCAACAAATAAGTTTTCATTCCCTGAAAAATGCCTTCCTGACCGAGAGTAAGAGTAGCGCAGTTTTTGTCGGTATCAAGTCCAAGCCCGGCGGCTTCAACCCCAATCTTTTTTACGCTGTCGTTCAAAAAAGGATAGAACATGCCCATAGCGTTGCTGCCGCCGCCTACGCAGGCGATGGCGTAATCAGGCAGCCGTCCTTCGGCTTCTAATATTTGGGCTTTTGTTTCAATCCCTATTATTGACTGAAAATCTCTTACGAGCATAGGATATGGATGAGGTCCCATAACAGAACCGATTATGTAATGAGTATTTCCAACGTTAGCCACCCAGTCCCTTATGGCTTCATTAGTGGCGTCCTTAAGCGTTTTGCTTCCGGAAGAAACCGGAATAACTTCCGCGCCAAGCAGCCGCATTCTAAACACGTTTGGCTTTTGCCGTTCAATATCTACTTCGCCCATATACACATGGCACTCAAGGCCAAATTTAGCGCATACTGTAGCAGTCGCTACGCCATGCTGACCTGCTCCGGTTTCGGCAATTATTCTTTTTTTGCCTAAACGTTTAGCAAGTAAAATTTGCCCAAGGGCGTTGTTTATTTTATGTGCGCCAGTATGGCAAAGGTCTTCGCGTTTAAGATAAATTTTTCCTTTGCCGTAATGTTTTGTTAAACGCTCTGCAAAAGTTAACGGCGTAGGGCGTCCTGTATATTCCTTGTTTAAAGCGTTAAGCTCTTTAATAAATTCAGGGTCGCTTTTAGCTTCCAAGTATACTTTTTCTAATTCTTCAAGCGGCGTAATTAAAGTCTCTGGAACATATTTGCCGCCAAATTTTCCGTATCTTCCGTTATTATCGGGTAAATTATATTCTGTCATACTGCGCATTCCAGGGTTACTTTTTTATTTACTACTGGGGCAAGCTCCTGAATTTTTTGGAGGAGTTCTTTGAAATGTTTAGGAGTTAAAGACTGCGCGCCGTCAGACAGAGCCTGATCTGGTTTGTTATGCACTTCAACAACGATTCCGTCTGCGCCGCAGGCAATGCCTGCCATAGCCATTGGAGGAACTTTATCCCATATGCCTATGCCGTGCGAAGGATCAACGATAATAGGGAGGTGCGACTGTTGTTTAACAACCGGGATAGCGTTTAAATCCAACGTATTACGAGTCATCGTCTCAAAAGTTCTTATTCCTCTTTCGCAAAGGATTACGTTATAATTTCCTTCTGATAAAATATATTCGGCGCTCATTAACAAGTCTTCAATAGAAGCGGCTAAACCTCTTTTTAAGAGAATAGGATTTTTTAACCGGCCAACTTCCTCTAACAAACTGAAGTTCTGCATATTTCTTGCGCCAATCTGAATTATATCTGATACTTCGGCAAGCTGCTCTAAATTGTTTGAGTCTTTAGCTTCGGTGACTATAATCATGCCTAATTCTTTTTTTACGTCGGCAAGATATTCAAGACCTTTTTCTTTAAGTCCCTGAAAAGCATACGGGCTTGTGCGCGGTTTATAAGCGCCTGCGCGGAAAAACTTAATTCCCATTTCTTTTAGTTCGCCTGCAATATCAAACACCTGCTGCCTGCTTTCAACGGAACAGGGACCGGCAATAATTAATAATTCGTCAGAGCCAATAAGATTTCCTTTAACGTCAATTACGGTATCTTCGTCTTTCATTTCGCGGCTGACTAATTTGTATTTCTTAGAAACGCGCATAACGTCTATTACAGCGTCCATAGTCAGGAAATCGTCTTCAGAAAGTTTTTGCGTCTGGCCTGTAACGCCAATTGCAATTTTTTGGTTTCCGTAAATAATATGCGATTTACAATTATTGTTTTCAATTTTATTTATAACGCTATCTACTTCTTTTTGGGAAGCGGACAAGTCCATTACTACTAACATTTTCTACCTCCTGTTTTTATTTAATACTGAAAAAAACTCTTTTGTTTTGGTTATATCTTTTTTACCCGGACTGCTTTCAATGGAAGATGAAATATCTACAGCCAATGGGTTAATTATTTTAATTACTTTTTCAATGTTATCCGCCGAAATGCCTCCGGCTAAAATTATTTTGTTCCTGATATTTGCCGGAATAGAATTCCAGTTAAACGCTTCGCCTGTTCCGCCGAATAAATCGTGCGAGTAATTATCAAACAGAAAATTAGTTCCGGGATATTCGTCAAGTTTAGCATAATCAAAATCGGGCTTAACTCTTATGCTTTTTATTACAGGCAGATTCAACGCTTTTATATAGTTGTAATCTTCATTGCCATGCAGCTGAACTAAATTTAATTTTGCAGTTTCAAATATTAGCCGGACGTTTTCTATCGGTTCGTTTACAAACACTCCGACCTTAAAAGTAAAAGGGGAGAGCGCGCTGATAATATCAGCAGCATCATCAGGCTTTATATATCGTTTGCTGTTTTTGTAAAAAATGAATCCCAGCGCGTCGGAGCCAAGCTCCTGGCACAAAAGCGCGTCTTCAATATTTGTTATACCGCAGATTTTAATTTTCACGATGCAGCCATTCGTTTAGTTCAACAAATTTCGCTTTTATATCTTTATCGCGCATAAAGTATTCGCCGATCAAAATTGCTTTCGCTTTCGTTTCTTTTATAAAATCGACGTCTTCTTTAGAGCTAATTCCGCTTTCCGAAACGCAAATATTAGCTTCGCTTAATAATCCGGCCACAGTTTTTGTGGTTTCAAGATTTACGGAAAAGTCTTCAAGGTTCCGGTTGTTTACGCCAATTATATTATTCAGAGAAAAATCTATTTTTTTAATCTGCTCTATAGAGTGCAATTCCAATAGAACGTGCAGGCCTAATTCTTTTGCGGCCAATGTAAGCTCTTTTATCTGCGCTGCTGAAAGGATTTCAGAAATCAAAAGTATAGCGTCCGCTCCGGCAGATTTGGATTCAAAGACCTGGTACTCGTCAATGATAAATTCTTTTCTTAAAAGCGGAGCCGATTTTATTTTTGCAATGTCTTTAAGATAATTAAGACTTCCCTGAAAATAATTTTTATCTGTCAGTATCGAAATTGCCTGCGCGTCATTTTCAAAATAGATATCCGCAATTTTAAGATGGTTAAAGTCCGGTCTTATTAACCCTTTTGAAGGGCTTGCTTTTTTTATTTCGGCTATAACATTCAGTTTTCCTTTTTGCGAAATAGAAGCGGCAAAATCCAAAGTCTGTTTGTCGAAAAATTCAGAATCCTTAAACGCGCTAAGAGTGAAATCTCTTTTAAGAGCGATAACTTCTTCTTTTTTTGTTTCAACAATTTGTTCAAGAATATTCATATTATAATTTTGTTTAGTTTAAGTTTCTTAATTCTTCTAATTTACTATAAGCTCTTCCGCTAAGTATAGCGTCTTCTGCGGCTTTACGGCACTCGTCTAAATTTTTAGAAAAATCTGCACAGTATAACGCAAAAGCCGCGTTTGCCGCAACGACATAAAAATGACCGTCTTTATTTTTTTCAGTAAATAGTTTTGTAATTATTTCAGCGTTATGTTTTGCGGTGTCGCCTTTAATATCTTTTAGTTCAACTTTAGGGTAAAAGAATGTTTCGTTAGAAACTGAAAAGTTAATCACTCCTTTGTCTTTACTGTACTCAAATATATCAGTCTTGCCATTTAGTAAAATTTCGTCGTATTTATTTTCTGAGCATAAAATACAGACCTTGTCATAGTCTAAGTGCAAAGCCGATTGAGCCATTATTTCGGCAGTCTTTTTGTTATATGTTCCGGTCATTTGTCTTTTTACCTGAGCGGGGTTAGTTAAAGGGCCGAGTATATTAAAGACTGTTTTGACGCCCAATTCTTTCCTGACCGGAGCCGCGTACTTCATTGCAGGGTGATAATTAGGCGCGAATAAAAAAGCGATACCAATTTTATTAAGAGCGTTTTCCGCTTCTTCTTTTTTCATATTAATATTTACGCCGAGTTCTTGCAAAACATCCGCGCTGCCGCTGCTGCTGGAAATAGAGCGGTTACCGTGTTTGGCTACTTTAATTCCGTTTGCGGCGGTTACAAAAGAAGTGGCGGTAGAAATATTGAACGTGCCTGAATAGTCGCCTCCGGTTCCGCAGACGTCAATTGCGTCGCTAAAAGAATTGTTTAGTTTTATTCCGTTATCTCTCATTGCCTTAGCAAATCCGGCTATCTCTATAGAAGTTTCGCCTTTAGATTTAAGTGCTATTAACAATCCGGCTAAATGCGATGTGTTTACTTTTCCGGTCATTATCTCATTCATAACGCTGTAAGACTGTTCTAATGAAAGGTCTTTTTTATCGATTAAGTTTTCTAATGTCTCTTTTATCATGATGTTTATTTTGTTAACCAGTTTTTAATTAAGTTTTTACCTTCAATGGTAAGGAATGATTCAGGATGAAACTGAATCCCTTCGATAGGATATTGTTTATGCCGGACGCCCATAATAATTCCGTCTTTTGTTTCGGCTGATATTTCAAGCTCGCTGGAAAGAGTTTCTCTTTTTATTATCAGCGAATGGTACCGGGTAGCTTCAAAGCCCTGCGGTATACCGCTGAAAATTGTTTTGCCGTCGTGGAATATGGAAGAAATTTTACCATGCATAAGATATGGAGCTTTTATTACTTCGCTGCCGAATACAATACCGATTGACTGATGCCCAAGGCATACGCCAAGCGTAGGAATGGTTTTTCCGAATTCCTTTATAACAGTCAAGGACATCCCGGCGCTTTCAGGTTTGCCGGGTCCCGGAGAAATTAATATTTTATCCGGGTTAAGTTTTTTTATTTCTTCCAGGGTAATTTCGTCATTACGTTTAATATATAATTCGCATCCAAAGCCGCCAATAAGCTGCACTAAGTTGTATGTAAACGAATCGTAATTATCAATCGCTAAAATTTTCATCTATAACCTCCGCGCGTTTCAAAGCGTTAAACATAGCCGCCGATTTATTAATAACTTCTTTAGCTTCCAATTCCGGAATACTATCCGCCACTAAACCTCCGCCGGACTGCCAGTATATTGTGCCGTCTTTGGCAAAGAGAGTCCTGATTGCAATACACATATCAAGGTTGCCCGAAAAATCGAAGTATCCCGCGGCGCCTGCATATACGTTTCTTTCTTCCTTTTCATAGTTGTTGATAAGCTGCATAGCCCTTATTTTAGGGGCTCCGGAGACTGTTCCGGCAGGGAAGCACGATTTTAGCGCGTCGATAGCGTCTTTATCGTCGGCAAGAATTCCTTCAACTCTTGAAACCATATGCATTACGTGAGAGTATCTGTGAACCTGCATTTTTTCTTTAAGTTCAACTGTGCCATATTTACAAACGCGGCCTAAATCGTTACGGCCAAGGTCTACAAGCATAGTATGCTCGGCAATTTCTTTTGGGTCGTTTACAAGCGTTTCTTCAAGCGCTGCGTCTTCTTCTTTTGTTTTGCCGCGTCTTCTGGTGCCTGCAATTGGCAGCGTTTGCGCTACTCGGTTTTTTACTTTTACAAGATCTTCCGGCGAAGCTCCAATTACCTGAAAGTTATTTCCAAATTCTAAAAAGTACATGTAAGGGGAAGGATTAATGTTTCTAAGCGCTCTGTAAACGTTAAATACGTCTCCGGTAAATGTTGAAGAAAATCTCTTGGAAAGAACAAGCTGAAAAATATCTCCTTCAAGAATATTCTGTTTGCTTGCTTCTACGGCTTTGTAATATTCTTCACGGTCAAAATCCTGATTAATGTTCTGCTGTAGTTTGAAATTCGAAGAATATTCGACTGGTTTTTGTAACCGGATCTTTAATCCTTTAATTTCTTCTTTCGCCTGCGCATATGATTCTTCAAGGCTTTTACCAGGGATGATCTCTACATTTGCAATTAAAATAATCTGGCGTTTGTAGTGGTCAAAAGCTAAAATGTTTTTATAAATGCCAAGTATTGAATCCTTATTGTTAAAGCTTTGCGTCGTAAATTTTATTGATTTTTCAATGAGAGCAATATTTTCGTAACCGATATAACCTACAAGTCCGCCGGTAAAATCAGGGAGTTCCTCAAGACGCGGCTGTTTATAACGGTTAATTTCTTTTTTTATATAATCGAAAATGCTTTCGTTTGTTTCTTTAGTCGACGAGCCGGTAGTTTCGGTGAAGTTCATTCCTTTATTGGAAATAATTTTTTCAGGATTTATTCCAATGAACGAATACCTTGCAATATTTGCAGGGCCTTCTACCGATTCCAGTAAAAAGCTTTGCTTATTCTTTTCCCTTATTTTAAGATAGGCAAGCGCCGGAGTAAGCAGGTCGGCGGTGATGACTTCGTAAACCGGGATGAGATTGAAAGTCTCAGATAATTCTTTAAATTTATTAAAATCCATGATCGTAAAAAATAATTAGTGTATAAAACAAAAAACCCCTCTCAGTGAACTGAGAAGGGCTTTTTAAAAATTAAAATGTATCATCAAATTCACTGAGACGTATTTATCCGACTAAACCACCAAAAATAAAAGGCTGTTGTAAGGCTTGGATAATATGTTTCAGTTAATTTTTTCATAATCGTAAAGCAAACCTAATATCTATTTGCTGTAATGTCAAGTTAAAAAAATGTTTTGTCGTAAAATTTAAAATGTAGAGCCGCAAAATTTTGCGGCTCTACAGAAAAAATACAAAGCGCAGGCGGGGGCGCCAGAGCCCACAAGAAAAAAATTATTTTTCGGAGGAGCCGAACAATTGTAAATATGCCGCTCTGAGCCGCTTCTGGGAGTCGAGCAAATCCTGCGATAAAATTTTAACTTCGCCTAAGACGGGCATAAAATTGGTGTCGCCGTTCCAGCGGGGAACTATGTGGAAATGTAAGTGCTCGAATATTCCTGCTCCGCCCACTTTGCCTAAATTTGCGCCAATGTTAAACCCTTCAGGATGATAAACTTCGTCGAGTATTCTTTTGGCTTTTTGCAACTCTAACAATATTTCAGAATTTTCTTCAGTCGTAAGCGACAGGAAATCGCTCGTGTGTCTGTATGGGATAACCATTAAGTGCCCGTTGTTGTACGGGTATAGATTTAATATTGTAAATGTTAGTTTGTTTTTTGCTATAAGCAGACTTTCGGGAATATCGCAATCTTTCTTTTGCTTTTCGCAGAAAACGCAAGCGTCTGTTTTGTCTTTGTCGTTCAACGAGTCGATATATTGCGAACGCCAGGGGGACCACATTTTTTCCATAATGCCTCATGATTCAAATAATAATTTCACAAAAAAGAGACTGTAAATTAATACAGTCTCTATAAAAAATAAATTCTATTTATAAGAAATAATATACTGATAATATTAAAATACTATTCTTATAAACCTTCTTCTCTTAGTTTCTTATATTCTTCAACTATTTTAGTTTCAACTTCTTTAGGAACTTCATCATAAAAAGCGAACTTCTTTGAATGATTTCCGCGTCCCTGAGTTAAACTTCTTAAAGTAGAGGAATACTTGTATAATTCCGCTAAAGGGATATTAGCTTTAATAACCTGATATTTACCCTGAGCGTCCATACCAAGAATTTTACCTCTGCGGCTCGAAATATCGCCCATTACGTCGCCCATATTTTCTTCGGGGACGGTAATGACCACTTCATAAATAGGCTCAAGCAAAACTGGTTTTGCATCAAGGAAGCCTTTCTTAAAGCCCTGGGAAGCGGCAATTTTAAATGACATATCGTCGGAATCTACCGGGTGAAACGAACCGAAGAAGAGCGTAACTTTTACGTCGACTACCGGGTAGCCTGCAAGCACGCCTTTGGCCATCGTTTCTACGACTCCTTTTTCAATTGCGGGAACAAATCTGCCCGGAACAACTCCGCCTACAATAGCGTTTGCAAACTCAAATCCTTTGCCTCTTTGCACAGGCTCAACCTTAAACACAACGTGCCCAAACTGGCCTCTGCCGCCGGATTGTTTTTTATGTTTGTATTCTGCGCTTGCGCAGGTTCCTTTGATAGTTTCGCGCATAGGGACTTTGGGTTCTTCCAAATCCACTTCAACGCCGTAACGGTCTTTCAATCTTTTAATTGCTAAACTTAATTGTAATTCGCCCTGTCCAGAAATTATTGTCTGAGCTATTTCAGGGTCAAATTTTACGCTGAAAGTTAAATCTTCTTCATGCAGAGTATGCAAGCCGGTAGCTATTTTATCTTCGTCGCCTTTAGCTTTAGCTATAATTGCGCCGCTGATTATTGGCCCCGGATAAATTACAGGAGGAATAATAACAGGCAAATTTTTAGAAGTAAGCGTATTGTTTGTATGAGTATCCTTTAACTTTACAACTGCGGCAATATCGCCGGCATAAACTTTTGTGATGTCTTTTCTGTTGCGTCCGTTAAGGATAGATAACTGGCTAAGACGTTCGGTCTTGCCGTTATTCTGATTGACTAAATCAAGACCGGAGGCTACGTTTCCGGAATAAACTTTGAATAAAGAAAGCTCGCCCACATGCTGTTCGGAGATAGTCTTAAAAACAAAAATAACCGGTTCTCCGGTTGGATTGGGCTGAACGCCAACTTTACCGTCTTTATCTTTATAAACAGCTTCAACGGCTCCGACGTCTTTGGGGGAAGGGAAGTAGTCGACTACAAAATCTAAAAAGTTATTGCCGCCAATTCCTTTTAATGATGAAACGGCAAATACAGGAACAATGTTTTTGTTAAGGATGGACGCTTTCAACCCGTTTTTCAGTTCTTCCTCGGAAAGCGCTCCTTCTTCAAAATATTTGTTCATTAAGTCTTCGTTTAACTCTGCTACCTTTTCAGTAAGCTGAGTTCTGTACTCTTCAGCGTCAGGAAGCAGATCGGCGGGGATATCAATTTCAGTAACAGTTTTGGAGCCTGCTGCGCCGTATTGATAAGCCTTCATTTTGACTACGTCGATAATAGTGTTTGCGTTTATACCTTCTTTTGCCGGGAAGGTTACAACGACTGCCGAAGGCGAAATTCGTTCTTTGGCAGATTCAAAAACCTCGCTAAACTTTGAGTATTCATTATCAATTTTGTTGATAATGATGGCTGTAGGGATGTCCCGTTCTTCAGCAAAACCATATGTAATTTCCGAGCCCACTTCAACGCCTTCAACGGCTTTAATAACCAAAACAGCAGTATCGGCAATTTTTAATGCGCCTTTAACTTCGCCTGAAAAATCGGCAAATCCAGGAGTGTCAATTATATTTACCTTGGTGTTGTTCCATTCGAGGTGCAGGGCGGAAAGTGTGATAGAGATTTGTTTTTCGATTTCGTTGGGAGAATAATCCGAAGTAGTAGTGCCTTCAGAAATTGAGCCGATTCTGTTAATTTCGCCGGCAGTATGAAGAAGGACCTCGGAGAAAGAGGTTTTACCGCTTCCTCCGTGTCCTATAAACGCAATATTTCGGATGCTTTCCGAATTGAATTCTTTCAAAATGACGCCTCCACGTTTTAGGGATTGAAATATTAATTAAGACTACGCTTTATTCTTTATTCCGATATTTTTTCCAAAACATTGTCACTCCTTTAACTACGGCTGTAAGATTACCTAACAATCCGCTTATCGGAGCTTCAATCCCGTCCTGGACTCTCTTTTCCAAGGACAAAACGCTGTTGATCCTTTCTTTTACTTCATCAATTATTCTTCTTATGCTGTTTACTTGTTTTTCAACATCCGAAGAAATGTCATTGATTCTGTCGACCAACTGGTTAGACGATTCGATTAAGGGGCTGAGTTGATTAATCATCCTCTTCAGGTTTTCTTCAATTCTAAAAACAGATTTTGTTATTCTATTCAAATAGATAATTGAAAAAATACACAAAAGAGAAGCCGATAAAAGAAGTATCGTGTATACTATGTTTATTGCTGTTTGCATCTTTATTATGAATTTTTAGATTCTTTATAGGCGTCTACTCCGGCTTTCAAAGCTGACTTTAATCTTGTTCCTTCTTCAACAATACTTTCTTTTGATGAAGAAACTATCTCGGTCGTTTTTTGTTTAGCCTGGCCAAATATTTTTTCTGCGTCTTTTAAAAGTTCGTCGGCTCTTACTTTTGCGTCAGAAATCAAAAGCTCGCCTTTTGTCTTTCCGTCATTAACGATATCAATTGCTTTTTCTTTAGCTGTTTCCAAATGTTTTTCAGCGTCAGAAAGATATTCGTCCGCTTTTGTTTTGATATCGCTTCTTAATTCTTTGCCGCTTTTGGGCGCATACAATAATGCGACTGCAGCTCCAACTATTCCGCCTGTTAAAAACCCTATTAACAAACCTTTGCTTAAATTATTTTCACGTGACATAAAACCTCCCAGTTACATTTTAATTATGAATTTAAGATAATAAGAGACTATTTTAAAATCAAGGAAAAGGTTTATAATTCTAACGCCTCTTCGTTGATTTTGCCAAATCTTTTCTGATAAAATGAAATACTTATTACTCCTACTAATACTGCAAACCACAACGTAACCACTCTGATGATAAATGTGGAAGCCACGGCTAAGTCCTTAGGATAATGCTTTCTGACTAATAAGTACGTCAAAGAGCCCTCGGTTACGCCTAAACCGCCAGGCAGCATGGAAAGAGCTCCGACTATTGTTGCAAAACAATAGCTAAATGAAGCCCATAAAAAAGAAACTTCCACCCCTAAGTTAATTAGTATTATGTAATATCCAAAACATTCAAATAACCAGGGGACGAAACTTAATAATGACATTTTGACTAATGGAACGGGTCTTAAAAGCAAATATGAGCTTTCGTAAAGATTATAAATTGCGGCTGTGTATTTTTTAAGGAACTTTATTTTTTCTAATTGTTTTATAAACGCAACTGCAATTTTACGGTTGCTTATAAGAGCTACCACCAAAATGAAAAATATTCCCACTCCTAAAACTATACTGCGGCCAAAATCGTAGGCGTAAGCGCCTGCAAGACCAATTACCACAAGAGAAATAAAGTCGGTTATTCTTTCAGCAAAAATTATGGGCGCTGTTTTGCTTATTGAGGTGTCGTTTGTCTGTTTTACAAGATATGCCTTAAGCAGCTCTCCCATTTTACCAGGAGTTACGCTCATTATAAGACCGGACATAAATATAGAAAATGAATCTATCTTTTTTACTTTTATATTAAGCAGAGCCAAATAATAATCCCATTTAAGAAAGCGCGAAAAATAGTTCATAAACGAAAGACAAAGCAGGAGAGGGAATAGAAGCCAGTTAAATTTGCTGAAAGCCTTTGCGACCTGCTGATAATCGGCATAAATAGTAAACGAAAGATATAACAAACCTGCAATTGCCAGCGATATAAAAATCTTCTTCTTTAATTTTTGTAACAAACTATATTATTCCTGTTAATGATTTATAAAAATTCATAAGAGGTAAACCTACTACATTATAATAACATCCGCTGATTTTTTTTACGAAAACTGCGCCAAAATCATCCTGAATTCCATATGCTCCCGCTTTATCCATTGGGCTTCCGGTTTTTATGTAATCTTTTATTTCGGCGGTATTTAATTCTCTAAACGTGACGGCAGTTTTTTCTACGCGGGTAATTCGTTTTTCGTTATACAGATTCAATATAGAAAAACCGGTATAAACAAAGTGAGTTCTGCCGCTTAAGCTCTTAAGTATCTTTTCTGCGTCTTTTTCGTTTTTCGGTTTGCCTATTATTTTATTATCCAATACTACAATTGTATCGGCCGAAACTATTATTCCTTCCTTAACTTTTGGTTTTACGGCGTCTAATTTTTCAGAGGCTAATCGTTTAACTACGTCGGAAGGTTTCTCGTCTTTTTTAACTATTTCATCTATTTCAGCTGAAATCACTTTAAAATTTAAATTTATTTGTTTTAGTAACTTTGCTCTTCTTGGCGATTTTGAAGCCAGCACAATTTTATATTTAGGGTCTATCATCAATCCTCTCTATTTTTGTTCCTGGAAAGTAAAACGACAATATTTTTGTAAAATCGGCGCCTTTGCGCGACATTGCAATTGCTCCCCATTGGCATAAGCCAACTCCGTGTCCGTTTCCTTTTCCTTTAATTATAATTTCAATATCGTCCCCGGTTTTTCTTGTCTGAATATCAAACATCGCGCTTTTAAGTATCCCTTTGCCGCCGCTTTGTTTTATAATAGAACGAATATTATTGCCGTATATCTTAACGTCTTTTTCTTCTCCATCGTTTGAAGTAAGTTTAATATCAAGTTCGTTAACTCGGCCGGAATTAAATCTGCTTTTTATCTCAAGCTCTTTGCAGGCATAATCTTTATTTGTAATAAGCCTGCTTTCAAATAACCGTTCTACAATTTTTTTACCAGTATATTTTTCTATCCAGCTGAAGCCGGGGGAGATGCTGCAATTAGCGGGTTCGTTATCTTTCACAGAAACAAGATAAGGTATGTTTTTTTCGCTAAACACATTGCCGACGTCTTCGGTAACGCCTCCGCAGGAAGAAAAATAAAAAACTTTAGCAACTGCGTGACTGTAAGTTAGCAGCAGGCCTCTGGTTTCATCAACCGCTCTGCTTGGCACGTCTCTTTCTGCTAAAAAACCTCCATAAACTTGGTCGCGCGTATCTGGGTATACGTCAAATAAAGATTGCCGCTGATCAAGCTTCATTACGGAATAATTTCTTGCAATGATTGAGAAAGCTTTTAAAGCTTCAAAATTTTCTTTGCCGGAAATGTTCCCCATTTCAAGAGGCAGGACTCCTTTCAGATAGTCTTCAATTCCAATAACGTTAACAATATAAATTTTATTGGCGTCGGCCATTACTTTAAGCTCGCCCTTGTAACGCTTCCCTTTATAGTCCATATGGTTTTCATCGGAAGAAGGGGCGAAAGAAAAAGCAGTTCCGCTGTAATTCCTTCCCTCGGCCGAAATAGAAATTTGCCCGTTTGAGTTTACAATAGTAACGTCTGAATTTTGTTTAATATGAAATGCCGCGCCAGCGTTTGTTTTAAGGATAACGTCAATTTTGAACTGTAAGCTTTGTTCGCCGGAGATTGTATCTAAAATAACCCGTATAGTTTTTTGCGTTAATTTTTCGCGGCTGCCGCCGGGGGAAACAACTCTTTTAATAGGGCTGCAACTTTGTAATAATAGAGCTACAGATAAAAGAAGCGATAGAGCACATATCTTGTTTGATTGGATAAAAAATGAAGAGTAGGATTTTCGATTAAAAAACATTAAAAAAATAAATCAACGGAACATAGCTTTTATGCTGCCCCAGGTTCTTTTTACGCCGGAAACGCTATGCGAAACAGCTACAGTTCCGGAATAAGTATTTTTGCCGTCGTTATCTACTATTCTTAATCTGTAAATAAAAACCATATCTTCCCCTTTATAAGCCGAATTATCTAAGCAATAATAATATGAATTATTACCTGTAGGATTAACCGTCTGAATTTCAACCCAAGTTCCCTGCGAGGTTTGTCTTTCAACTACAAAGTTTTTCACATTGGTTTCTTCGGAAGTGTACCACTCGATTTTAATGTCTCCATTTTCGCTTTTAGCTGTGATAGAGTTTAACTTCGCTCCAGCGAAAACCGAAGAAATTATAAATAATGATAATATGTAGATGTATATTTTTTTCACGAGGTTAAATATATTTTTATATTAAAATAATGTCAAGGAAAATATTGATTAATTTTTGCCTTTTTCCGATTTCCACTTTCCGTATCTGAACTTAATATAGATTGAAGTTGTGTACGAAAGTATGTAAACCGGTAAAGCCGCCCATGCTCCAGTAAGTCCCAAATGCAAAACTTTGCCAAATAAATAAGCTAATGGGACAAATATAAACAAATTTGTAATTACTTCTGCAAACATTACATACATAGTATTTCCGGCAGATTGCAAACCGTTTGAAAGGACTACCCCGCATGCATAAAAAATCTGCGCAAATCCGGCTATTCTTAATCCGTTTTTGGCTACCTGAATAATTGACTGATCTGTTGTTATTATGCCTAATATAAGTTCAGGGAATATCATAAAAACCAAGCCGAGCAGAAATGTATAGTAGGTCGCTATTTTAGCAGTTTCAAAACCATAAATCATTGCAAGTTTTTTCTTACTCGCGCCAATGCTGTTGCCTACTAAAGTCTGCACTGCAATTCCAAATCCAAAACAGGGGAGCAGCGACATAAATAGCGCGCTGAATATTCCTTGCGATGCGGCTTGCTCTTTGATGCCAATGAGTCCCGAAATGGAGATAAAAGCCAAAAAGCCGATAAGAATAAATACATTTTGAAATGAAACAGGCAGGGAAATTTTATAAATTTCTTTTATTATAGAAAAATCGATTTTAATTTTTTTGAAGTAGTTGAATTTATGTCTGTAAGAAGGCAGAGTTGAAATTGTAAAATAAAACAAACAGTCGCATACTGTAGCAAGCGAAGAGCCCATGCCAGAGCCGGCCAGCCCCATTTTAGGCGCGCCAAAAGAGCCAAATATCAAAAAGTAATTAAATATAATATTTAAAATGTTAACCACGATTGCCGAAAACATGAAAACTTTTGTTTTACCGATCCCAAAAAAGAAACCCCTATACGAAACCGTTAACAGGAAAAAAGGCAGACCTAAAAAGCGGTAAAAAATAAACTCTCCGGCATAAAATCCAACGGTTTTATCGGCGGCAAAAAACTGCGCAAACGGATGCGCAAGCGTCAAAGCAAAAGCCGCTACAAAAATCCCAATTACAAGGCACACCATAAGCGAATTATTTAGTACCGTTCCGCATCCGGTATAATCTTTTGAGCCGAACTTGCGCGCAATAAGAACGTGAGTTCCAGTGGCAAGGCTTGAAAAAAAACTTACCAAAGCCCAGGTGGCAATTACGCCAAGCCCCATAGCTGCAAGCGCATAATCGGCGTTTTCTAATCTGCCTACCATTGCAGTATCCACTAACGAAAGGATCATCTGGGTAGATAACCCGGCAATTGCCGGAAGAGACAGTTTCAAAATGTTTTTGTAGTAACCGTTAACCGGCGCAAAAATCATATAAAAATAGTTCCCAATATGTTCAAAATCAGCACGCAAATTAAGGAATATAAATTGAACGGCATAATTATGTTATCGTTAACAAAACCCACAAATTAAGTATTGATATTCATTCTGATTATGCGGATATTTGATTAAAGTAAGCCTATTATATTAATCAAAATGCAAAGTGGGGAAGTTATGAAATATTTCTTTAGTATTCTGTTATTATGTGTCTTTATTCAAGGCTGCAAATCAGAAAAAGCGACAGAACCTGTATATATATCGTTCAACCGATAATGGTAAAAGCTGGAACATTTTAATCTCGGCGGTTACGCAGGGATCTATAGCTTTAGGACCCAAAGATGAAATATACATCCTTACAAGTTTTTCTACTATCGTATTTTCGTTTGATTATGGGGCTACGTGGAAAAGCAAAGAAATTACATATAAAACTGAGACGACTGAAATAGGAACTTTTGCCCGCTGTATTACTACTGATAATGACGGCAAAATATATGTGGGTTCCGAAGCGGGGGTTTCCCGTTCAGACGACCGCGGTAATAGTTGGAAGAAATTAGATAAAGGGATGTTTATAAAAAATATCTGGTCTTTATTGGTTTGTTCAACAGGAGAAATTATTGCGGGGGCAAACTCATCTTTAAATGCAATCTATACTTCTACTGATAAGGGAGAAAACTGGGTAGAAAATGAAAATGTAACGCATCAAATAATATATTCATTAGCTGAAGATAGTTTTGGCAATATATATGCCGGCGGCGATTATAATTTATATTCGTCTACTGATAAAGGGCGAACCTGGAAAACTTTATCGACTATAAATTCGAGCTTTACTAATGTAGTTGTTGATAAGAAAAACAAGATATACTCTACATTTGCCAACGGAGGAATGTTTTCATCAAACGATTCCTGCGCAAATTGGGAAGAAAAAAACAATGGCTTAGAAAAACTTTCAGTATTCCGCTGCCTTCTACTAGATAAAAATGGATATATTTGGGCTGGAACAAACGGATTTGGAATTTACAAAAGCAAAGCTTCTGTTTATTGACATATTAACGTGATTAATATAAACCTTATTTCTTTTGTTTAAGGTTCAATGTTTTTTTATGAAATTCAGGGAAGGCTTTACAATATACCTTTTTTTATAGCAGCTATTTTTTAAAAAGCGGGAAAATATAACAGGGCGAGTTTTATGAACGAAATCTTCGGTGAAAAATGTTACAAAAAATAATTCTTATATCAACTGCAATTATATTTCTATTTGCTTTTAACTCCTGCAGCTCAACTGAACTGACCGAACCGGCAAAAAAAACAGAAGGAGATAATTGGATTAAAGTAAACGATGCGGCAAGCGTTGAGTTATGGTTAAAAATAACTGGCTCAACTGATAATACGACTATATTAATCAAACGGGATGGGAAAGAAATATTAAATATTCCGCAACCGTGTAAAGATAGTGTTATATGCGATAAAGACCTTACTCCGGGAAAAACATATAGCTACCAAGCATTTAAAATGGTTGGGGCTCAAACTACTGGAATAAGTCTTCCGGTAACCGCCGCTACTCTTGGCTTAACGAGCGATGAATTTACATGGCAAACATGGAAGTTTGGCCAAAATAATAATAGCGCAATTTATGACATTGCAGTTATAACCGAAAACGATATTTGGGCTGTCGGGCAAATATACATGAACGATTCCACAGGACAAACCCCAAATATGTATAATGCAATTCACTGGAATGGCTCTAAGTGGGAATTAAAAAAAATACTATTCAGAGATTATTGGAATTACCCTGAATATTTTCCTATTAGAACAGTATTGGCATTTTCCAATAATAACGTCTGGTTTGCAAGTCCTGAAAATCTTGTACAGTGGAATGGGGACTCATTAAGCTCAAAAGCTTTTTTTGATCCGAGCGGATCATGTTTATCTCAGGTAAACAAAATGTGGGGGACAAATGAGAATAATATTTATTGCGTCGGCGATTATGGAATGATTTATCATTATACAGGCAGCAACATGCAGGAAATAGAATCTGGAACTACTTTATCGCTGCGTGATATTAAGGGATGTATGAATGAGCAAAATAATCTGGAAATTTATGCAGTAGGTTCAAATACGGATTATCCATTTGATAAAATGATTTTAAGTATTAATGACAATACAGCGACAAATGTTTCTGTTGAGGGAATTCCTTTCTATATAAATGGAATATGGTTTAAACCAGGCAGTAAAAGTTATACTGTAGGTTGTTTTTTATATGAAAAAAATAATTCATTTTCTGACAATTCAACGTTGTTTACAAAAAACGACATAACAAAGTATACTTTACGTTCAATAGACGGTCAGGCGTTAAACGATATTGCAGCTTGCGGATCGTATGGAGAATTATTGCATTATAACGGGAAAAACTGGCAGAGTTATCATAATTTAGTCGGACTTGAGAACGGCGAATTTTACTGCATAAAGATAAAAAATAATTTTATAATTGCAGCCGGATACAATAATAATGAAGCGGTAATAACTATAGGAAGAAGATAAAATAAATTAACGGCTTTATAACCGTAGTTCTAAGTGGACTTTTACTTCCCCCAAAAAAAGTTTTAATTATTGAATTAACGCAGGCAATATAGTTGCGCAGATAAGAACGACAAAGGACAAATAAGCTATCTATAAATAAAAAGGCTCATTTGCATAAAAATACATAAAAACGACAAAAGCGATTTAACTTTTTAATAATAAGAATTCTTTTACAATAAGAACCGCTTGCTTTATATTTCGGAAATAAATAAGTTATCATTGCTATTACGCTTGACCTGCATAACTAAAAGAATAAGCGTTTTTAAAAGGTAAATTTGCTATTGAAGCGATCTTGCAATTATGGGAGAACTGTTATTAGGCAGCAAGAGAAATGACGGAATAAATTAGCGAAAATAAGGATTGATTACCGGAAAACGTAATTAATTAACTTAAAAACATAAGAATTCCTAAAAAAGTAAGGCGAAAAGCCGGAAGTGTTCTTGACATTTAGGACGACATTTGTATATTTCGAGAATTCCTTTTAAAATTCTTAAAAAAATGGAGGCCAAGATGAAGTTCGCTAGTTTATTTATCTTCAATATTCTCCTAATTTCTGTTGTTACGCAAAATATAAACGCTCAATCTTTTGGGGCGCATTGGAAATGTGATTACTCTACATGGGATGATGAGCCCAATTCGATAGGCTATAATACTATTTCAGTCGCTACGATAAGCGAGAATATATTTGTGGCCTTAGCAAGAAGAGGAACTAACTCTACAAGCTATTTAGTCGGTTATTCAAACGCAGATTCTGCAAAAGGAAGGATGGGGTATTATGCATATGCTCCTGCGGGTTATGAAATGTCTTGGGTAAATGGATTTGATTTTGTTTCTATGCTTGAAGCATACGATATTGCGGCGACTCCGGATTCGTTGATTTATGTGGCTAACAACGACGCGGATAGAAATATTTTGGTTTTTAAAATGACGCAAGATTCAATTGTGTCTACAGGATATAGAATGACTACAAAAGCTACAGGGCTATGGGGCATTGACGTTGACTTTTCAGGCCGCGTATATGTTACGCAGCCGGGAGATTCTGTAACTAAGGGACAGATTCTAATATACAAAAGTATTCAGGAGGACGGCAACTGGGGAATTTTGTCTGATACGCCGCCAGTATATACAATTACTCTGCCTGATCCTGGAGAAATAAGAGGCGTGACTGTTAATACGAAGGGCACCTTAATATATGCCTCAAATTACACAAATAAAAAGATATACTGTTATACAGGAAGTCCTTCTACGGGTTATTCGCTTTATTCCGGATTTAATTTCACGTTGACAGATACAAAAGTTGCTTCGGATAATTCAATTTTAACGCCAGGCCCCTGGGGGTTGAAATATATGAATCAGAAAAATATTTTGTTTATGACTGCGGCGATGGATTTTAAGGGAGGCGTTGGATATGAGTACGGGAAAATATTTGAAATTAACCCGAATACTGGCGCAATACTAGATACAATTGACGTTGCGCAATGGAACTACGATAAGACCGGAAGTTACCAAACGAGGGGAGGTAACGGAACTACTCCGGGAAACGCTTCCGGGTATACTTCAGTTTACAATGTTGATTATGACCAGAATTTTAATATTTATTCGCAGTCATATTATGGCTGGGCGGTGGATAAATGGACATATAACGGAACGCTTCCTACAGTGCCTGTTACAATCACAAGCGTAATAAAAACAAATACTAAAACCCCGTCTGATTTTAGTTTATTACAAAATTATCCTAATCCTTTTAATCCGTCTACTACTATAGAGTTTTCAGTAAAGAGCGAATCGGAAATAAGTTTGGCAATATATTCGGTAACAGGAGAGTTGGTTACTGAAGTAATAAAGAATAGAGTTTTTCAAAATGGGACTTATAAAGTTACTTTAGATGCGTCCCGGTTAGCTTCGGGCGCTTATTTCTATACACTAAAAACTAAAAACAATCAGTATTCTAAGAAAATGATTGTTTTGAAATAATCATTCTTGTGGAGGTATGATGAAAATCGTTAGACTATTTTCAGTGTTCTTTGTAGCTGCAATTACGTTATTGTGCGTAAAAGATATTCGAGCGGATGTTTTTGCGCATAATATAAGAATTACTCAGCCGAACAGCAGCGCTCTGTTTGATGGAAAATTTAATGACGGAACCGGAGCTGCAATCCGGTTTGTACTGAGCGATAAAGCCGATACTGTTACGATTGCAATTTCTTCCGGCTCTACTATAGTAAAAAAAATTATCGGTCTAAATTATGTAGCGGGCGATACTGTTGTAGTTTGGGACGGTACGACTACATCCGGCAGCACGGTAACTTCGGGCGTTTTTAACGTTACAGTTACTGCGGCTAACAGCGGTTACTCGCAGTATACGCTGATTTTTGACGCTAATCCTCCAATTTCTACAAGGGGCGTAACTACAATAAAAAATCCAGCGTTGAAAAATTTTGGATTTATTTATGCTGCAAGCAGCGGCGACGAATATGCAACCGGCGTTGCCCGTCATTCAGCTGACGGAACAATGTGGGGCGACGTTAAAGGAGCCGCAAAATTGACTACTACTGGGCTTGCTCTTGGCGGCGCTAATGCAAGATATTCTTCTGAAGCTGATAATGAAGGATTTGTTTATGTTATCGGCAGAGATAACTCGCAGATTCTACGTTATAGCACAGACTCTCTTAACGTTACTCTTGTAGATACAGGCGGATATTCAGGATGGAACCTTAATGGACTTGGAATAAGAGAAAATAACGGAGGCAAATTTATTGCCGTAGTAGCTGCAAATGCGGCTTTGACAGATTCCAAAGTATTTGGGTTTGAACTTGGCGCTAACGCTGCTTATTTCGGTTCAAAAAGTACTGTATTGCAGGGCGACACTTCCATAGTTTTCTGGGATGTTGTTTTTGGACGGGATAATAAATTATATGCCACTTATTTTGGCAAAGGCGATAATGTAAATATTCGTCCCGGAATAGCTGCATTTAACTATACCGGAACTACTCTGCATATGAAAGATACGTTATGGACCTCGACTCTTAATGTAGGCCGCGGTAATACAGCAAGTTATTATTTTGGTTCTACTCCTGAAAAAGATATTCTATATTTTACAATTGCGCGTCGCGCTTCCGGCGATACTGCTAAACAGAATATCTATTATGTAAAGAACCTTACTACTACAAGAGATCAGGGAATTGCTTATGTTGATCCTCAAAACAACTTAACTCAATCAAGATCGGATATTGCGGTAGACGCAGTAGGCAACGTAGTTTATTTTGAAAACTCAAACGAAGAAACTGCCATTATTGCGCCTCCGTTTGGCAGAAATTCATATACTACTGCAAGCCTAAATACAATTCAGGTATTTTCTTCAGAAGATATTGCGAAGGTTAAAATTGACGCCAATAACGACAATGTGCCAGATAGAGTAGGCGATACTGTTACAGTAGTCGGCGTTGTAAATTCAGTTAATTTTGTAGCTTCTGCTAATAGATTCAGCTATTCTATTCAGGATGCTACCGGCGGTATTGTAATTACAAAAGCTTCTGTAACTGGCGGCGGTCCTGTTTACAAAATAGGATATAGACTTAGCGCTAGAGGAGTTCTTGCACAGTATAACGGAACAACTCAAATTGTAATAGACAGTTTACAAAGAGACGTGAAAGTAATCGATTCTTCAAACACGGTTACGCCTATATCTATGGATATAGAAACATATCTTAAAAATCCTGAATATTATGAAAGCATGCTTATAAAAATTAACGGCGTTGCAAAAACAGCGTCGTCTGTTGCTTGGCCTGCCGCTAAGGCCGACGCTAACATGACAATATGGGATGGCTATAAGTCAATTACTTTAAGAATTGATCAGGATACCGATATTGACGGACAGGTTGAGCCTGTATATCCTATTAACGTAACTGGAGTTGCGACTCAGTATGCGACAACAGCTCCTTATAACACTGGATACCAGATTACTCCAAACGCTTATGCTGATATAGAACAAAAAATTGCTCTTCCGCCATCTAAGTATTTCAATATCAAAACTCCTGCAAACAATTCAGTAATTAAAGTTGATTCTGCCGGACAAACGTTTTCAGCGGTCTGGAATAAATCTATTGATCTAAACGGCGATGCAATTACTTATCAATTTAATATCGTCAAAGCTGCTAACTTTATTGGATTTTCTTCTTCTGCTTTAAGCGATACTACTTTCTCTATTACTGGAAAGCAGATTTTGGCATGGTTGGGAGTTCATGACACGCTTAGCCTTAAATGGACTGTAAAAGCAAAAGGCTCGGAAACAGAAACAACTTCCAGCATTGATACTTTTAACATTACTTTTGTTAAAGGAAACATTACTGATGTGAAGAGTAATGTTATTCCGCGTGAATTTTACGTAGAACAAAATTATCCAAATCCGTTTAACCCTTCTACTACAATTAAATTTGGCTTACCTGCCGAATCAGTTGTAGACTTGAGAATTTATAATGTTCTTGGTCAGGAAGTTGCAGTTTTGCTTAATAAACAGAATGTAAGCGCTGGAACTCATAGTTATGATTTCAACGCGTCTAAACTTGCAAGCGGAACTTATATTTATAGACTTCAATCCGGCTCTAATATCGTTACTAAAAAGATGCTGCTTATGAAGTAAAAAGAGAATTTTCTCTTTACAAGGGCTTTTGCTGTTAGGGCAAGAGCCCTTTTTTTATGCAAAGCAGGTTTTAATTCCGATAAACATAGTTTCGGTTTTTAATTTATTTTAAGCTAATATGGAATTATATAAATAGGAGAGGGGTAAAAAAAAAGGAGAGTAAAAGCTCTCCTTTTACTTCAAAAGAAGGTTTAATTATTTTGCTGCAGGTGTTGCTGCTGCGTCAGCTTTCTTTTCAGCTTTAGCTGCTTTAGCTGCTTTTTTAGCTTTCTTTACTTTCTTGTCAGCTTTCTTTTCAGTTTTTTCTGTTTTATCAGCTTTTTCTGCTTTGTCAGCTTTCTTATCAGCTTTAACAGTCTTTTCTGTTTTTGGTTTTTCTACTTTCTTTGCGTCTTTTGCGTCCTGAGCTGAAAGATTAACGCTACCGAATAAAATAGCAACTGCAACTGCTGAAGTTAAAATTAATTTTTTCATAGTTTTTATTTCCTTATAAATATTATTGTTATCAGTTAATTATTAATTAATTGTTAAATTAACTGTCTCTAACTTAACTAAACTGTATTAAGATAACCTTAATGTAATATTAAAATTTTTTAATGTTTCTCTGATCGTTTTTGACTTTACATTTATAAAAAAATACTATAAAAATAATAATGGAAGAACAATTAATTATAAAAACAATTTCCAAAGCCGTAAAATATAAAGTAAAAACAAGAATACGTTTCTTTTTGTATATTTGAAGTCAGTATAACAGTGTTTTTATCATAAACAGATATAAGGGAGCGTTGAAAATATTAATTGCGCCAAATAGTTTTAAGGAATGCGCCAATTCGGTTGAAGTTGCAAAAATATTGAACTGGCATCTTAAAAAATTTCATCGCTATGAGATTGATCTTCTGCCTCTATCCGACGGCGGAGACGGGTTTCTGCAGGTATGCAAAAATGTTTTTGACCTTGAATTAAAACGCTTTAAAACGCCATGCGTTTATAACTCCGGCGATAAATTTGTTCCAGTGGGATATTCTCAAAAAGATAAATCAGTTTATATTGAAGTTTCAGACGCAATAGGAATAAAAAACATTCCGCCTGAATTCAGAAATCCATTGCAATACAATTCTAAACCATCAGGCGTTTTGCTTGAAAAAATTTATAAACAAAAAAACAAAAATGATTTTTCAGTAAAGAAAATTACAATTGGCATTGGCGGCACAGGCACAAGCGATCTGGGACTTGGAGCGTGCGCTGTTTTTGGATTAAAATTTATTGACGCGCAAGGCGGAAGTCTTGATGTTATACCAGGCAATTTTAGCAGAGTGAAAAGAATTATTCTCCCTTCCCGTTTAAACATGAGCATAGAGCTGGTATTGGACGTCTTGATTAATCCAATCGGTAAAAACGGCACTACGTATCTTTTTGCAGAGCAAAAGGGAGTTAAAAAAAACGAACTTGCCTGTCTTGAAAGCGGAGTGAAAAATATTTTAAATATTCTTAATAAAGATTTTGGTCTTAATTTAAAAGATGAAAAAATTGGCGCCGGCGGCGCGCTCGGCGTTGGGCTTTCTTTACTTGCCAATACTAAAATTAAAACTTCAACTGATTTTATTATGAAGGAACTCAAGCTTAAAGAAAAGATTAAAAAAGCTGATCTTGTTTTAACAGGCGAAGGAAATTTTGATAGGCAAAGCATGTTTAACAAGGCTACAGGGATAGTTTTGAATGAAGCTATACTTCAAAAGAAAAATATCGTTCTTATTGCGGGTTCAGCGGATAAAAACATTTTGAAAAAACTGAACTATGATGTTAAGGTAATAGAGCTTGGCAAACTTTTTAGCAGCAGGGAAGAATCAATTAATAAATTTAAAGAAGGCTTAGAAAAAGCGGCGCAAATAATAGCAGGATAAGCGCGCGTAATACGCGGCGATATTTAAAAATCAGAAACGAAATTTAATATAAAGACATAAATGAAAAATAAGATAAAAATTGCAGTCGATAATAAAATACCAATGCTACAGGGCGCGTTGGAACCATATGCTGAAGTTTATTATTATGCCCCTTTTGATATATCAAAAGCTGTAGTTAAAGATAAAGACGCTTTAATAATAAGGACGCGTACAAAGTGCAACTCCCAATTATTAGAAGGCTCTGCCGTTAAGTTTATCGCTACGGCTACAATTGGTTACGATCATATTGACGCAGCATATTGCAACGCAAACGGAATAAAATGGATGAATGCAGTAGGATGCAATTCAGCTTCTGTAATGCAGTATGTCGCTTCGGCTCTAATTACTCTTGCGAGGAAGAAAAAATTTGATTTAAAGGATAAAACTCTTGGAATAGTAGGCGTTGGGAATGTTGGAAGCAAGGTCGCAAGAACGGCTAAGCTGCTTGGTATGAAGACGCTGCTAAACGATCCGCCGCGCGCAAGGAACAAGGGGGAGAATGGATTTACAAGTCTTGACGAACTTGTTTCTTTAAGCGATATAATTACTTTTCACGTTCCGCTAAATAAAGAAGGCGTTAATAAAACATATCATATGGCAGACGAAGCTTTCTTTGGGAAATTTAACGGCAGCAAGATATTATTAAATTCATCGCGCGGACCAGTTATAGAAACAAGCTCATTGAAAAATGCGCTTAAAAGCGGCATTGTCAGCGCATGCGCGCTTGACGTTTGGGAAAACGAACCAGAGATAGATGATGGGCTTTTAGAGTTTGCAGATATAGCTACTCCGCATATAGCAGGATATTCGTCTGACGGAAAGGCAAACGGAACAGCCGCCTGTGTGCGGGGCGTTAGCAGATATTTCAATTTAGGCGTCGCTCCAGATTGGCAGCCGTCGGAAATACCTGCGCCGGATAATAAAAAAATGATCACTCTTGATTGCAAAGGGAAAACAAATTCTGAAATTGTTGAAGAAGCAATTGTTGCCTCATATGACGTAATGCGCGACGATGAAATTTTACGTAATTCTATCGCTACATTTGAAGCGCAAAGAGGCGCCTATCCAATAAGAAGAGAGTTTACTTATTATGAAGTTAAGACTATTGACGGAAACGAAGAAGTAAACAATACATTAACCGAGCTGGGCTTTAATCTGGCGGAATAAACTCCGATAAAAATTATATGAATAAACAAGCTGATGTAGGATTAATTGGGCTTGCCGTTATGGGCGGAAACCTCGCTCTGAATATGGAACGCAACGGCTTAACTGCGGCTGTCTATAGCTGGTCTAATGAAGAAATTAAGCGATTTGCAAACGGACTGGGAAACGGGAAAAATATCATTATTGCTCATTCAATTGAAGAATTTATTGCCGCCCTTAAACCGCCGCGTAAGATCATGCTTATGATAAAAGCCGGAAAACCTGTAGACGACGTTATTGAAACATTGATCCCTTTGCTTGCAAAAGGAGACGTAATTATTGACGGAGGCAATTCTAATTTTCATGATACTATAAGACGGAATAAATATTTGGAAGAAAAGGGACTTCTGTTTATTGGCGCGGGAGTATCGGGAGGCGGGGAGGGCGCGTTAAAAGGAGCGTCTATAATGGCGGGCGGCTCCAAAGCCGCATGGCCGCTTGTTGAACCTATATTAAAAAAAATAGCCGCTAAAACTGACGACGGTTTGTCTTGTTGCGACTGGATAGGCGAAAATGGCGCGGGGCATTTTGTTAAAATGTCGCACAACGGCATTGAGTATGGCGATATGCAATTAATTTCTGAGGCGTATCTGATTATGCGCGATCTGCTTAAAATGTCTGCCGACGAAATGAGCGCAACATTTGCCGAATGGAATAAAGGGGAACTGAACAGCTATCTTATAGAAATTACAAGCTATATCCTTGCCGTAAAAGATGATGACGGGGAATATTTAACTGATAAAATACTCGATACAGCTGGACAAAAAGGCACAGGCAAATGGGCTGCAGCTGCGGCTCTTGATTTAAGCGTTCCACTTACTTTAATTAGCGAGGCCGTTTACGGCCGATTTCTTTCCGCTATGAAAAATGAGAGAGTTGAAGCGTCAAAAATTTTACGTGGACCAGAGCCTAAATTTGAAGGGGATAAAACTGCCTTTATTGATGATGTTCGGCGGGCGTTATACGCTTCAAAAATTATTGCGTACGCTCAGGGGTTTGCTCATATGAGCGCCGCTTCTGTAGAATATAAATGGAATTTAAATTTTGGCTCTATCGCTTCTATCTGGCGTGGCGGCTGTATTATCCGTTCTGAATTTTTAAATAAAATAAAAGAAGCATATGATGATAATCCTTCGCTTTCAAACTTATTATTAGCTCCATTCTTTAATGAAAAAATTGAGGGCTTACAGACCTTGTGGCGGCGCGTAGCGGCTGCCTCGGCGTTAAACGGAATTTGGACTCCCGCTATTTCTTCCGCGCTTAGTTATTACGACGGCTTTAGAACTGAAAGGCTTCCGGCAAATCTTTTGCAGGCGCAGCGCGATTATTTTGGCGCGCATACTTACGAAAGAATTGATAAACCCCGCGGCGAATTTTTCCATACTGACTGGTCTGGGAAAAACGAATAATTATGCGGTTAAAAAATTCAGCGCCTCAAAAATGAATGCAATACGGGAATTTAGTTTTTATATTTATCCTCAAATAAATTGAAATAAAAAGGATTTTTATGAAAAATCTCCCTTCAAAAAAAATTATGTATAACGCTTTTATGAACAGAGATACGCAATACGAAGGCGTATTTTGGGTTGGAGTAAAAACTACGCAGATATTTTGTCGTCCGACCTGTACGGCAAGAAAACCTAAAAAAGAAAATATTGAATATTTTGGTTCTGCAGAACAAGCTTTGCTTGCAGGCTTCAACGCATGCAAAAGATGTCGTCCGCTCGATGCGGCCGCAGCGGCTCCTAATTTAATTAAACGTTTATGCGAAGTAGTAGAAAAATCTCCAAATTACAAAATAACAAATTCTGAATTGCTTAGAATGGGGGTAGAGCCTTCTACTGCTCGGCGTCAGTTTAAGCGTTACTATGGAATGACGTTTCAGGCTTATAGCAGATCGAGAAGACTTGGTTTAGCCTTTCATGAAATGCGGCAGGGCGAAACAGTTATAGGCAGTCAGATTAATAACGGTTTTGAATCTGCAAGCGGATTCTGGAAAGCCTATAAGCAATTATTTGGAACTGCGCCAAGTAAAACCGGACAGGTAGAATGTCTTTTGGCTGCATGGATAGAGACGCCTTTAGGCGCAATGATTGCAATTGCCGGGGAAGAAGGCTTGTACTTGCTTGAGTTTACAGATAGAAGAGGACTGGAAAATGAAATCCTGAAATTACGGAAATGGACTCATAGTATTATTGTTCCCGGAAATAACCGGCATCTAGAACAAATAAAAAAAGAATTAATAGATTATTTTGATAATGGCAGGACTAAGTTCTCTGTCCCTGTTATACCTAAGGGTTCTGCTTTTGAGCTTTCGGTATGGAGTTTATTACGAACAATTCCGGCTGGGGAAAAATGGTCTTATGCAGAAATGGCCAGGCGTTTAGATAAGCCAAACGCAGTGCGCGCGGTTGGGAATGCAAACGGGAAAAACTGTCTGGGAATAATTATTCCGTGTCACAGGGTTATCGGCTCTGACGGAAATCTGCATGGTTACGGCGGCGGAGTATGGCGTAAAAAATGGCTGTTAGAGCATGAAGAACAAGTTTAAAATCGAAACGCATACAATTTTAGCTTTAGCCTAATACAAAAATGTTTTTGCTGCGCAAAAGAACAGACCGAATGTCTGTTTTACGAAAGGGAAGAACATTGCTTTAGTAAACAATATGGCAATGCGATTTTATTTACAGTTGTGACACTTTTGGAATTCTGAGACAAAAAATAATTTTATTTGTTTATGTTATTCTTAAACATATTTCCTATTGCTGATAATGTAGGACTATTATCATTTTTAAGCAACCCTGTATCCGCCCTGCAAAAAAGCGACTGTAGAACTATTTCTCTTTCTTTAGGATCAATTTTACCTTCTTTTAGCAAAGATAAGTATATATATGTTAACTGTCTTCTTTCTTCGGCATCGCGCGAAAGATGAAATGCGCTTGTGGAAAGTTTTACAAAGAGATGAATTAAATACGAAAATACTGAAACAATCACGCTGAAAATTATTAAGCCTTGGAAATGTACTAATTCAAATTTTTTTTCGTCCCAATTTGGCAAATTATATAATAGTATGCACATAATTACAATAAAAACGGTTGAAATTATTATTGAATATAATTTCCATTTATTGCCTTCATTTTCATACTTGTTCTTTAATTCATTCCAATGAGTAGTTGGCTCTTTTATAGCAAGCAAATCTTTATAGGTTTTTTCAAGAATGCTAATGTTATTCTTGCTGTTAGTTAAAAAGTAGGCGAAAGTTTTATTATTTGTTTCATGATCCTCTTTTACTTTATTTTTCTCATTGTCATACTCATTTTTTTGTTTTTCTATCTCAAGTGTGTATTTGTTTTCCAAAGTTGAATAATCATTTGAAATTTTCTCGATTGCCTGCGAGTGTTCTGCGGCAAATTTATCAAGCCTTAAAGAAGAGTAGTTATCAAGTTTTATTTCATCCTTTTTTAGATAGAAAAGACCTTCAAGTAAACCTAAGAAATACTGCTGATCATTTACATATGCAAGTTGGAGTTCATTTCCTATTATAGTAGAATAGGCAGCTTCAGCTTGACTTGGATTTTTGTCTGCTAATCTAATAATAAATTGACCAAATTCTGAATCAGAGTTAAACAATTTATTAGTAGTGTTTTTCATTTGATTAAACAAACCATTAATATTTTGTTGATTAGTCTGTTCATTTAACATATTACATAGGGCTTGTGTACTACGATAATTATTTGCATTCCTTTGAATGCAAGGTATAGCATTGAATTTCTCCCATATTGACAGCTCTTTTTTTATAAATTCTTTAAATAATTCATAAGATTCAAATTCCTTTAATTCATTATTGGGAATAAAAAATAATTTAGAATAATTCTGCAAAAATATTTCGTTTATCAGCTCGCTTGAATTTTTATTATCTTCACCCATTTTGTGCCCCGTATTATATTTATTTATTACTCTTTCACGCAATTGTTAAGTTCGAATAAACTAAATTATAAATCTACAAAAACATTATATAATAAAAAATGAAACATATTTCATTAATAACGTCATCCTTCGACTGCCGCTCAGGATGACGAATACTATTTTATTGTAAATGTTTTGCTGCGCAAAAGAACAGACCGAATGTATGTTCTGCGAATAAAAAAATGAAAATAAAAAACCCGGAAGTTATATTATAAAATCCGGGTTGAAAAAGGGGAGAGCGAATTAATAAATATTAATTCAGCAGTCTCAAGACTCTATCGGGTCTGATTGAACCGATTAGCTTAACAAACTCTGTAAAAGGAATGTCTCTATCCCACGAGAATAATGTAATAAAAGCCTGGCCGACAATTATATCGCGCGATACGAAGCCCCAGAAGCGGCTGTCCATACTGTCGTCTCTGTTATCGCCCATCATAAAGTAATAATCTTTTTTCATCGTGTAGGAAGTAACAGCTTTGCCTTCTATAGTGACGCCTGTTGCGTTAACGTCTACTACATGTTTGCCGTATTCTCTATCGATAATAATTCTCCATTCTTCAACGTTAGATAAATTCAGAGGAATAACGTCTCCTTTTTTAGGCACTCTAAGCGGACCGTAATTATCTTCGTTCCAGGGTTTATCGGAAGGGAAGATCATCGGGTTTGTATATGAGGCCGGACGGGGAATAGGAGCAAGATACTGTATATACGGCGGTCTGAAAAATTCTTTTCCATTTACAAATACAACTTTATCTTTTACCTGAATAACGTCGCCGGGCATGCCAATAAGGCGTTTAACGTAGTTAGTGCCTCTTTCCATCGAGCCGGAACGTTTGCTTTCTCCTGCGTATAATTCGTCTTTATCGCCAGGGTATTCAAAAACTACAATATCTTTTGGACGCGGTTCTCTTATAGACGGCAGTCTGAAAAATGGCAGCTGAATTTCGGTAAAAGGAATATATCTTGGCGAAGTAGAGCCGTAAATAAATTTATTTACAAGCACAAAATCACCGACAAGAATTGTCCCTTCCATCGAGCCTGTAGGTATGCGCGTATTTTGTACGACAAAAGTTATTATAAAAAATGCAGCAATTGCCGCAAATAAAAGCGATTCGACAAATTCTTTAGCTTTTTCTTTTGTAGTTTTTTCTTTTTTTAAATCTTCTTCGGTCTTTATTCCAACGAATCTCTTTAATCCTTCTTTAAAAGACAATTTATTCTCCTTGAATAATTACATCAACTTTATTTTAATCCGTCCAATTTACTCCTAAGTATATCATTTACTATCTTAGGATTAGCCTTCCCCTTAGTTTCGCGCATGGTTTTACCAACAAAGAAACCGAATACTTTTTCTTTTCCTTCCAGATACTCGTTAACTTCTTTTTCGTTCGCCTTAAGTATTTCGTCAATAATTTTTTCTATAGCGGAAGTATCAGAAATCTGAACGAGGTTTTTCTCTTTGATTACGATTTCAGGGTCTTTATTGCCTTCCAGCATATCCGGGAAAACTTCTTTTGCAATTTTACCGCTAATTGTGCCATTGCCAATCAGGTTAATAAGCTTGCCGAGGTTTTCGGCTGAAATTGAAAATTCGGTTATATCAATTTTCAGTTCGTTAAGAGTCTTTAGCACGTCGCCCATTACCCAGTTGCTGGCAGTTTTATACTCTTTAGTATATTTAATCACTTCCTCAAAATAATCGGCCACAGGTTTGGATTGCGTTAAAATATCCGCGTCATATTTTGGCAAAGAAAATTCAGTTATAAATCTTTCACGGCGCAGATCAGGCAATTCAGGCATTTTTTTCTTAGCCTCGGCCTTCCAGCTTTCGCTTACAATAACCGGCATTAAATCCGGTTCAGGGAAGTAGCGGTAATCGTGTGCTTCTTCTTTACTGCGCATTGGAGCCGACATGTTTAAATCAGCGTCCCAAAGCAGAGTTTCCTGAACTATCTTAACTCCGTCTTCAATTAGATCAATTTGTCTTTCAATTTCGTACTGAAGAGCTTTCTCTACATTTTTGAAAGAGTTCATGTTCTTAATTTCGGTCTTAGTGCCCAATTTGGTCTCGCCCTTTAAGCGGATAGAGATATTAGCGTCGCACCTCAAAGAGCCTTCTTCCATATTGCCGTCGCAAATGCCAAGATACTGCACAAACTGTTTTATTTTTGTTAGATACAAAACCGCTTCTTCAGGCGATCTCATATCAGGTTCGCTAACAATTTCCATTAAAGGAACGCCGCATCTGTTGACGTCTACAAGCGTTTCATAAGCCTGGTCGTGGATAGATTTGCCCGCGTCTTCTTCAATATGTATTCTTGTAATGCCTAATCTTTTTTTAGAGCCGTCTTTAAACTCAATATCAATATACCCGTGCTCGCAAATAGGCTCTTCATACTGTGTAATCTGATAACCTTTCGGCATATCGGGGTAGAAATAATTTTTTCTTGCAAAAACTGATCTTTCTTTAATTTTGCAGTTTGTCGCAAAGCCCATAAGCATGGTATACTCAATCACTTTTTTATTCAGCACAGGCAGAACGCCCGGCTGGCCTAAGCACACAGGGCATACGTTTGAGTTTGGCGGATTTCCAAACTTTGTAGAGCATCCGCAAAAAGCTTTTGTTTCTGTTAATAGTTGGGCGTGAACTTCAAGCCCGATTACGACTTCGTATTTTGAGTTCATTTTATTCTATAAAAATTTGAATCTAAATATAAAAAAATAATAGCTTATAGAAAAGAAGAAGAGGGAATTTGTGAACAAGGGCTTATTATGATGTTAGAGGGCTTAAAACATACATATATTTTGATCCTTGTATTCTATTCAACTTGTTTTGGGGGATGTTCTCTGGTCTGTCCTATATTCTGTCAACAAAAACGTCCTAAATGGAACTTATTTATCATAAATAAAGTTAGTCTATTATAGAGCCAAAAAAAATGGCAAATTTTACTCCTGGGGTCTTCAAGGTTCAAACGCTTGGACTATATTATTAAGGCTAAGATTAGACGATTAAAATAAAGCGAATGACTAAATCTTGAAGACTCTGCTTTTTTAGCTAACTCTTCCTCCCTAATTAAATTGTTCAGATATTTCAATAATGTCTTTTTGATTTATATAAGCTATATTATATATTAAAAAAAAGGACTGCGCGAATGAAATCATTATTGATGAATATAATAGCATTTCTTCTTTTATCAATCCAACTATGCAGTTATGCGCAAACCGCTAGCGCTTCAATCAGGTTGAATCAGGTTGCGTTTTCAACGGCAGGGCTTAAAGAAGCCGTCGTTGCCAATACTACTGCAAACAAGTTTTATGTTGTAACCGCTTATTCCGGAGATACGGTTTTTACTGGGACTCTCTCAGACGCAAAACTTTGGTCATACTCTAACGAAACAGTGAAGATTGCCAATTTTAGCGGAGTTGATTTGCCTGGGAAATACGCAATTAAAGTCCCGCCGGATTTAACAAGTTATACGTTTGATATTCTCGACAGGCCATTTCTTGCGCCGGGTAAAGCCGCAATGAAGGGGTACTATTATCAGCGCGCTTCAGAAGCGCTGCTTTCTCAATATGCATATCAATGGGCGCGTAAAGCTGGGCATCCGGATACTATAGTTCTTGTGCATCCCTCGGCGGCCACAGCGCTACGCCCTGCAAACACTGTAATTAAAGCTCCAAAAGGCTGGTATGACGCCGGCGATTATAATAAGTATATTGTCAACTCCGGCATCAGTATGTTTACTATATTTTCAATGTATGAACAATATTCAAAATTTCTTGATACAGTATCGCTTAATATACCGGAAAGCGGAAACGGCGTTCCGGATGTTCTGAACGAGGCTATGTGGAATCTTCAATGGATGCTGGCAATGCAGGATCCGAATGACGGAGGAGTGTACCATAAACTTACCAACGCAAATTTTGACGGATTCATAATGCCTTCGGCCGCAGTAACTACGCGTTATGTAGTGCAAAAATCTACCGCGGCTACGTTAGATTTTGCGGCTGTTATGGCGATGGCGGCAAGAATTTATAAACCGTATTCCTCGCAGTTCCCAGGCCTTGCAGATCAGTGCTTAAGCGCCGCAAAAGCCGCCTGGCAATGGGCTGGTAAGAATATGGCAGTCTTTTATAACCAAACTACTTTAAACAGCCAGTACTCTCCGCAAATAGCTACGGGCGAGTATGGAGATGGTTATGTTATTGACGAGTTTAACTGGGCGGGCATAGAACTCTACATTACAACCAAAGACGATAGTTACATACAAGGCAGGCTCGCTTCGCTCCCGACATCGCTTGACGTCCCGTATTGGGGCGGCGTAAATACGCTTGGCTTTATATCGCTTGCAGCAAATAAAAATAATCTTACTGCTGTTGTAGATACTTCGGCTCTTTTTGCAAGACTGCTTACTCTTGCGAATAGCTTAGCTGCATCAAGAGAGAATTCGGCGTTCCATACCGCAATGGGAGTTTCTTCCGGCGATTTTACATGGGGGAGCAACAGTACTGCTGCAAATCAGGGAATGATTTTATTAGCCGCCTATAACCTGCGGAAAGACCAAAAGTATTATAACGCGGCGTTAGCTAATGCCGATTATCTGCTTGGCAGAAATGGTCCAGGGTATTGTTTTCTTACAGGGTTCGGTTCAAAAAAAGTTATGCATCCGCATCACAGGGTATCGGAATCAGACGGCGTTACAGAGCCGGTTCCAGGATTATTAGCCGGAGGAGTTAATCCGGGGCAGGAAGATAAATGCAGCGGTTATGTTTCGTCGCTCCCTGCGCTTTCTTATATGGACGCCGTTTGCAGTTATTCTACCAACGAAATAGCGATTAACTGGAACGCGCCCTGCGCATTTTTGCTGCTCGGTTTGGAAGCGGCTAATCCAAATTTAGTTACGTCGGTAAAACCGACAGGGCAGTTAAAAGATTTTTATTTAAAACAGAATTATCCTAATCCCTTTAATCCTTCTACAAGCATTTCGTATTCATTAACAAAAAGACAAAATGTATCGTTGAAAATATTTGATATTCTTGGCAATGAAATTATGACATTAGTAAATAAGGAAGAACCTGCGGGGCAATATGCCGTAAAGTTTAACGCCGATAAAAGGTCTTCCGGCGTTTACATTTACAGGCTTCGCACGGAAAGCTTTATGGAAACAAAAAAAATGGTTCTCTTAAAATAATTTAATAATAGAACTATTTAATATTTAGGAGCAAAGATGTTTTGTCCAATTTGCAAAGCTGAATATATGCCGGGTTTTACAAAATGCGCCGATTGCGCCGTTGATTTGGTAGATAAGCTAATTGAAGAGCCTGTTAATAAAGGCGATGCGGATAAAGAGTTCATAGAAATGCTTAGAACCAACAGCTTAACGGATATTGCCCAAATAAAAGGCGTACTTGATTCAAACGGCGTGCGTTATTTTATTACAGGCGATCTGATGAGGTCAATTCGGCCTGTTGACGAAGCGATTTTAATGGTTCTGGAAGACGACGTTGAAAAAGCGGGGAGGCTGTTAAAAAAAATCAAATTAAATTATTTTAAATTCATCTTTACGAAAAATGTCTTAGAAAATAAAAAATAATTTAATTGTTTGTTTTCTTTCTCTTTTTGCTGAAAAATTCTTTTAACAAACGGCTGCTTTCGTCTGACATTAATCCGGAGTATGTTTTAACTGTATGATTATATTTGCCTTCCTCCACAATATTATAAAGCGAGCCGCACGCGCCAAATTTAGGGTCGAACGAGCCGAAGTATAATTCCGGGATGCGTGAAGCAATGATTGCGCCTGTGCACATAAGGCAGGGCTCAAGCGTTACAAATAAGCTGCAATCGTTTAAGCGCCAGCTGTTTAAATTGTTTGAAGCGGCGGTAATAGCAATCATTTCTGCATGAGCAGAAGCGTCTTTAAGCCTTTCAACCTGATTATAACCGCGCCCGATTATTTTGTTTTTATGAACTACAACCGCGCCTACAGGAACTTCTCCTTCTTCAAAGGCGTTTTCAGCTTCCTGCAAGGCGGCGTACATAAAACGATATGTTTCTTCTGGAAAAATAGTCTACACTCTTATTGGTAAAATTACAAATGGAAGTCCCTGAGTATAAAACTTTCTCTGGGCTGTAAAAACAATATAGTTATGAAGAATTTTAGAAATGATAGTTTCTTCAGGGAAAACCAACTGACCGCCAAAGTAAACCGTATTCGAAAATTTATTTTCAATATCGGGGACGAGCTTCATAATTTCATCAACCACGTCAATTCCAATTGACGTATGCGCTTCTGCATAGAAGCCGTGCGCTTTCATATATGAAACATATCTGTTTGTGTCTTCCTGAATATGAGTAGTAAGATTTTCTACTTCCGAAAGCCCCTTGAAATTTCCGGCGTCTATACTGCCGACGGAGATAAAAACAAAGTTTTTATATGTTCCGCTGAATATTCTTAATACGCTCATTAATGTGTGCAGACCAAGAGCGTTGAAGCCGTTAACCAATATAGCCGCGGTTTTGCCTCTTGGGTCAAATTCAGGTTCTTTTGTGTCGCCTTCGTGGTTGTTTTCTTCTATATTGTAAATAGAAGCTTCAACGGAATCGACAATAACGTCTAATTTTTTTAGCAGAACAAAAGTTCTGTCATAATGCCGTTTAATATAAAGAGCAAGTAAAACCAAAGAGCCTGTAATAAAAATTGTAATCCAGCCGCCTTCGCCAAATTTAATAACTACTACCGAAATAAGGATAAACGTGGTACACGTAAGACCTACTCCGTTAATTATCATTTTCTTTAGCCAGCCTTTTTCGGTTTTACGGCCTTTCCACCAGTGCCTTACCATGCCCAATTGAGAAAGACTAAAAGTGACAAATACGTTAATACTATAAAGCACAATTAAAAATTTAACCGAGCCTTTGGCAATAATCATCATTATTAAAGCGGCTCCGCCCATAAGCAGTATTCCGTTTTGCGTTACTAGCCTGTCGCTAAGCATAGCAAAGCGGGTAGGGAACCACCTGTCCAGCGCCATGTTAGAAAGCACTCTGGGCCCGTCAAGAAAGCCTGTTTGCGCGGCTATAAAAAGCAGGACTGCTTCGGATATAAGAGTAATAAGCATAAAACCAGTGCCAAATCCGGCGCCCCAGTTTTGCGTCATTCTTTCAAAAAATACTGCATTCAGTGTTTTGCCCGGTTCCGGCGATACTTTATAAAGCAGATATGCAAGTATAATACCCGTAACGGTAACAGTTAAAGAGATTGCAATATAATTCATCGTTTTATGAGCGGTTTTAACTTTAGGATCGCGTAAAATTGGCAAACCGTTACTAACGGCTTCAATTCCTGTAAACGTTCCGGCTCCCATACTGTATGCTTTAAGAATTATTATAAGCATTCCAAATAACCCAAGCTCGTTATAGGAGCGGTTTATTTCTATTCCTGTGGCGTGGTAAACTTCGCCAAACTTCATGGAATGAGTAACTAAAGTGTAGAGGATTGCAAAAAGATGAGTAGCCACAAAAGTAAGGAATATAGGAACAAGCGGTATTACTGCCTCTTTTATTCCCCGCATATTTAAAATTGTAAGAAGAATAACGCCGAAGATTGCAAAGTAAAGCCTGTATGGATAAAAGACCGGGGGAAGGAAACTAAAAATAGCGTCCGCGCCGCTTGCGACCGAAAGCGTAACCGTCATAACATAATCTATTAAAAGCGCGCATCCGGAGATCATACCAACTTTGGGTGAAAGTAATTTGCTGCCTACTAAATAACCGCCGCCGCCTGTAGGGAAGAGTTCAATTATTTGAGAGTAACTATGTGAAATGATAAAGATTGTAACAGCCGTCCCCAAGGCTACAAAGATTGCTAAATATGTATGCCCGTGAAGCGCAAGAAACGCTTCTTCTGGACCGTAACAAGAGGAAGATAAACCATCGGAGCCTAAACCAACCCAAGCTAAAAAAGCTATTAACGACAGATTGTGAAATACCCGTTTATCCTGGGGATCGCGCGCTCCGCCTACAATTATACTTTTTGCTCTTTTAATTCCTGATATTAAACCCATTATTTTTTATTAGTATCCTATTTCTTGATATAAATCGAAACCACAAAAATAACAAGTTATAGCTTATTATGAAACGTAAAAATCTTAGATGCTTTTTGCGCCGCTTATTAACAGAATTCAGAGATAGAGCGCAAAACTAAGAATAATAAACAAAGTCCAGGTTTTACATAAGCGCCGCGATTAAAAATCGTCTTAATATGTCGATGTTATTTGAGCTTTTATCGTTTATTTTGCCCCCGTTAAATAAGGTTTTTGCTATGATCAGGAAGAAAAATTTTTATACAAAATACAAGCCGGAGTTCTGTAGCGCGCTGATTGAATACGGCGCAAAGGGGCATATATGGACGACCTTTGCAGCGGAAATAAAAGTAAGCCGCAGTACTTTGTATGAGTGGGTTAAAAAATATCCGGAGTTCGCCGAGGCAAAAGAGGTGGCGGACGTTTTGTGCGAACAGTATTGGGAGAAAAAAGGAATGAAGCCGCGCGCTAAAGATTTTCATTTTGGCGTGTATAAAATGATGATGACAAATAAATTTGGCTATTCCGAAAAACCTAAAGAAAAAGAAGCCGAAAAAGAAAAGGTCGTTATGATAATGCCTCCGCTTGAAAAAGAGTAAAATTAATATGAGTAATCTTAAATTACATTGTATTAAATTCCGTATAAAAATATGGACAATTTTTGATGATAAAACGAACTTACGCTTTATCGGCGCTGATAATAATTTTACTTTTGCTTCCGGCCGATTCTTTTGCGGGCGGGCGGGGAGGCTCTAATCTTAATAAGAAGAAACAAGCAGTAGCAAACGTTTACCGTGCGCCTGTGGGGGGAAATGGAAAAACAAAAATTTGGATAGTCGACGGATTAATTATCCGCCGCGATTTGTTCGACGAATTTTTATACGGCGGCAATCCTGAAAGGTATCCCTTTGTGCCTAAACATGAAATATGGATAGACAATGCAATTTCGGCGGAGGAATACGAATATACTCTGGCGCATGAACTTAACGAATTTAATCTTATGGCTACTAAAGGAATGAGCTATGCCCAGGCGCATGATTCTTCGTTAATGATTGAATTAAAAATGAGAAATAAAGATAATGGAGAATCGCGCGCGCATGAAAAATCGCTCCGGCTTGTAGCTCCTGTTGATTGCGACGGCGTTAAGGAAATCGCCTCGCTGCCGGATTCCATTGCATTGAGAAATATTTATTTGCAAAACATCGGCTTACGCGGGGGAATATCAATCTGGATTGTGAACGGCTCTGAAGTGAGGCGGAGTATTTTTCCTGATTTCGGATTGAGCGGAAACGATCTTGCGTATAAGTTCATTCCTGCTAACGAAATATGGATAGATGCGCAAATCTCCTGCGAAGAAACGGAGTTTTCAATAGCGTCCGAATTAAAAGAGCGAGAGCTAATAGCAAAAGGCTCTTCTTATGACGACGCATATGAAGCAGCGTTAGTTGTTGTAAAAAAAATGCGGCAAGCCGCTTATAACGCTTCGCGTAAACATCCCGTTATTACCGTCCCTTCCATCCTTACGCGCGACGTAGGAACGGGCAAGGGGAGTAGAAATATAAACGGTTCGTAGCCGCGGACTTTCAGTCTGCGGAATTTATTTATTTTGTTTTAAGCTGCAGACTAAAAGTCCGCAGCTACGAAACTTAAAAAACGTGGGTTATAATTTTTGGATTAACGAATAATATGTTCTCATCTCTTTAATTAGCCCTCTTGTGCTTTTTACAATAGTCAATGCTCTTTGATCCTTTAATTCAGAATAATGTTCCTCAATGCTTTCTATCCATTTATTTTTATTATCCAGTTCGCTCCAAAGGTCTTTTATGTGGTTATTTAAGCTTAGTAAATATTTATTTTGCGCCGTATTTCCGCTACTGATTATTTCGGATAATTCACATAAGGAAAATACAGTTTGAGTTAAATCCAATATATATGAAAGATTCATATCCATAACAGATAGGATTTTCGTTTCGCTTGCGAATAAAATAATTTTCTCACTGAGCTCTAATGTCGCTCCTGCAGTTTCAATCTTTTTTATATTTGCATTATTCACAGCAGATAAACTATCATCATACTCTTGAAATAAGTCAATCATTTCCAATAACCTTTTTTGATGAGTAGCATTATTTTTCATAATGTCCTTAATTCTTCCATCATCAATCATATTTTGTTGAGCGTATGAATACGAAAGCGCTGTTAAAAATACCATCAACGTTAAAGCTCTTTTCATTTATGCTGCTCCATATTTAAAAAATTGGCATCCCTTCTAACAATTTTTGCCGCGTTATTTGTCTGCTCAACAAATAATAGAGGTTGTTAAAATATGTTTATTAACATAAACAATTATTTTCCTTTTCGCTTCAGTAATTTTACCGATATTTTAAATTATTTTTTTGTGCGCTGTAGAGACGCAAAATTTTGCGTCTCTACAAATACCGTAATATTTTTTACGGATATGGCGATGGAGTGAATAGTCTGGGTCGTCAGGGTTTGTATCCTGACGGAATAAAAATAGTGAATGAGAGCCATCTTTAGCGCATAAATCTGGCAGCGCCAGTTCGGTCACGGTTCGACCGTGACCGCCGAGTAATTTTGTTGACCAGAGTATGAAATGCGGATATAAAAGCGTAAAAAAACCTGCAAGGGTTGGAACCTTGCAGGTTATCTTAAAGACCTCTCCTAAATCCTCCCCTTCGGTCAAGGGGAGGAAAAAAAAGGCAGAGCTAATTTGCTTATAAATCTAAATTCTTCGTCGGAAGCCTTCGCCAAGGACTTCGTGCACGTCGCCAATTATGATAAAAGCGTCTTTGTCTATTTGCTTTACCATTTCCGTTAAAATTGTCAGTTCTTTTAGCGGCACAACTGCCATAAGGACTTCCCGGTCGACGTTTAAATAAACTCCCCGCGCTTTTAAAGCGGTTACTCCGCGACTCATATCGTTAATGATTGCAGATGCAATCTCGTCCGATTTATCGGAAATAATATACGCCATGCGCGCGTAATCAAATCCGTCGATAACAACATCCACAATTTTGCTTGAAACAAAAAGAAGAAACAATGCATATAAAGTAAGCGAAAGAGCGGGTCTATCTGGAGAAAGGTTTTTTGTAAAAATTACAATTCCGGCTAATGAAATAATAAAAAAGTCAATCATCATTATAGCCTGACCCGGTTTAGTCCCAAATTTTTTGTGCATAATTGCGGCAACAATATCGGAGCCGGCAGTAGTGCCTTTGAATTTAAAAACAATTCCAAGACCAAGACCAAGCAGAGTAGCGCCAATAAGAATAAGAAATAAAAAATCGTGATGCAGCAAATCGAGAATAGCCTGATTATCCTGAAGCCGTATAAAGCGCAAGCCCGGAATATCGCCTCTAAAAAAATCGATAAAAAAAGAATTTAACGTAAAACCGAAAAAAGTTCTTGTTCCAAATCGTTTGCCAAGTTCTTTAATGCCCCATAAATAAAGCGGCAGGTTAAGCACCCACATAGTAACGCCGACGGGAAATTTACCATTAGTAAGATAAGAGATAGTCATAGAAAGACCGCTTACTCCGCCCGGCACAACATGGGC
>WSSedL1CaDRAFT_10000066_pt1 | contig 61546 bp, 52 predicted proteins | sample WetSurSL1Cattail_FD_9464 | JGI IMG/M metagenome (IMG submission 9464)
CGTAGGAGCACAAATCAGTACATTCCTGCCCGAGGCAATTTCCGGCCAGCCTTTTTTCTGTGGCTCGCTCGGTTCACCGATATTTTCAAGAAACCAGTCCCTGATCATGGGGTTGAAGCTTTTAAGGCAATCAATACTGTCCATTCTTGTTCCTCGTATCCAAAATGATACTCCTGTTGAAAAAATAATACAAAAGCCGTATAAACAATTTTATACAGCTTTTATATTATCAAACGTATGTTCGTAAGTAAAGCATTTACTTTATTTTTACATATTTCTATTTTAGCCCTTTTATCAGTTCACCTAATTCATCCATCTGCTTTTGCATTTCATCGTACTTGCTCATAATTTCATCAATGGTTTTACTGTCAATTGCCGGCTGATCCGGCGAAACTCCTTCGTCCGGGGTGCTTCCCTCCTGGTCGGTTTCTCCTGCGGGAGGCACTACGGTTTGCTTTGAAAACAGATCAGCCAGTGCCTTGCTCAAATTTGCGCCGATGCCGTACATGAATTCATCCTTGCTTTGATACCCTACCACGATTTCCTTCACCTCGGGCGAAGCTGAAGAGTTGTTTGCCTTCAGGTAGATCGGCTCAACATAAAGGATGCTGTTCTCGATCGGAATGACAAGAAGACTTCCTTTATATACATCCGAACCGCTCTGTCCCCACAGAGTCATGTCAGAAGAAATCTTATCGATCTGATTGATTTTTATCTCGATCTGATTTGGACCCAGGATATTTGTGCTCTTTGGGAAATTGAACAGGATCAGTTCTCCATAATTTTCTGCCGAATTCCTTACTGCCAGCCATGAAACCATGTTATGCTTCTGAGCACCGAATGGAGTGAACGGCCTCATAAGTATCAATTCGGCCTTGGTACCGAGCGCTTCCGGAAGCTTGACCATATTGTAATACGGGTCGATTTCCTGCAGATCAGAAGAACTTTTATCTATCGGATGCTTTGCAATATCCCATAAATCCAGCTGTGAGTAAAAGTCATTAACCTTATCAGGCAATATATGATATTTTTTCAACATTTCTGTCTGAAGCTTAAAGAGAAATTCAGGATATCTGGTGTGATTTGCAATCTCGGCCGGCAGTTCCTTATCACTGAAGGCCTCGGGATAAATACGTGAAAGTGTCTGTATAATCGGATCCGTTTTGTCGATAATGTAGCATTCGACCTTCCCGTCGTATGCGTCAATAACGATTTTGGCGGAATTCCTGACATAGTTGATACCTGTGTCCGCATAATACTGGGCATTGGGGAATCGATCCGAGGTGGTGTATGCGTCCAGCACCCATTTGAGCCTGCCGTCGGAAGTCGGAATGATATACGGATCAGAATCGACAGTAAGGAACGGCAGCGCCATTTGAGCCCTATCAATAATTTGTCTGTTAAGAAGTAATCTGGCATCATTAGTATAGCCTGATATAAGCATCTTGAAGTCATTGTATTTTATTGAAAAGAGCAGCTTATTCAATAAATTCAGCTGGATACCACCCTTTCCATCATAAATGGTCGATTTGCTTCCATCATAAGTGATTTCATCCAGGTCCTTTGCCTGTGTTATTACATGATCCTGTGTCAATTCACCATAATAAATTTCCGGTTTGGTAATTTTGATTGTCGGATCATTGGACTTATTATCCAGCCCGCTCATGATGAAATCAACCTGACCCGTTGGGGACAGCTTATTGATAGGGTTCATGACGACACCATAACCATGCGTGTACCTGTAAGTCGTATTCAGATATGTCTTGTCGGGCAGCTTGGTCTTGTCTATTTCCCTGGCGGTTATGAATACGGGCGTTTCCTTCCCGCTAATATCATAATTTATAATATCGCCATCTTTAAATGAATAAAACGCTGTATTACTCTGAAGCTGCAGATCACTTTGCAGTGTTGAATTTATATCAACTATTCTGACATTCCGCATGGTATCATCATTTCTTGCCAGAATTTCGGGTGTGAGTTCCTGTGTATCGGGGAAGTTATATGTTTTAATCTTATCCAGCCCGTATGCTTTACGGGTCTCAGCTATATTGTATGCAAGGTATGGCTTTTCATATTGAATTTCATTTGGCTTTACCAGCATCTCTTGTGTGAAAATCGATATCGCAGTTACGATCAGCCAAACTGCAGGATATACAGCAAAAGAAATGGCGGCCTGTTTCAGCTTGCCCTTTCTGATGAAGAAAATCGCAACAGCCGTCGCCGCAATGACAACGAAAGGAGCCACCATGTAATATTTGAGCCAGATGTTCACATTCACATAACTTGCTCCGGTATAGTCAACGACGGTACCATACAGGATCTCCTGCTTTACAAGCCCGTAGGAGGCCGCTTTAACGATGAAAAAGAAGGCAACGTTTATCAGGTTGTGCGTGAGGATACTTTTTATCTTAAGATCTCCTGCATTCAGGTTTCCAGACGTGTTTGCCATCAGAAGCCCGATATAATAAACGATGGTATACGCGATAAGAAAGACGCTCATTGTCGACGCGAAACTATACAAAGCAGAATATAAAGGTCTCTCAAATATGTAATAGCCGATATCTTTTGAGAATATCGGATCCACTGCATTGAAAAGTCCGCTGTTGAGGAAATAAAGTATCTTTTGAAAGAACATTTCCTTGAAAATTAAGGCACCCAAAAATGCTACTACAAGCGCAATTGGAAAATTAAACACCCTTTGTTGAGGCAATTCCAATTTAGTATTATGAGCAGCTATATTTTTCTTAATGAATTTATTGGTGATTGCAATGATGGCGAAAATCAATATAAATCCTACAGCGAAGGAAACAGCTTTGGCAATAAGGTTCGTCACATATACGCCGGAAAAGTTTCCAATCTCATCCAGTTGTATTATTTGCAGGTAAATACCTGAAACAACTGCAAAAATAATTATAGCGGCGATAATACACACGATTGGTATAATGAACCGATTCCTGCTTCTTTTAGTCTTTTCCTGATAATAATCATAAACCATCTTACACACTCCTTACCTATTTTTGAACAATATACAACAATATTTTTTAAATTCAAGAGAATAGTGCCTCTACAAAATCCCTTGCATTGAAGGGCTGAAGATCATCCAGCTGTTCACCCACGCCTATGAGCTTCACCGGTATGTTAAGCTCTGATTTGATTGCAATGACGATACCGCCTTTCGCAGTACCATCAAGCTTTGTCAGAATAATGCCGGATACATCCGTTACCTCGCTGAACGTTTTAGCCTGCTGTACCGCATTCTGACCGGTAGTGGCATCAAGGACAAGAAGGTTTTCACGTTTCGCACCGGGCATCTCCCTGTCTATTATACGGGAGACTTTCTTCAATTCCTCCATCAAATTCTTTTTTGTGTGAAGTCTTCCGGCCGTATCGCAAATCAGCACGTCCGCCTTGCGGGCTTTGGCCGCCTGAAGCGCATCATAAACGACAGCAGCGGGGTCCGAGCCTTCTTCCTGCCGGATCAATTCCACACCAACCCTGTCCGCCCATATTTGAAGCTGATCGATTGCTGCTGCTCTGAAGGTATCGGCTGCAGCCAAAATCACCTTTTTCCCATCTTTTTTGAGCAAACTGGCGATCTTTCCGATTGATGTAGTCTTGCCAACGCCGTTTACACCTATTATCGTAATAACAGCAGGTGATGGTTCCAAATCCAGGCCGGAGGTTTCTGATCCAAGTATTTCAATGAGTTCTTCCTTAAGAAGCGCCTTGACTTTAAGCGGATCGACCACCTTCCCGTCCTTTACCTTCTTTTTGATGCCTTCAATAATCCGCAGAACTGTAGACACGCCTAGATCCGAAGTGATCAGCACTTCCTCCAGTTCGTCAAAAAGCTCGTCGTCAACCTTACCAAAAGAAACAAGTACTTGATCTATTTTTTCGCTGATCCCTTTTCTTGTTTTTGATAATCCCTCTTTGAGTCTGTCAAAGAAGCCCATATGTACCGCCTTTCCGCTGCTGTGTGCAGGCTATCCGACCTTTTCTCCCATTTTCATTGATACGATCCTTGATACCCCATGTTCCTGCATAGTGACCCCATACAGCATATCAGAGCCTTCCATGGTGCCTTTCCTATGAGTCACCATGATAAACTGCGTCTGTGAAGAATATCGCCTGAGATAATCTGCAAATCTGTATACATTAGCATCATCCAATGCCGCCTCAATCTCGTCCAATACACAGAACGGCGATGGTTTCAGCCGTAATATGGCAAACAGAAGAGCAATTGCCGTAAAAGCGCGTTCACCGCCTGACAGAAGCATCATATTTTGAAGCTTTTTACCCGGTGGCTGTACCTCTATCTCAATTCCGCTTTCAAGTACGTTTTCCTGATCCGCGATCAGGAGGCTGGCTCGTCCCCCACTGAAAAGTTCCTTGAAAACGATATTAAAATTATCATTTATCAGTTTAAATTGCTCAAGGAACTGCTTTTTCATAATTACAGTCATTTCCTGAACAACCCTGAGCAGCTTCTCCCTTGCCTGTTCCATATCGTTGCGCTGCGCTGACATGAATTCAAAACGTTCCTTCGACTTGACATACTCTTCAATCGACGTGACATTCACCGTACCGAGCTCTTTTATACTGTTTCTCAGTTCGTTTATCTTTTTCTGAGCCTGTGCCAGGCTGCCAATGTCTTTTTTCAGCAGAAGCGCACTGGAATAGGTCAGTTCATACTCGTTCCACATTCTGTCCTGCAATGCTTCCATCTCTGTTTCAAGCTTTGCTTTCCTGACCTCCACCCTTGAGTATTCTTCCTGCAGAAGCAGTATACTTTTATTTGCATCGTTTATTTTATTCACGATATCGTAGAGGTCTTCCTCAAGTACCTTTCTTTCTTCCGAAAGCCTGTCCAGCTCAAAGGTTTTGCCTGATTTTTCTTCTTCATGTCCTTTAATAACTGCATTCAATCCTTCGATAAGCTGCCGGAGGTGCTCTATCTCAGCAAGCGATTTTGACTTTTCAATGTTCTTCCTGGCGATTCCTTTCAGTAATGCATCACGTTCATTTGCAAGCCTTTCTGTAGTCTCTCTTACTGAGTCCATACTCTCCCTGATGGAGTTTACGGAGATCTTGAAATCGGTGATATCCGCATGCAGTGCATCTCTGACCGTTTGGTCCTCCTTGTGCTTGTCCTGATGCTCTGTGATGGTTTTTTTGGATTCGCTTATTTCAAGTTCAATCGCATTCAGTTCCTGCTGATATTTGTCAAGCTCGCGGGAAATTTCAGCAAGCTGCCTGTCAAGCTGCTCTCTCTCCTGCTTAAGCATATCCATTCTGGCAGCAGTCTTTTTAATATTTTCCTCAACCTGGGAGAGATGGCTTTCATCCCTTATTTTAACCAGTTCATTGTTTTTAATATCATTTTCTATAGATGATATTTCCGAATTGATCTGGGCAATATCTTCAGAAAGCAGTTTAATATCCTTTTCCATTGCTGAATCTGCCGTCTTGATTGATACCAGTTCTGCATCGAGTTCATTGATTTCCCTGCTGCGGCTTAGTATACCGGGACCCCTGTTTTCAAGGCTGCCGCCTGACATGGAGCCGCCGGTGCTCAATATATCACCCTCAAGTGTTACGATCCTGAACGAATATCCAAAGCTTCGTGCCATTTTGATCGCATTATCAAGGTTGTCAATAACGACCACCTTGCCGAGAAAGCTGTCTATAATGCCGCTGTATTTACTGTCATAGGTGACAAGGTCCGAGCCAACGCCACAGAAACCATCACTGCCCTTAATGCGGTTGAGCATGGGCCCGTCAAAGTTTTTTCCGTTTACGGAACTGATGGGCAGAAATGTAGCACGGCCCATTTTGTTCGCTTTGAGGTATTCGATTGCTTTTTTTGCAGCTTCCTCAGTTTGTGTGACAATATTCTGAAGAGCGCTGCCAAGAGTCATTTCAATCGCTGCTTCGTACTTCCTGTCCACTTTTATCAGTTGTGCCAGCGCACCATGTATCCCTTTCCCGAATTCAGCCGAATCACGGCATTCCTGCAGGATCTGCCTGACACTCCGGTTGTAGCCTTCGAGATTCTGTTCCATTTCTCTGAGTGTCCGGACTCTTGATGTTTTAAACTGTATCTCGGATTTCAGCTTGCTCTGTTTGAGTCGCATTTCATCAAGCAGCTTGTCTGATTCACTGCGTTCCCCGGTCAGTTCCTGTAGCTTTGCCTTCTGTTTGCGTATTTGTTCAGAGGCATGGCGGATGCTTTCCGTCAGATCCTCTTTTTTCATATTTTCGCGATCATTCTCTACAATATGCTGATAAACCTCATTATCAATATTCTTCTGTCTTTTTTGCATATTCTCCATATGCGTCCTGATATTGCTGATCTGAAGCTTTTTATCAGATTGAATATCCATCTTGTCCATGACACCGGATTTGAGCTGTTCTATATACCTTTCGCTTTCATCAAGTGTCTTTAGCAGCTCTTCCATCTGCTTTTCATATTCTTCCAGCTTTTTGGTGTAATCCGTCATCTGTTTGTCAAGATATTTAAGCTTGTCCTGTTTACCGGCTTCTTCCTTGTCGATACCGGTCTGTTTTAGCTGAAGTTCAGCTGCTTCTGAGTCAAGCCTGTTAATGTTCTGCTCAAAATTCGTGATTTTTTCATTGTTGAGCTTTATATCTGAACTGCAGCGTTCAAGGTTTCCTTCAAGCTCGTAGAATTGTTGTTTGGCTGCATCCAATTTGTCATCAAAAGCTTTGAGCATATCGGTCTTTTGTTTGTTTGATCCTGTAATTTCCTCGAGTTTGCTGTTCTCCGAATCGACGTTGTCCTTGACTGTTTTGTATTGTTCATCGAGGTCCTTGAGCTTTTCGGTAAATTTCTGCATACTGTCGAGGTAGACATTCACATCAAGCTCCTTAAGGGCTTCACGCAGGTCAAGATATCTTCGTGCTGTCTCGGACTGCTCCTTCAGAGGGCCCAACTGTGAATCCAGTTCAATGATAATATCATTGATCCTCTCGAGATTTAGCCTGGTCATTTCAAGCTTCTTCTCGGCATCCAGCTTTCGCACCTTATATTTCATTATCCCGGAGGCTTCTTCGAATATATGCCTTCTGTCCTCAGACCTGTTACTGAGGATTTCATCCACCCTTCCCTGACCAATGACAGAATAACCATCTTTTCCGATGCCTGTGTCAAGGAAGAGCTCAGTGATGTCTTTCAGTCTGCAGGCAGACTTGTTTATAAGATATTCACTCTCCCCTGAACGGAAAATACGCCGGGTTACTGTAACCTCAGCATATGCGATCGGAAGTGATGAATCAGAATTGTCTATAGTAATGGAAACCTCTGCAAATCCCAGAGGCTTTCTGTGCTCCGTACCGGCAAAGATGACATCTTCCATTTTGCTTCCGCGGAGTGTTTTGATGCTTTGTTCGCCTAGCACCCATCTGATGGCGTCGGCAATATTACTTTTACCGCTGCCGTTCGGTCCGACAACGGAAGTGATGCCACTGTTGAAATCAAGGTATATTTTATCTGCAAAGGATTTAAAGCCCTGTAAATCCAACCGTTTCAAGTACAAATGGAACCCCCCATAACTCCCTCAAATCAAGTGTCCATCATAATTCTAACATAACTGAAAACATATTCAACATTTATTAACAGGTATTGTCTTTATTTTAATTAAAGCCATAATTGAAGTGACGAATACCTGCCTTACAGGTATTCTATTCTGAATCTATTTCCCATCGAATCATCAGTTTTTACCTTAATGTTTTTAATGGAGAACTTTCCTTTTAAATATTCTATATTTGATTTCTTTTGACCAATTGTGTTTGAAACATTTTGGGTCCCTGTTAAGATATGAAGCTCGGAAACCTCTGACAGGTTTTGGGCCCGGATCATTGCATCCAGTCTTTGAAGCATGCGCTTTGACTCGACAAGTTGCCTGAAGGCCGGATGTACCGGTCCGGCTGCGACTTCCGATTCCGGGCCGGTACTGATGCTTTCATTGGTCTGAAGACCTATCCTGATCACATTTATATTGCTCGCTTCATACAGCTCCAGCAGTTCAGCACAAAGTTCAATTGCCTCTTCCAATGTTTGAGGGTCATATTCACCCTTTTTGTAAAGCCTCTCCAATTCTGTCCCTTTTATCACAAGCACCGGATAGATCCGTACGATATCAGGTGAAATGGAGATCACCTTTCTGGCAGTCTCCAGGCATTTTTCCCGTGTGTCGCCCGGCAAGCCTGTCATGGTCTGGATACCGAGGCGGAAACCTCTTTCTTTTATGAGTGAAGCAGCGCTATATACACATGAAGCATTATGACCGCGGTAACTTGCGCTCAATACAGCATCGTCCAGACTCTGGACGCCCAGTTCAATCGTCCCTGTTCCGTACTTTTTCAGAAGCGTCAGGATTTCGTCATCGATATTGTCAGGTCTTGTAGAAAGCCTTATTTCAGAAACTTTTCCGGATGAAAGGTATGGCGCCGCCGCCTTCAAAAAGCTCTCCTGCACAGTTTTGTCAATTGCCGTAAAACTGCCGCCGTAGAAGGCAATTTCTACTTTGTCGGCGGTGTGGATTGTTCTTAAGTGGTTTTCTATGATCTTTGGTATTTGTTCAGGAGTCATTTCTTCAATTTGTCCGCTTATTTTCCTCTGACTGCAGAAAATACAGTCATGAGGACAGCCTTTATGCGGTACGAAGATCGGAATGATCACATGTCTGACTTTCATCCTATTTCACCTGTAATTTGTTCAAGGCAGCTTTTGCGGCATTTTGCTCTGCTTCCTTTTTGCTTTTGCCTTCTCCCCTGCCCAATACCACATCTCCTACGGAAATCTGGGCAACGAACTGCTTATTGTGATCGGGACCTTTTTCTTCGATGATCCTGTAATTGACCTTCTGTTCACCTGATTTTTGTATGATCTCCTGCAGTTGGGTCTTGTAGTCCACAAAGATTTCACTGTTGCCGGAATCATTGAATAATTCACTCATGGATCTGTGAATAAAGGATGCAGCCTCATTCAGACCGCCGTCGAGGTATATCGCTCCGATTAATGCTTCAAATGCGTCAGAAAGGATGGATGTGCGAGACCTTCCCCCGGTGTTTTCCTCTCCCCTGCCAAGCAAAATATGATTTCCCAGCATTATTTTAGATGCACATATCATCAAAGAGCCTTCACACACGATAGAAGCCCTTGTCTTGGTCATTTCGCCTTCGGGCAGTGCCGGGAAATTTTTATATATAAACTCACTTGTCACGATATTAAGAACAGAATCACCCAGAAATTCAAGCCTCTCATTACTGTTGAGACCCTCAACCCTTTTTTCATTTGCATACGAACTGTGTGTAAGTGCCAGCAGCAAATACATCCTGTCTTTGAAAGTATAACCGATGATTGATTCCAGTTCATTTAAATTTTGAATATTATCATTGATAAAGTTTCTGTTCATTGTTACCTCCCTGCCCGGTATTACTCCGGTCAGCCTTTGGTAAGACTTAAAGGCGGGAATATCCCGCCTTTAATATTATAGTCTTTATATAAGTTGACCGCCAGTATTTTTATCCTTCAAGTGCGATCGACTATTCTGAGTATTTTTTTAAAACGATTGCAGCATTGTGGCCTCCAAAACCAAGTGCGTTGGACAGTGCATATTTTATGTCAGCGTATCTTCCTTTATTCGCAACGTAGTCAAGATCACATTCCGGATCAGGGTTCTGAAGATTGATCGTAGGCGGCAGGAAGCTTTCTTTAAGCGACATTGCAGTGATAATAGCCTCAATCGCTCCTGCTGCTCCAAGCAGGTGGCCTGTCATTGATTTTGTCGAACTGACTGCCAGCTTGTATGCATATTCGCCAAATACTGCTTTTATTACTTTGGTTTCAGCTACATCGTTCAACGGTGTCGAAGTGCCATGAGCATTCACATATCCTATCTCTTCAGGCTTTATACCAGCGTCGTCAATCGCATTTTTCATGGATCTGGTGCCGCCAATGCCCTCTGGATGAGGCGCTGTGATGTGATGTGCATCACAGGTACAGCCGTAACCGACGACCTCGCCCCAGATGAAAGCCCCGCGTTTCTGAGCATGTTCCAATTCCTCAAGAACAAGTATTCCTGATCCCTCGCCCATGATAAAGCCATCACGGTCCCTGTCAAAAGGTCTGCAGGCAGTAGCAGGATCCGGGTTCGTAGAAAGAGCCTTGTTCGCACAGAAGCCTGCGTAGGACAAAGGCGTTATGGCTGATTCGGCGCCGCCGGTTAACATTATTTCTGCATCACCGCGCTGTATTACCTTGAATGCGTCGCCGATTGCATTGTTACCTGAAGCACAGGCAGTAACGACACATTCATTGAAACCTTGAAGATTATATTCTATGGCAATTCTTCCTGCAGCCATATTTGCGATCATAGATGTGATGAAGAAGGGGCTGACCCTGCCTGCTCCCTTTGTTTCAAGAGTGTGATGCTGGTCCTCAAGGGTCTGTATTCCACCGATTCCGGAACCTACTATGACACCTGCCCTGAAGCTGTCTTCCTCTTCCATCTTGAGACCGGACATTTCAACAGCCATCTTGGCGGCTGCCATGGCATATTGCGTAAAAATATCCATTCGTTTTGCTTCTTTTTTATCAATATATTCCGTAGGCTCAAAATTTTTGATTTCTGCGGCCACTTTTGCATCATAATTTTCAGTATCAAATTTTGTTAAAGTGCTTATACCGGACTTACCTTCTTTGATAGCACTCCAGAAGCTGTCCAATCCAAAACCCATTGAATGTACTACACCCATACCAGTTATAACAACTCTTCTTCTCATTGAATACCCTCCATGCAAATACATTACACTTTCATTGATTTAAACACAATTATTAAATTTTAAAAGTTTATAAACATAGATGATGATAATCTATATAAAATTAGACATCTTCTTATTCGTCCGAAAATAAATCTCAAGGGGCATCAAGCCCCTCTCGATTTTTGATTAAGATTTTTTATGCCCCAGTTATAAAAAAAGTCCCTCTGACGGGACTTTTTTTATGTATTATTTTTAATGTAGTCCACGGCATCTGATACACATGCAATTTTTTCTGCTTCACTATCAGGAATTTCAATATCGAATTCCTCTTCGAGAGCCATTATCAACTCAACGATATCAAGTGAATCTGCACCCAGATCGTCTATGAAAGAAGATTCCAAGTTTATTTCATCTTCTTCAACACCTAATTGCTCGACTATTATCTTCTTAACCTTTTCGAAAACCATACATTCACCTCCTCCCACAGGGGGTAATTAATTATAATAATTTCGTGTGAAAGATATGCCATGAAAGGCTCAGCTTTCACATAAAGATATTATTACATAACAAGCCCGCCGTCAATATCTATTACCTGAGCAGTAACATAAGATGCATCATCTGAAGCAAGAAATGCGACAACATTGGCCACATCCTCGGGCGTCCCGAACCTTCCGAGCGGTATGTTATCAAGATACTTTTTCCTTACTTCTTCAGGTAATACTTCTGTCATTTTACTTTGGATCATACCTGGTGCTACTGCATTACAGGTAATTCCCCTGGATGCAAACTCCTTTGCTGTGGTCTTTGTCAAACCGATCAATCCGGCTTTGGAAGCGGAATAGTTGGCCTGCCCCGGATTACCGTACCTTCCGGCAACAGAAGCTATATTAACAATTCGGCCATATTTCTGCTTTATCATTTGTTTCCCGGCAAACTTTGTACAAAAAAACGCGCCCTTGAGATTGATATCCAGTACAGCATCCCAATCCTCTTCCGACATCATAGCCAGTGGCTTATCTTTGGTAATACCGGCATTATTGATAAGGATATCCAGACTTCCAAATGTTTCTACCGCAGCAGCGACCATTGCTTTTACATCATCCGCGTTTCTGACGTCTCCCCGGGTAACAGTTACCTTGTAACCTGCATTTTTAAATTCTTCAGCTGTAGCGTCCAGAGAGTCGGATACCGCAATATCATTGAGTACGATATTCGCACCGAGTGATGCCAGCTTGAGCGCGATAGCCCTACCCAAACCTCTCGCCGAACCTGTCACTACAGCAGTCTTCCCTTCCAGTAACATTATATGTATCTCCTCCTGTTCCAAAAAAGTTGCAGTTTGCTTAAGCGTAAATAACTGTTTAAACAGCTGTCAAAATTTTTGCACTTATTTTCCGCATAATTCCCCAAGTGTCTTTTCAAGTGATTCCAAATCTTCTATATTAAAAACCTTGACTTCTTTGCTTATTTTCCTGACAAAGCCGCCTAAGACTTTTCCTGGGCCAATTTCAACAAATGTATCAACTTCATTTTCAAGCATAAGCCTGATTGAATTTTCCCAAAGGACAGGACTGCTTACCTGTCTGATTAAAAGATCTTTTGCCTCTTCCGGAGAATTGACGACCTTTGCAGTAACATTTGCAACCAATGGTATTTTCAAGGTATTCAGCGTGACGTTCTGAAGTTCTGCTGAAAGTCTTTCTCCAGCCGGCTTCAGCATACAGCAGTGGAAGGGCGCACTGACAGCAAGCAGTATAGTCCTCTTTGCCCCTTTTGCAGTACAAAGCTCCATTGCTTTTTCTACAGCCTTTATCTCCCCTGCAATGGAAATCTGACCCGGGCAGTTATAATTTGCCGGTTCAACAATTCCAACCTCGGAAGCGATTTTGCAGCATTCCATTACATCTTCTGCAGAAAGGCCAAGAATTGCAGCCATTGTACCAATTCCAAGCGGCACAGCTTCCTGCATGTATTTACCCCTTTTTCTTACAAGAGTTACTGCTGTTTTAAAATCCATTGTACCCGATGCAACATGTGCCGAATATTCTCCAAGACTGAGACCTGCAGTAAAGTCCGGCTTTATTCCGCGTTCCAGCAAAGGCTGAAGACATGCAATACTGGTTGTAACTATGGCAGGCTGTGTATTTTCTGTTATTTTAAGTGTTTCATCATCACCGTCAAAAACCATCTTTTTCATATCGAAACCAAGTGCCTTAGAAGCCTGATCAAAAATTTCATTTGCAGAGCTGTATTCAGATGAGATTTGCTTTCCCATGCCTACATATTGAGCACCTTGACCCGAAAAAATAAAAGCTGTCTTTCCCATAAATCCTCCAGATATGATCAATTAAATTTAATCTTTATTCATGGTTCGAATTATTTGCTCCATCTTATTAGTGCAGAACCCCAGGTAAGACCGCCGCCAAAACCGACAAGGACAAGATTATCACCCTTATTCAGGCACTTCCCCTTATATGCGTCATCCATTGCGACCGGTATGGATGCAGATGACATATTACCGAACTTTCTTATCGTAGTGTAAACCTTATCAAATGCAACCCCGAGCCTTTTTGCAGCCCCATCCAATATTCTTATATTTGCCTGATGCGGGATGATATATTTAATATCCTCAAGCTTGAGTTTTGTATTCTCTATCACTTTTTCAGTAGCCAGAGGCATTATTTTCACAGCAAATTTAAATACTTCCTGGCCATCCTGCCAAATGGTGTTCATTTTATGATAAGTTTTTCTTCTTTCAATATCCTCTTCAGGCATATACAAACAAGGTATCGTAATTCTGGTTGCATTTGATCCATCTGAGCCTATATAAGTCGAAAGTATACCATATCCTTCTTCAACTTGACCCAATACGACAGCACCGGCACCGTCTCCAAAGAGTACACAGGTGTTTCTGTCCGTCCAGTCAGTTACTCTTGACATTGCTTCACTGCTTACAACCAGAACATGCTTGTAATAGCCGGTTTCAATGAATTGCTTTGCAGTCGTCAAGGCAAAGAGAAAGCCTGAACAAGCGGCGCCAAGATCAAATGCCGTTGCATTGACAGCACCTATTCCATTTTGGATCATGCAAGATGTAGTTGGTGAAAGATAATCCGGTGTTGAGGTTGAAACAATGATTAAATCTATATCTTCAGAAGAGAGACCTGAATCTTTGATGGCCTGTTTTGAAGCTTCTACTGCCATGGAATAAACTGGCTGCCCCTCTTGAAGTATTCTTCTTTCAGAAATTCCGGTCCTTTTTATAATCCATTCATCTGTGGTTTCGACCATTTTCTCAAGGTCTGAGTTGGTCAATATCTTTTCTGGGACGTAACTTCCTATTCCTAAAATTCCAGCGCTTATGCTCTTTTTTGTCGACATCAGTAACCTCCATGGTTTCAACCTTTTCCTTTATCTGTTCGAAAACAGAAGTGCTGGCAAGGCTGTATGCTTTTAAAAGTACATTTTTTATTGCTTGATCGTTTGAATTGCCGTGGCTTTTTATGATGATTCCGTTAACGCCGAGTATTGGTGCCCCGCCATTCACTGACGGATCCATCATTTTTTTAAATTCAAGCATATCCTTCATGACAAACAACATGGACAGCTTTGAAAATATGGTACGCTTGAACATGCCTTTCATATATGCCCCAAAAAATTTACCTGAACCTTCAAAGAACTTCAGAAGCACATTTCCGACATAACCATCACAGACTGCAACATCAACATTTCCCAAAGGTATATCCTTGCCTTCGATATTTCCGATAAAATTTAAATCAGCTGAGGACAACATCGTATAAGCCTGTTTAACTACTTCAGTGCCTTTTTTTGCTTCCGTTCCCATATTGACAAGACCAACTGTTGGATTACTAATTTTGAAAAGTCCGCTCATATATATGGAACCCATTATTCCGAATTGCAAATAATTAATTGGTTTGCAGGTTGTGTTAAGACCCGCGTCAATCAGGAGGCATCTGCCGGATTTTGTCGGCACTATTGCTCCAAGTGCCGGTCTGTCTATTCCCTTGAGTCTTCCAAGTATGAACAGACCTCCTGTAAGCAGAGCACCAGTACTGCCGGCAGAAAGTAAAACATCACCCTTTTTTTCCTTCAGCATATTAAAAGCGACGACCATCGATGAATTCTTCTTACTTTTGATGGCACGAGTCGGTATATCTTCATTTGTTATTACTTCCTGTGCATGTATCACTTCGATCCTGGGACTTTTAAACTTTCTTGCTTCCAGGATTTTATTTATTCTTTCACTGTCTCCAATCAGAGCGACGCTAAAACCTTCCTGGGATTTTACTGCGTCTATGCTTCCGTTCACTTCTGCATCCGGTGCATTATCTCCACCCATGGCATCAACTAATATTTTCAAAACGTGTCACTCCAAATCCGTTAATATTTAATGAACTAATCATTAATATTATTAAACTATTTTCCTTGAGTTTTTTCAAGGGAAACCAGTATGAATTTACCTCTGAACATTTCCACCTGTTTTTCGAAAATCTTCACCCAGACGATGAAATTGCATCCCCGAACATGCTTTACTTCAGCCTTTGCGACAAGCTTACATCCGGAATATACAGGTGTTTTGTACTTTATATTTGCCACACCTACCAAAGCTACTTGTGCATCAATTACAGCAATTGCAAGCGATTCTGCCAGCGAATAAATAAAATGCCCTCTTACTATCTTTGTCTTTTCAAAGGCCATTGATTCATCCGTTTCAAGTACGGATACAGCATTCCTGCCAAGTGTGATATCGATGAGTTCTCCAACTATTTCCTTACTTTGCAGTGATTTTACCTTACCATAATTTTTATCGGCAACAGTTTTGATTCTTTCCCTTAACTCCGGAATGCCCATTTCAAGCCGATCCAGTCTTATTGTAGGTACGCTCACAGAAAACAGGTCGGACAGTTCTTCATCTGTCAGGAACGGGTCCTGCTTGATCTTTTCCGATAATATTTGCTGCCGTTCTTTTTTTAATAATGATGACCTGCTCATCCAGATTTAACCCACCTGCAATCTTAATTTTTAAAGCTTTGTTTAATTATTACCTGGTGCTATATCCTAATACTAAAAGTATATTATATATTTTCAAAGTATGCAACAATTTCCGAAAAAAATTCCTAAAACTATAAAAAATTCGAAGGTATCTAGCCCCACTTGTGGTGCAATTTTGCGAATTCGCCTTCATGGCGCAATTTGCTAGACAAATAACCTGGATAGAAAAGGCCCTGCAATATGGCTTACAGGGCTCTTCATACTTTTAATGAATTATTTATTCTGCTTTACTTATTACTGTCAATCACATGGAGATTCTTTTTAATGTAGTCGTACAGCGAGTAAATGGTTATGATAACAGCCAGAAGCATCGCATAGTCGTCGAATTGAAAATCGGTAAACAAGCTGATTGGAAAATTTTTCAAAAGCATTGCAACGATTGCGATATCCTGTAATACTGTCTTCCACTTGCCTAGTTTACTGGCAGCAATTACAACGCCCTCGCCGACTGCGACAAGTCTGAATCCTGTAACGATAAATTCTCTTGATATAATAATCATGGCAACCCATACATTAACATCTCCGCTTTGCACAAGTGCCATTAATGCCGCTGTTACAAGAAGCTTATCTGCGATCGGATCAAGAAATTTGCCAAAGTTGGTCACAAGCTTATATTTTCTGGCGATATACCCGTCTACTGCATCGGTGCTAGATGCGACTACAAAAATACCGGCGGCAATATAGCTTCCATAGAAATGAATAAAGCTGTTAAATGCTATCATTTGAGACTGCATGAAATGTAAAAAACCGGCATTAACGATTACATCTGGAATCGGTATGATAAAAAGCATCAAAATCGGTATGAAACCTATTCTGGATAATGTAATTTTATTGGGCAGATTCATTTTTAACCTCTCCTGTTAAATCATATTGACCGCTGTTTAATATATTAACTGTTACCATCATGCCAGTTTCAAGGGGCTCACTGCTTGTGAAGTATATAAGGCCGTCAATGTCCGGAGCCTCTGCATAACTCCTTCCGAAATAGAAAATACCATCCTCTGCAACACCTTCAACCAGGACCTTGTATTCCTTTCCCAGCCTATCGGAATTTTTTTCCGAGGATATTTTCTGCTGCAGGCGCATCAGTTTGGAATGCCGCGATCTTTTAATTCCAGCTGTGATTTGACCTTTCATAAGCGCAGCAGGCGTTCCATCTTCTTTAGAATACATAAATACACCAAGTCTGTCAAATTTATATTTTTCAATAAAAGCAGTTAATTTATTATAGTCATCCTCAGTTTCACCAGGGAATCCCACTATCAACGAAGTTCTTACAGTCAAGCCGTTTATTCGCCTTCTAAGTTCTTCCAAAAGCATTTCAACCTCACGGCTGCTCCCACGGCGAGCCATCCTTTTTAAGACGGTATCACTTGTATGCTGTATGGGTATGTCAAGATATTTGCACACCTTGTCATTATTTGCGATTTCATCGATCAAAATGTCATCGATTTCATCCGGGTAGCAATAAAGAAGGCGTATCCACTCTATCCCTTGTATTGTGCTTAACCCCCTGATCAATTCGACGAGCCTCTTTTCGCCATAAATATCAAGGCCATATCTGGTGGTATCCTGAGCAACCAGGATTACTTCCTTGACTCCAGAAGCTGCAAGTTTTACAGCTTCTGTCAGTATTTCCTCTTTTTTTCGGCTTCTGAACCTTCCGCGAAGGGAAGGAATCACACAATAGGTACAGCAATTGTCACAGCCTTCAGCGATTTTTATATAGGCAAAGCCCTCACCGGTTGAGAGGATTCTGTCGCCTTCAAAAAAATCCGTGCCTTCAAGTTCTCCATAGATCGAAGGATGCTTTCCTTCATAAGCCTCATTGATGATTGAAGTGATTTCGGAATAGCTCCCTGTTCCAAGTACGGCATCCACTTCAGGAATCTCATCAAGAATCATTTGTTTATATCTTTGTGCAAGACACCCTGTAACAATAAGCAGTTCGCAGCTTTTTTCCTTGAAGGCAGCCATTTCGATTATTGTATTGATTGATTCCTGCTTTGCACTTTCTATGAAACCGCAAGTATTTACGATGATAATCTGTGCTTCACTTGTCTCAGTGACTATTTCATAACCGTAACCTTTAAGGGCCCCAAGCATCAATTCGCTGTCCACAAGATTTTTAGGGCAGCCAAGTGATACCAACCCGATTTTTCTGTTCAAATCATACAACTCCCTGTAATTTTGAATAAATTACCGCATTAAAAAATATCTCTAATAAATATACACCTTCAAGGCTATATACTCAATAGAAATGTAGCTGCAAAAAGCTGAAGCACTTTCTTATTTTCTGAGTATTGCAGTGGTGGGTTTCCGTGTCCGCTTGCTAAAGAACATTTCCTGTAATATTATGGTAGGCTTCACGGAAAGTGTCATACGAGAAACCTCTGTGTAAAAGGAACATATATGCTTTTTTTATAATCTTTTCATCGGTCATGTCATATTTTCCAAATTTTCGTTTCAATAAACCTTCTGCAACTGAAATATCTTCTACTTTCCAGTCATCCAGGACTTCATCGGCGATCTCTTCTGAGATGCCCCGCATAAGAAGTTCCTGTTTCATTAATCTTTTTGATAATGGTTTCAGCTTGCTTCTATCAAATACATATTTCTGCGCATAGAGCTTATTGTTGATATAACCTATTGATTTGAGTTCATCAACAACCTGTTCCGCGCATATACTGTCGTACCCCTCGTCCTCAAGCTTCTTCAGAACTTCCTTCTCTGTCCTGATCTTCATTGAAAGGTATCTGACAGCCAGTGATTTGGCTTCGCGGAAATTCAACGTGTTCTTTATATAATCCATGGTCTCTTCGGTCAATACAGGGTTATCGTACAAATTCATGGAAATATAATCTTCTTCGGAGATGGTGAAAGCAAATCTGCCATCAACATGTATAGAGAGCCTGTTTTTATTTTTTTTACTTCTTTCAGCTGATGTTATCTCCACTTACACCACCACCCCACTATTCAATCTGTTTATTCCATATCAAGATCAGCTTCATCTTCATCGTTTTCATCGTCTTTTTTGGATTTGTTCTGTACGAAGGCTTGGCTGTAATTGTCCCTGATTTTCTTCTCTATTTCCTTAGTCATTTCTTTATTCTCTTTGAGGAACTGTTTCACATTTTCTCTGCCCTGCCCTATTCTCTGACCATTGTATGAAAACCATGCACCGCTCTTGTTTACGATATCAAGATTTACACCTACATCGAGAATACTACCTACCTGCGAAATACCCTCACCATATATTATATCAAATTCAGCTTCTTTGAAAGGAGGAGCTACCTTGTTTTTAACAACCTTCACTCTGGTCCTGTTTCCTATGATGTCGGTACCCTGCTTTAATGACTCTATCTTTCTGACATCCAGCCTGACTGTAGAATAGAATTTTAAAGCTCTTCCACCAGGTGTGGTTTCAGGATTCCCGAACATGATGCCTACTTTTTCTCTTAACTGATTAATGAAAATTGCAGTGGTGTTCGATTTGCTGATGACACCTGCCAGCTTCCTCAGAGCCTGCGACATGAGTCTTGCCTGAAGCCCCATATGAGAATCTCCCATTTCGCCGTCTATTTCGGCTTTTGGAACCAAGGCTGCGACGGAGTCAATTACGATGACATCGATAGCGCCGCTTCGTACGAGTGCTTCTGCAATTTCCAGTGCCTGCTCGCCTGTGTCCGGCTGAGAAACGATCAGGTTGTCTATATCAACACCCAGGTTCTTCGCATAGACAGGGTCAAGTGCATGTTCTGCATCAATAAAGGCAGCATCTCCGCCTGCTTTTTGTGCTTCTGCGATGATGTGAAGAGCTACAGTGGTCTTACCGGACGACTCCGGTCCGAATATCTCTACGATTCTGCCCCTGGGTACTCCGCCGACTCCCAATGCGATATCAAGCCCTATCGCACCCGTAGGTATCGTTTCGATATTCATGTGCAGGTTTTCGCCAAGCTTCATTACAGCACCTTTGCCAAACTGTTTCTCTATCTGGCCTAATGCCATTTCAAGTGCCTTTTTCTTCTCCATCATCTTCATGCAGACCTCCTAATATGTAAATAGCGAACATCAGTTCTAATACAAATTATATAACATTTCTACAAAAGAGTCAATATCAAAATAACATATTTTTACATTTATTTTAAAATAGATTGCAAATTGCCTTTAATCCGCCGTTTCATGCCTGTTTCCGCCGATTTGTCGCTTAAATATTTTCAGGAAATATAATGCATCATCCGATTTGGTCAGCAGCATCAATGAAAAATAAACCGCACTGCCTACTGCAATTTCCAATGACAGGTAAATTAATTGAAAAAGCTTCGTGTCGAGCCTCGGATGCACCTGTTCCATCAGAATCAAAATCACGCCCATAAGTAATGCGGAAAGAAATGATCTCCAAATGAATCGGTAAAATCTATCCAGATGAATTCCTTTCATCTTTTTATCAAGCAGCACCATCAGAAAAATGGAATTGACAGTACTTATCAACGAGTATGACAACGCCATACCGGCGGCACCCAGATCAGTGAAATAATAAAACAGAGAGCCGAATCCAAGGTTCATTATAATAGAACCGATTCCAACAAAAAGAGGTGTTTTTGTATCCTGCCGGGCATAATAGGCTCTATTCATGATTGCAACGATCGATTGGGTGATCATGGCCAGAGAAAATAATGCCAGAATGGATGCAACTACAGGTACATTTGCTTCGGTGAACTTCCCGCCCCATTTAAATACGGCTCTGACAATCGGCTCTTTTAGAATGATGAAGCCTGCAGCAGAAGGAATTGAAAGAAAAAGGACCGAGGTCAACGATTTCATCAAAATGGTTTTATAATTTTCAAACTCTCCTGTCGCGAATTTCCTGGATAATGCAGGCAGCATGGCTGTTCCCACTCCCATGGCAAATATTCCGTATGGAAGCTGCCATGCGGTGTTTGCATTTCTGAAAGCAGCAAGGCTGCCTTCAAAAAGGGAGAGACTAACGAAAGCAGTGGATATGATTATATTGACTTGAGTGATCGAGGAAGACATAAGCGATGGGACAGCTTGCCGAAAAAGTCTTTGAAAGCCTTTATCTTTGAGGTTTAATACAGGCTTATACAGTTTGAACCTCGGGAATGCAAATGTCAGCTGTACAAGAAAATAAATCATAGCGCTGACAGCTACCCCAATTGCCACTTTTATCATGCTTCCAGGATTCCTGTCGGCAAAAAGAAATATACTCAAGGCGCAGCCGATATTGTAAATTGAAGGTCCGTACGCTGCAGCCGCAAAGCTGCGATAGGAATTTAAGACGCCGTTGCAGATTCCTGCCAGCATAATGAAGGAAACAGACGGAAACAGTATTCGCGTCAGCGTTATTGCTAGTTCCTTCGTTTGCGGGCTTTTATCCGAAAATCCCGGAGCAACCGCAGGAATAATCAACGGGGCAAATAATACACCCAGTGTACATAAAAGAACCATACCGATAAAAACAATATTAATAAAAGAACTTGCAGCCTTCCAACCCTCTTTTTCCTCACCTCTTTCAAGGTGACCTGAAAGGAACGGGACAAGTGCTGCGGATATCGTCCCGCCAACCAGAAGCATATAGATCAGGTCGGGTACTGTAAATGCTGCGACGTAAGCATCCTGCACCCATGAAAGCCCCACCTTCCATGAAAGCATCGTTTCACGGATGAAACCAGTCAGCCTGCTCAGTACCATGGAAGACATCACAACTATTGCTGCAGTAGCCATACGGCTGCCTCTCGTATTATCCAAATCCAATCCTCCCGGAAGCAAGGTAAGGAGACACACCTCAACAGGAAGTTATCCGTTGTAGTCTGAGGAATGTCCCCAGCAAGGTAAGGGGACACACCTCAACAGGAAGTTATCCGTTGTAGTCTGAGGAATGTCCCCAGNAAGGTAAGGGGACACACCTCAACAGGAAGTTATCCGTTGTAGTCTGAGGAATGTCCCCTTTTGTTGTTCTTTTTGTTCACTCAGTCTGTTCACTCAGTCTGTTCACTCGGACTGCTGTTTCGATGCCATATAACAGAGCAGATGGCGTCTGAGCATATCATATACATGGAGCGAGGCTACATTTCGTATCCTGTTTCTGCTGCCCCACAACTCAAGTTTTTTAACTTCAACACTTTCCTTGTGGGCTAATGAGATGAAAACCAGACCGACGGGCTTCTCGGGTGTTCCGCCATCCGGGCCGGCTATTCCGGTAACGGAAATGCCTATATCCGTTGACGCCTTCTTCCTTATCCCCTCTGACATTTCCTTTGCAGTCTGTGGGCTCACTGCTCCATATCTGTCGAGTGTCTCCTGGCTTACACCCAGTTCCTCCACCTTGGAGCGATTGCTATAGGTGACGATCGCCCTGTCAAAAACAGCAGAAATCCCCGGTATTTCAGTAAACTTTTCAGCAAGCAATCCACCTGTGCAGGATTCTGCAAAAGAAATAGTCATTCCGCTTTTAAGAAGCAGTTGCGCTGCAACCTCTTCAATATTTTTGTTCTCATTGCTGTATACCGCATCGCCCAGTCGTTTTCTGATTTCATTCTCAACCGGCGTTATAATGTCCTCACCTGTGCTGCCTTTTAAATAACGTGCCGTTATTCGCAGTGTGACCTCCCCATCCTTTGCATATGGCGCTATCGTTGGATTTGTCTGCGAGTCGATCATGTCGATCAGCATATCCTCCATTGCCGATTCCCCAATGCCGAATATCCGTAAAAACCTGGACTCCATCCTGTATTCAGATTTTGCAGAGAAATAGGGCAGGACGGATTCATCAAACATCGGTTTCATTTCCGATGGCGGGCCGGGAAGCATGATAATGACTTTGCCGCCTTCTTCTATGATACAGCCCGGTGCTGTCCCGTTCCTGTTCCTGATGATTATACTGCCTTCAGGCAGATAAGCCTGTTTCACATTGTTATGCGTCATTTTTCGGTTAAGCCTTGAAAAGAATACTGTCATCTTGTCAAGGCTCTCCTGGTCAAGCAGGAGTTTTCTGTTAACGGCGGCCGCAACGGTTTCCTTGGTCAGGTCATCCTGCGTCGGGCCAAGACCTCCTGTCATTATAATGACGTCTGAGCGTGAAAGTGCAAGGCTCAGGCATTGTTTCAACCTCTCCGGATTATCGCCTACAACATCGTGATAATAAACACCGATCCCGACATCGGGTAATTTTGCGGAAATATATTGTGCATTTGTATTGGCAATCTGTCCCATTAGAAGCTCGGTTCCAACTGCCAGAATTTCTGCTTTCATCTTTCTGTCATCCCCTTCCATGTTACATTTCTGTCACCTTACCTATTATATCAATATTTGTTATTAATTCAAACAATGATAATGTTATAAGATTGTTAACAGGAAAATCTGGATTTATAATAAAAAAAGACGACAATTGACCTGAAAAAAACTACTTCATTCTGTACCCTTCTTATAATATTATTGAACTGCAATGAATAACCCAGATGGATGGGCGAGCAGTTGACACAGTCAACGACCAGCTCCGGGGGTGAGACTTCCGGTACCAGGTAAATAAAAGGATAAGAGGGTTGCAGATTATGAACGATTCAGTCAGGATATTGAAAAATATTATCGGCAATGTTGAGAACGTAATCGTCGGGAAACGCTATGCAATAGAGCTTGCAGTCATTTCTATGATTTGCAACGGTCATGTGCTTATTGAGGATGTACCTGGAGTGGGTAAAACAAGCCTTGTATCCGCACTTGCAAAATCTATCAATGCATCCTTCCGCAGGATTCAATTCACTCCGGATGTTCTGCCCTCCGACATAACGGGATTTTCAATGTATAATCAGAAGAATTCAGAGTTTGAATACAGGCCCGGCGCCATTATGAGCCAGATCATCCTGGCGGATGAAATCAACCGCACATCACCAAAAACACAGGCAAGCCTTCTGGAAGTAATGGAAGAATACCAGGTCACAGTTGACGGGGTTACGTACAAAATGCCAAGGCCCTTCATGATACTTGCGACACAGAACCCGGTTGAATATCTTGGTACCTATCCTCTACCCGAGGCACAGATCGACAGGTTTTTCATGAAGATTTCGATTGGCTATCCCACAAATTCAGAAGAGAGCTATATCCTTTCCAAATTTCAGTTCTCCAATCCGCTCGACAAGCTGCTTCCAGTAGCTGAAAGCAGTGATATCATTGCACTTCAGGAGGAAATCAAAAATGTCCACATGGACGGTACGCTCGCAAATTATATCGTGGATATCGTAAGCCAGACCAGAAAGCATCAGGATGTTATACTGGGATCAAGCCCCAGAGGTTCGCTGTCGTTGTTCAGGGCTTCTCAGGCATGGGCTTATTATAATGAACGGGACTATGTGCTGCCGGATGATATAAAAAAGATGGTTATTCCGGTACTTTCCCACAGACTGATGCTTAAACAGGAAACGAAGCTTAAAAAGATCAACCCCGAAGAGATATTGAATTCAATCGTTGGAAGAATTAATGTTCCGGTGGTGAGCCAACATGAAACAAAGTAGGATACTCTACCTTTGTCTGTTTTTTTCAACTCTTGTATTTGCATATTTTAACGGCGGCAAAGTACCATATATGCTGCTTTATACAATGATACTGCTGCCTCTGGTATCATTTGCCTGCACCCTTGTCATCTACCTGCGCTTCAAGTTTGGCCAGGAGCTTGATAAAAAGTTTGTCACAAAGGGCGACAAGGTCAATTTTATATTCAGTATAAATAATGAAGACTTTTTCATCTACCCCTATATAAGAGTCTTTTTTCATGGAGCAAAAACGATCTTTGAAAATCAGTTTCAGGTCAAGAATTTCTCGCTCCAACCTTTCCATGGCAAGAATTTTTCATTCGAACTCCAGTGCAATTACAGAGGAAATTATGAAATAGGCATTCAGTCTGTCGAAATAGAAGACTTTTTCGGTCTGTTTAAATTAAGATACAATATTTTTGAGCCAAAATATGTGACGGTTTACCCCAAAATTGTCTATCTGGACAGATTTTTGCTCAAGACCGACTACATGTCCGAGTCTCACTCCATGCTCAATACAAACAATGAGGATATGTCGACAATCAGTGATGTCAGAAAATATGCCTATGGAGACAGTCTGAAAAGGATACACTGGAAGCTTACAGCCAAGTCAAGGGAGGTAATGGTGAAGAAATACCAGAGTACTTCCGAGACCAGCACGCTGATGCTGCTGGATCTTCAAAAGAATCCCTACAGCTCGGGTGAAAATATTATTCTGGAAGACAAAGTTATAGAGTCTATTGTTTCAGTACTGTATTTTTGCCTTCAAAACTGGATACCGGTTAAACTGGTTTTTTACAGCGGGAAGCTTATCACTATTGAGGCTAAGAACCACCTGATGTTCAATGAGATCTTCGAAATAATGGCGAAGGTGAAGTTCAACGAGACCGTATTCGTCAAGGACCTGCTTGCGATTTATTCCAAAAGTGTGTTAACAAAAACAAACATACTGGTTTTTACTTCGAACCTTAATTATGAGTTATACAATGAAATTTACGGAACCATTAATTCCGGCTTTGATGTGAGTATCATTTACACCTCCCCTGAGAAGCTCACAGGTGAAAAAAGCAAGGACGCGGACAACATACTTTCATTTCTGCCGGAGATCGGTGTCAACAGCTATAAAATTAATATCGATGATAATATAAAGGAAATCCTGGAGTGCTAGGAGAAGGAGGTATTCATGACTGTTAATGACGCACTGGAAAAAATCCCGGATTTATTACTGGCACAATTGGCCGCCTTCAGTCTTGTATATGGCCTTACTTCTTCCCTGTTACTGACCTATCCGACTTTCAATATCCTATGGATTGTCCTGTTATGCAGCCTGCTGTTATTTGCATTTTTCTACAACAGGATCACATCAATTGCTGCGTATATCATCATTGGCAGTTCTTTCATTGGTGTATTACTCCATATCGCTTTTGGTCCAGGTATTGACATCGTCATCAAATTCTTTGACGGGTATTTCTACTGGCTTGGTGATTTCATACAGTATCCTACTGTTCCTGATTCTTTGTATCAGTTGATTACAGTCGTGGTACTGTGCATATTCATGTCGGTTTTTACTTATATATTTATCGTCAGAAAATTTATATTTCTGGTAATAGTCCTATTTGGTATGGGAATATTTACGGTTCAATGGTCGTATGGTATATTCTCGAGTCTGGTACCATTTTATCTGTTCCTGTTCGTTACACTTGTCTCATACTTGAAGCATATTTATCAAAAGAAAGCACAAGTCATTTCAAGCGAATATGCAAAACCAGGCATTATGATCCTATGGAGTTTGCCCGTCTGTATCCTTGTAATTGCGGTTGCCTCGAGCTTTTATGCAAGCAGCAGGCCAATTGAATGGAAATGGCTCGATAAGAAAGTAATCGCCATATACAACTATTTCAACAGAAATATGGACTATGAAACCTTTGATTATTTCTCGCTGTCTGCATCCTCAGGCTTTGGCGACAGGAACAACATACTGGGCGGCAGAGTCACGCTTGACAGAACGAATGTATTGCAGGTGACTACAACAAAAAATGTGTATCTGAAAGGGGCGATCCAGGACGTCTATACAGGTTCGTTATGGACGAAAAGTTCAACTGAAAAATCCCGGCTCGACAAGAAATATGATGTTGTATACAATGATGCGAATGAAATGCTCACAGGAATGAAATTATTAACAGAGGATAACGATTTCCTTAAGAATTTATTCTTTAAGAATAAAATTTCAGTTACCTTTATCAACTTGAAAACCAAATCTTTGTTTATTCCTGAGAAGACAGCAGCTTTTTCACCTAAGAAGGAGAGTATTCCAGTTTTTGTAGATAGTACAGGTAGTCTTTCAACAACGCAAAGACTCACAAAGGGCTTTAATTATTCAGTTGTAATGTATGTGCCTGATGTCGGAAACGAAGCCTTTTCTGCTGTGTTAAGAAAGAGCAGGAAGGGTTTATATAAAAGTTATCTTGCGCAATATAATTTCGCTTACTATTTCGGTTCCGTCAACGGCACTTCATCCGCTGCATCCGGTGCTCTTACTCAAACAAATGATAATGCTGACAGCTCAGTCATCACCATGATCAGTTCCAATGGCACGATATTACCTTCCCCTGAAGCAGTCGCAAAACTTAAGGAGAATAGTGACCAGATCTATAAAACTTATCTGCAATTGCCTCAGAACCTGCCGCAACGGGTCAAGGATCTGGCGACCTCACTTGTTGCCGGCAGCCAGACCAATTATGATAAGGCAAAAGCAATCGAAAAATATCTTTCGACAAATTACCCCTATAATCTTGATGTCAGGTCAACTCCCAGAAACAGAGACTTCGTGGACTATTTCCTGTTTGATTTGAAACAGGGCTACTGCTCCTATTATGCTTCTGCCATGGCTGTTTTGGCCAGATGTGCAGGTCTTCCGGCACGCTATGTGGAAGGTTATATGCTGCCGCCTGAACCGACCAAAGAGAACGCTACTACCTATATCGTAACCAACATGCAGGCTCATGCCTGGGTTGAAATTTACTTTGAGGGCTATGGATGGCTGCCTTTTGAACCAACTTCACCGTTCTCCGCAAACTTCTATTCCTCTGAAGAATCGGATGCTGTATTTTCAACCGGTTACAATTCTGCATATGAAGACTATATGGAAATGATGAAAAGATACAGAGGCTATGGTGATACAAATATTGACATCGTTGGCTCGACAGCTGACAAAAAAACTCCTTTGGCTTACATCATTTCAGGTATTGCAGTAAGCATGCTTTTGATTTTCATCGTTCTTCTTCTGTTTAATATGACAAGAGCCAGAGTCAAGCTTTACAAAATGGTGAACCTGCCTGCAAAGAACTGTATACTGGGATTCTACGACTATTATGTACGTGTGCTTTCAATACTGGGGTATGGTCTGCTCCCTGCAGAAACCCCGATACAGTATTCGGGACGCATTGATAACGTCATGTTTTTCAGTCCTGTCAGATTCAAGGTCATCACTGATATATTCATAAAAGCAAGATACAGTATGAAGGAAGCCAATGAAAAGGAGAAACAGTTATTCTGTGACTTCCATCAGGGCTTCCTTGAGGAAGTTAAAATCAATATGGGCAAATCAAAATACTTTGTTTTTAAATATATCCTTGGCAGGTTTTAATAAAAAAGACCTGTTCCCTCAGCCGATCCGCTGCGGAAACAGGTCCGTTTTTTTAGAGTTTGTATACCTGGCTTGATGGAAGTACACTTATACCGTTATCCTTAAGAGCCTTTACAGCCTTTTCCGGATCATCGACTTTTAGAATCACAAGTGCATCCTCCTCTGTTTTACTGACAAACGCATACATATATTCGATCCCGATGCTTTCTCTGTCAAGTATTATCAGCGCCTTTGACAGTCCTCCCGGTTTATCCTGCACGCCAATGGCAATAACATTGGTGATGCTGACAGTAAAATCACTTTCCTTCAGAATCCTTTCAGCTTTCTCTGGTTTATTGACAATAAGTCTGAGTATTCCGAAATCGGTGGTATCTGCTATGGAAAGAGCGCTTATGTCTATATCATTTTCTCCCAGCGCCCTTGTTACCTCTGCAAGTCTTCCTGATTTGTTTTCAAGGAAAATGGATATTTGCTTTACCAGCATGACATATACCTCCTTTATAAACTTGTATTCTGATATCCTCAAATACCATTGTATTAAATCTTACGATTGTCAATGACTCTTTTAGCCTTTCCTTCACTTCTTTGGATACTTTTAGGCTCAACCAGTCTGACCTTTGCGCTGATACCGAGTGTATTCTCTATTTCTCTCTTGATCTTTTTCTCAAGGTTTTCAATTTGTCTGACTTCATCCGAGAACATCGCCTGGTTCATTTCAACCAATACTTCCAATATGTCCAGATTATCTACCCTATCGACGATAAGCAGGTAATGAGGCGCTGTCTCCCCCAATTCAAGCAATACGCTTTCAATCTGTGAAGGGAAGACATTCACTCCGCGTATTATCAGCATATCGTCAGTACGTCCTGAAACCTTGTTCATTCTGACAAGAGTTCTGCCACAATCACATTTCCCGTATTCAAGGGATGATATGTCGCGCGTCCTGTAACGGAGCAGCGGCATTCCTTCCTTTGTCACTGATGAAAATACAATCTCGCCTTTGGACCCGTGAGGTAAAACTTCTTCCGTATCAGGGTTGATGATTTCCGGTATAAAATGATCTTCCTGAACATGAAGACCGCACTTGCACGGGCATTCCGCAGCAACACCGGGGCCGATTATTTCGCTTAAACCGTAAATATCGATCGCCAGGATTCCAAGTCGCTGTTCAATTTCATCGCGCATCTTTGCAGACCAGGGTTCAGCACCAAAAACACCAGCCTTCAGCTTTAGTTCACTCTTTTTGATACCGGCTTCTTCAAGCTCTTCAGCCATATAAAGCGCATAGGATGGTGTACAGGCCAGAAGTGTCGTTCCAAAGTCCTTCATGATTTGAAGCTGTAATTTCGTATTACCGCCAGAAATAGGAATAACAGATGCTCCAACCTTTTCTGCGCCATAATGTGCACCGAGGCCGCCAGTGAACAAGCCATAGCCATATGCCACCTGTATGATGGATTCTTTGGTAGCTCCCGCGCTTGTTAGGGTTCTCGCCATTACTTCGGACCATTTTTCAATGTCATTACGCGTATAGCCAACAACAATCTTTTTCCCAGTAGTGCCCGAAGATGCATGAAGCCGGATGATTTCGCTCAACGGTGCTGCAAACAGTCCGTAAGGATAAGTATCCCTGAGATCTTGTTTGTACGTGAAAGGTAATTTTGAAAGGTCTTCCACGCCCTTGATGTCACCGGGCTCCAACCCTTTCTTTTGCATTTTTTCCCTATAAAATGGTACGTTGTGGTAAATCTTCCTTACTGTGTTGACAAGCCTTTCACTCTGGAGCTTGGTCATTTCCTCCCTGGGCATGCATTCGCATGTCTGATTCCAGTAACTCATTAGATGAGCCTCCCTTGACTTTATTCTAAGCCTATCTGTTCCTCCACAGGAACAGCTTCCAGGGATTGCGGGCACCTTCCCGCCCCACGCAAAAGCAACAGGCCAATTATCTTTGATTCCCGGCATCAAATGCCTTTACATTAACCTCCAGCAGCTTCTTTGGAATTACTTCCTCCATTGCCTGCTGCCACACTTCCCTGCCGATATGTGTCGATTTCGCCATCAGTCCTATCAGGGCTACGTTTACAGCCTTGATATTGCCGCATTCTCTTGCTATACTGAGCGCATCAATCGTTTGTAATTTGATTCCGCTGTCTCTCATTGTGTCAAATATGTTTTCGGGGTATTTTGCCTTTCCAATGATGACAGGCATTGGGTTGATCTCCTGATCATTAACCACCATCGTGCCTTCAGCCTTCAAGTATTCAACCCATCTGAACGCCTCAAGCTTTTCAAATGCCATGATAATATCAGCTTCTCCTTTTTCAATTAACGGAGAATACACCTTTTCACCCATCTTGACATAAGTGACGACACTGCCGCCCCTTTGAGACATTCCATGCACTTCGGAGACCTTTACATCATAACCGCTCTGCAAGGCAACATTCCCCAGTATTCTGCTGGCCAGCAACGTTCCCTGCCCTCCTACACCTACAATCATTATATTAAGATTATCCATTTATATCACCGGCCTTCTCGATGGCATTGAAGCTGCATACCTCTGAACAAAGCTTGCAGCCAACACAAAGCGCAGTATTGATCTCTATCCTGTCACCCTTGTCCACGATGGCGGGACAGGCAATTTTCAAACACATCCTGCATTTTTTACATTTATCGGTTATTACTTGCGGTCCTTCGTAACAAACACTTTTAAGCAGTGCACAAGGCCTCTGGGATATGATGACCGACGGTTCATCCGCTTGAGTTTCTTCTGCAACTACCTTTTCAAATTCCTTTATGTCAAACGGATCTGCTATTCTGACTCTTTCAATACCGACTGCCCTTGCAAGCAGTTCCAGATTCACCTGTTTGGTAGGTTCTCCCTTGATCGTGAATCCTGTTGTAGGATTTTGCTGATGTCCTGTCATTCCGGTTATTGAGTTATCAAGTATGATAACAGTGGTACAGCCCTTATTGTAGACAATATCTATCAATCCTGTTATACCTGAATGGATAAAGGTGGAATCGCCAAGAATCGCTACTGTCTTTTTGCCGAATTCCCTGCCCCGTGCTTTTTCCATGCCATGAGCCATTCCTATGCTTGCACCCATGCAAATGCAGGTATCCATGGACTCTGTCGGCGAAAGCGCTCCCAATGTGTAACAGCCTATATCACCGCTGACATTGAGCTTCAGCTTTTTGAGTACATGGAACATTCCCCTGTGTGGGCAGCCCGGGCACATTACCGGAGGTCTCATCGGTGATTGGTTGTCGATTGTGTAGGCCTTCTCCCGGGTGTTCCCGAATATCTTCTCTTTCAGCAGAGTTGCTGAATATTCGCCTGTGACAGGTAGAAGGTCTTTGCCTGTGACTTTGATGCCCAATTTTTTTATTTGATTTTCAAAAAACGGTTCCAATTCCTCTATTACATACAATGTACCTACTTTAGCTGCAAAATCAGCAATAAGCTTATCCGGTAAAGGATAAACCATTCCCAGCTTCAGATAGGAAACATTTCCGAATATTTCGTGTGCATACTGGTAGGAAATGCCTGAAGTGATCACACCAATATCCGTACTGCCCCATTCTATCGTATTCAGATTGGTTTCTCCGGCAAACTGTTTCAGCGCTGCCATCCGCTTTTCTACTTCAAAATGCCTTGCTCTGGCCATTGCCGGCATCATTACATATTTTCCAGGGTTCTTTACATAGGGTTTCAAATCTATTTGCATTCTTTCCCCTGCTTCAACAATACTTTGCGAATGCGCTATTCTCGTAGAAAGTCTGACTAATACCGGACAGTCGTACTTCTCACTGATTTCAAAGGCTTCCTTTACATAATCCAGGCATTCCTGACTGTCTGAGGGTTCCAGCATGGGAACTTTTGAAGAACGCGCATAGAATCTGGAGTCCTGTTCATTCTGTGAACTATGCATTCCAGGGTCATCCGCAACCATGATCACAAGACCGCCGTTCACCCCCGTGTATGAAACAGTAAACAGGGGATCTGCAGCCACGTTCAAGCCGACATGTTTCATGGAGCAAATCGATCTTGCGCCTGCGATCGAAGCGCCGATAGCGACCTCCAGAGCCACCTTTTCATTCGGAGACCATTCACTGTATATCTCATCATATTTTGCAATATTCTCTGTAATTTCAGTACTGGGCGTTCCAGGATAAGCAGCCGCAACAGTAACACCGGCTTCATAAGCACCTCTGGCCACCGCTTCATTGCCAAGCATCAACTTCTTCATACGAATCTCCTTGGATTAATTCAGTTTATTATATTTTAAACTGTTATGCGATTTTTGTAAATTAAAGATTTTGAAAGTTATTAATCCAAAATGCAAAATAATGGGGGCCGCAGCCCCCGCTTATCTATTCCTGATGCCATTTTTATTCAAGCCTTTTTTCTTTATCTCATACCATTTATAATCTTTATAAAAAATCTTTATAAAGTACTCATCAAAATTATGACAAATAGCGAAGTAATCGTTGTTAATATCAGAGAAAATACAAAAGCAATACGAATGACCTGATTTTCTTCTCCGAGTTTGTCAATGGATGCTGCTGCATTTTGCAGTTTCGCCGGAGAAATAACACTTGCAAGTCCTCCGCCGAAAGCAAGTCCGGCTGTAAGTATGATCAATCCCTTTAATCCAAAGTTGAGATTGGTAGATGTTGTCATAACATATTTCCCAAACATGGCAATGGTTGAAGCTTCACTTCCTGTAATAAACCCTCCGAACAAGCCAATATAAGATACGATTGCGCCATAAGCATTCTGGAAGAACTGTGATGAATAGTCGGCCAACACCTTGACCATACTGGCTGTTGCCGGTTTTCCGGCAGTCATGTTGAAGCCGGACATATTCATTACTTCACCGATTGCAAAAAAGATTGCAGCTGAGAAAACAGGCCTTGGCGCTCTTTTCCACCATACTTTGAGTGTATCTTTTATTTCTGCAGCTTTTGGCCTGATAAATAACATTGAAAGGATGATACTGACAAATATCCATGTATAAGCATTCCACAATGCTCTGGTAGCTATTGGACTTCCATCAGCAGTAAGCCCTGTTATCGGCAACTTCATAGTTACGTATAAATAGTTGAATATACTTTTAGGTACATTAAGAGCCAATATGACCAATATAAGTATTATCCAAGGTGACAGGGCTTTTAAAAGAGAATATTTCTTCTCATATTCTCTTTCTTCGTTTGTAAGCTTGCTCTTGTCAATGATCTTTTGTCCGCTCAATTTAAGATAAAGCGCCATAGCAATAATAACGGCAAGACCACATAATAGTCCTGTCAGTGTTACCAGATTGTCAACCTTGTTTGTAAAATATGACACAATACCTATGACAATGCCAGAAACTAAACAAGGCAGCCACCCCTCTTTAATTCCTTTCCATTTACCTACGATCCAGAGCATGGCAAAGCCAATTAACATGGATACAATAGGAAGAAACATGGAAAATATGCTTCCTGCCTGGGAAAGAGTGATTTCATTTCCTTTTCCCAGAAAACCATTTGCAACATCAACAAAGACGACGATCGGAGCACCCAGCAGTGCATAGGTACATAATGAATCGTAACCGATCGCCGGCAATGCGATGGCTACATACGTGGAATATCCCATTGCAAGAAGTATGGGAGGTAATAATGAAACTGGAGTAGCACCTACAGATACCATTAGTGTACCGAATCCAATGTTAATCATCATGATCTGCACTGCCCTGTTACCACTTGCAATCGTTTTAATGAAAATAATGATTCGTTTGAGTGCGCCAGTCTTCTCCATGTAAGCCATTTGCAACAACGATGTGGCAACGATGAGAGAAACTGCAAATGATTTGATAAGGCCTGCGAGAGTTGATCTGAAGATTACTTCGAGATTTGTCTGGAAAAACAGCAATGCAATTGCTGAAATGGCGAGCCATCCTACAATTCCGCTGATATCGGCTGGCTTTTTCCAGACGATCAGCATACACAGAATGAGTGCAATTGGAATTAAAGTCAATAAAAGCGACCAGATTGTCATACATCCTACCATCCTTCATTATATTTGAAAAGCCTTACTTCCCCCCCTATGGGATCAGGCGCTTTTCACAAATATTACGTCATGCCTTTCCCGGCATGGATCCGTTCTGCTGTTCTACTCTTTTTCTACAGATATTGTAAAAACGCAACACATTTTTTGCTTTATAATATCTCTACATACTTTTATAGCATAAGAAAGCATAAAAATAAAGAAGTATTTTCAACTTCTTTATTTTTATATTCATATATTGTTATTTTATTATGTCTACTATATCTTTTTCGAACTTAAGAAGCTTCGATTTTAGTGCCTCAGTCTCTACGTCATTCTTTTGGTTCCTCAAGTCGTTCCTGACAACTTCAGAGGCTTCATCAAGCATAATCCTGAGTTTATCAAGCATTTCAAGGATCTCAATCCGCTTGGATCTGTTTTCCAATTTTTTCTGTACCGCCGGTGCTTTTTTCTCTGCTCCTGATACAGTACTCTTTGTGACAACATAGGTATTTCCTCGATCCGGAATTATTGTTTCGATACTTAGTTTATCAGTGATAGCAGCAGAAAATTCATTCATCACTGATTCTTCACCATGGATGATGAATATTTTGCGGGGCTTTTTATCAAAAGCAGTCATCCAATCGAGCAGTCCATTCTCGTCGGCATGCCCGGAAAAGCCCTCAATCATCTCTATTTGAGCGTTTACTGAAATTTCCTCACCGAATATTTTAACCTTCTTCGCTCCGTCGACCAGCCTTCTGCCAAGTGTTCCCTCTGCCTGATAGCCGACGAATATGACGCAAGATTCCTTCCTCCACAGATTATGCTTGAGATGGTGCTTGATCCTGCCGGCATCACACATTCCGCTCGCTGATATGATGATCATGCTTTCCGTCATATCGTTCAAAGACTTGGACTCGTCCGAACTCTGAGTAAACTTGAGCCCGGGGAAGTCAAGCGGATTATCCCCATTTTGTATGTATGCCCTTGCTTCATCATCAAAGCAATCAAGATTATTTCTGAACACCTTTGTTGCTGAAACTGCCAGTGGACTATCTACATACACAGGGATTTCAAGGAGCTTGTTCAGCTTATCTCCATATTTCTCCCTCTCCTTGTTCAGTTCATAAATGATTTCCTGTGTTCTCCCGACTGCGAAGGATGGTATAACTATATTGCCGCCTCTTGCAGCTGTTGCGTTAATAATATCGACAAATCTGCCGACCTTGTTGTTCACTTCAGCATGCAGACGGTTTCCATAGGTGGATTCGATAAACAGGTAATCAGCACTGTCGATGATTGTGGGATCACGCATGATTGGAATGCATTTGTTTCCGAGGTCACCTGAAAATACCAGCTTCGTTTCTTCTCCGTCTTCATTGATCCACAGTTCAATGATCGCCGAACCGAGGATATGTCCTGCATCTTTGAAACGAGCCTTGACATCCTCACTGAGGTTAATGACAACATCATATTTTTCGCTGACAAAAAGCCTGATGCAGTCCGTCGCTTCCTGAAATGTGTACAAAGGCTTTACAGGAGGTTGTCCGGCTCTTTCCCTCTTGCGGTTGATCCACTCATTTTCAAACTCCTGGATGTGGCCGCTGTCGGGGAGCATTATTGCACAAAGCTCAGAGGTGGCCTTTGTCGTATGTATCTTCCCTTTGAACCCGTCATTGTAGAGTTTTGGTATACGTCCGCTATGATCAATATGTGCATGTGTAAGTAACATAAAATCCAACTCTGCAGGATTGAACGGAAATGGTTCATGATTGAGTGCCTCATCCGCCGATTTGCCCTGAAACATACCGCAATCAACCATAAATCTGCTGTTTTTAGTCTCTATCAGGTAGCAGGAACCTGTAACAGTTTTTGCCGCACCTAAAAATGTTATTTTCATTTAACCACCTCACAAAATATTTAATACATGTTATTCGACATTTTAGCGTTAATTACCTTTAAAATGGAATTTTTTTTATGTGAAACATTACTTGACTTAAAATTCTTTATGATTTATACTAGTCTTTGTCACTTTGAGGGCCTTTAGCTCAGTTGGTTAGAGCAACCGGCTCATAACCGGTTGGTCCGGGGTTCGAGTCCCTGAAGGCCCACCAGAACTGCGGAAACAAGTTGTTTCCGAAAGTGGAAACAAGTTGTTTCCACTACTTGCCCAGATAGCTCAGTTGGTAGAGCAGAGGACTGAAAATCCTCGTGTCGCTGGTTCAATTCCGGCTCTGGGCACCAAGGTTTTTTCCTTTAGGAAAAGCACCTGCATTAGAAAAGCTTGACTCAGTTAGACTATTGCTTTAGTAATGTGCCAACATTTTAAAAGCCTAACTGATATTTTAATCTGGAGGGGTTCCCGAGCGGCCAAAGGGGGCAGACTGTAAATCTGTTGTCAGTGACTTCGATGGTTCGAATCCATCCCCCTCCACCAAATTTCTAAAAAGCCTTGTACCGCTATAACAATGCGGGTTACATGGCTTTTTTGTTTTCAAACGCAAGTAAAATACAAGTAAATTAAGCATGCCTCATTGACAAAAAAACGATGCCATTTATCATCGTTTTTTATCAATGAGGTATAGAGAAGTTCACGGGTATTTATCTTTCCTAAATCAATTCTTCCGAATTGTTGCTGTACAAGCCAAGCATTGCCGCACCGACCACAATACCTACACTTCCAAGTTGGGCGATCTTGAATTCCGGTTTTTCGACATCCTGTGTATATATACTTTTCCAAACAATGCACCTTAATGGTTTTAAAAGGCTTTCCCCAAGTTTACTGAGTTCACCTGCAATGATAATGGCATTTGGCATCAGCATGTTTACGATATTTATCAAGCCTTCGCCCAAATAATGCAGATATTTGTCAATGGCCTCGGCTGCTACGGTATCTCCCAGCTTTGCAGCCTCAAACGCCGTGAACAATGTAATTCCGGCCTCATCCTTTTGAGCGAGCGTGTTAATAAGCGATTCAGGGTGTCTTTGTGCTGCTTCGGTCACCTGCCTGATAAATGCCGGCGCTGAAGCGTATGCCTCCCAACAGCCTTTCCTGCCACAACTGCACTCATCTCCGCCCATGGCGATACACATGTGGCCAAGTTCTGCTCCTGCAAAATTAAAGCCGCTGTAGATCACGTTATTGATGATGATTCCACCGCCGATCCCGTTACCAATTCTGACAAGCACAGAAAAATCTATATCTTCTGCAGCACCGACGACGCTCTCCGCAAGAGCTGCACAGTTTGCGTCATTATCAACATACACCGGAATTTTAAAATGTTTTTGAAGCTCTTCACGTACAGGCAGGTTGATAATATTCATCGTATAATTTCTTACAATAGTACCCTTATCTTTGTTTGGTATGCCTGGAAAGCCCACGCCGATATATTTGACGCTTCTGATGTCTATCCCTTCTTCTTCAAGAATACTGCGGATCAATTGCGCGATTTCATCGAACTGTATTTCATAAGGCCTGTTCAGATTTGTAGGACAGGAAGCTTTCCGAAGTAGTTTACCATTTTTGTCAGTAATTCCTGCCACGATCTGTTTTACACCGAATTCCACTCCAACATAGAATTTCATTTATTCAACACTCTCCCGGATAATAACCGATTAATTTTCATTTACTAAATTATTCTTAAAAAAAAATAAACTACCTCATCAATGTAGTTTTGTATTAATAGCAATACAGGATAACATTCATTAATTATAATACCTATAAGGCAAATTAAAAAACATGAAAATCTGCTTAATTTTTTAATTATTTATAATATTCGCCAGATTATTCTATTTATCACCCAATTGGGAATGCGCACCCGACATTTCTAATTGTAAGTCATGCTTTCGCCTTCTTCAAACATCTTTTTTATTAATACTGTTTTTTTTGATTTGCTCCAGTTCATTTTTGGTCAATATTTTAAATCCCAGAATATCCAGTAAGAAAATAAATATTGGAATTCCGATGATTAATCCCCAAATGCCCATGAAATGTTCCGACAGGATCAGTACAAGGAAGGTGAAGAAAACAGGCAGATCAGTCTTTACCGACATGAGTTTCGGATTTAAAAAATAGCTCTCAACCGCATGTATTATCGTAATCAACACGATTACATAAATGATATACTTGAACCCACCTATATTAAAAGCTATTATGGACAGTGGGACCAGTGATATTGCGACTCCTGCAACCGGTATCAGGCTAAGTACAAATATCATGACTGCCAGACCGATCAATTGCGGAAAGCCAAGTATCGACAGACCAACCACTGATAAAAGTGTGTTGCATAGTGCAATCAATATCTGAGCCTGTATAACCTTGCCAAAGGAATTTAAAAGCTTGTCCCCAAAAAACTGCACTTCATTGAAAAAACCAGCTATTTTGCTCTCCTTGAAGCCAAGTACAAATCGAACCACTCTGTCTTTTTCAAGTATGAAGAAGAGACTCAGAATGAGTGAAAGAAAAATAGAAAGACCAATTTGTCCAATATCCCCTACTATGCTAAAAAGATAGGAAGATTTGCCTCCAATATATTTTCCAATGTCGATTGTGTTCAGCTGCGCGATCAGGAAGTCAAGAATAGGATTACCGTATTGCATGCCTTTCTGAGCGACGATGATTGCCACGATATCGTTTATGATGTTTAATATCTGCTTTACAGCGATCGGAATATATTTGTAAACCGCCAACACCAGGAGTGCGATGAATATTACATATAAAACAAGTGTTATGAGGACACGGCTTATTTTTAATTTCGTGATCCGCTGAATCATTTTTTGAAAGGATTTTTGCAGGTTATACATCAGGTAAGTGAATAAAAAAGTAAGCAGCAGCAGATTCAGCATATCCCTCAGTATATAAAGCAGCAGTACTACCACCGTCAGTGTCAGCAGCTTTTTCATAATGGGCTTTCTAAATGCAGATAAAATGTATTCCATCAATAATATTACCTCAACTCTTTATTTTATATAAATTAGTACGTATGATTTGAGCGATCGTCTGCAAGAGAACCATAAAACTAAATCAAACTATTCACAATTTTTTTAAAAACCAAACCACGCTCCTCAAAATTTCTGAACATATCAAAGCTTGCACTTGCAGGAGATAAAATGATTATATCATTTACCGAAGCTGAATGATATGCCGTTTTTACAGCTTCATCAAGTGAGCTGCAATGTATAACAGGTATCCTTGTCTCCGTTCCCCTTCTTTGGCATTCATCCGTTAATGCTTTTTCGATCTGTCCTGCAGTCTGTCCAAGTAATACAAGGCATTTCACCCGTTCAACCAAAGTGTTGCCAAGAACATCATACGGGATATGTTTATCATATCCGCCTGCAATCAAAATGACTCTGGATTTAAACGAATTAACACTCGCGATCGTCCTGGTCGGACTGGAACCGATAGAATCATTATAAAAGCTCACCCCATTCAATTCCCGTACAAATTCATTCCTGTGTTCAACCCCTCTGAAGGTTACGGCTGTTTCCCTGACTGCTTCAGGAGCAATAAAATCAATAACTGCAGCGGCTGCAGCCATATAGTTCTCGACATTATGCACACCTGGCAGTAATATGTCCTCCGCCCTTACAATCTTAACCTCTTTATCTGCTGTCCTGTACACAAGCCAGCCTTCAGCAAGACATACTCCCTCCGTCAGGCTTGACTGTCTGCTGAAGAATATAGCTTTGCCGGGTGCTTCCTTTGCAAAGCTCCGGGTTGCAGGATTGTCATAGTTCAGAATAAGGGTGTCCTCTTGTAATTGATATAGAAAAATATTCTTTTTTGCTTCGGTATACTCTTCCATGGACTTGTGGACATCGAGGTGATTTGGAGAAACATTGGTAACGACAGCTGTGTGTATCCTGTTCTTCATGGTATGTAGCTGGAAGCTGCTCAGTTCAAGCACGACCATGTCATTTCTCTCAATTTCATCGATCCTGTCCAGCAATGGTGTTCCAATATTACCGCCAAGCCAGCATTTATAGCCTTGATAGTTTAGCAGCCGGGATATCAGAGTAGTTGTCGTCGTCTTGCCGTCACTGCCTGTTACAGCGAATATCCTGGCTGGACACAATCTGCAGAACACTTCCATTTCAGAAGTTATTTCATTTCCTGCCTCAGCTTCCCTGAGAAGTTCAGGTATGTCAAAACGAACCTTCGGTGTTTTGAATATCACATCAAAGCCATGAAGCGAATCCAGATAGTTTTTACCCAGGCTGAATTTCACATCGCACCCGGTCAACAGATCCATGGCCGGTTTCAAGTTCTGCATCTCTGCCATATCGAATGCCGTTACATCCACGCCAAGTCCGCACAGGTATTTTATCAATGGCGTGTTGCTTATGCCTATACCAAGTACTGCTACCCTCTTTGTTACGATCTCTTTTTTAAATTGTTCCAATTTGTCGTTCATTTTCCATTACCTCCAGGTAAAAATATATTGAATAAAATTTACGTACATTTTTTTCAGCATATTTAGAATATTAATTTTATTATTTACCACTTGCAATTATACAACATTTCTAGTAGAATTAATATTGCCTTGAGACGCGGGAATGGCGGAATTGGCAGACGCGCTAGCTTCAGGTGCTAGAGCTCGCAAGGGTGTGCAGGTTCAAGTCCTGTTTCCCGCACCAAAACGGAATGTTCGAATTCGAACATTCCGTTTTTTGCTATCCCATGGCTCAATTCGCTGACGAATTCGCCTGCATCTGCATGCTGCAATTGGAGAATTTGTCTGCATGACCTAAAAGCAAAAATCTTCTGGATTAGTATACGATAGCCCGATGCCCCCGGGATTTCCTTTTATTTTGATCAATCTTCTCTACTGCTCGTTCTTCCTCCCCTTTTGCTTTCCGTTCACTAATTTCGCCCTCTTGAGTTTTTCACTGCCGAAGCGCTGCCTTATGGAGTCCATCGCCTTTTCAAGTTTCTCTTCTCTCTTATTATCGTCCGGTAGTTCCTCATTGATATCGAATATGGACAATTGCTCAGCCGCATTCTCATCAATGTTTCCCAATCCAATGCCAAGAAGCCTGATCGGCCTCCTTTTATCCCAATGCTCCTCAAGCAGGATCGACCCTACTTTATAAATCTCCATCGTTAGAAAGGTTGGCGGTATTGCCTTTTGCCGGGTAATTGTCCTGAAGTCATCATACCTTATCACGATGGATACAGTTTTACCTCTGAATTCATACCGTCTGGCTTCTTCACCCACTTCCTCGGCAAGACGCAGCAGCACAGACCTTGCAAATTCGATATCAAACGTATCTTTTGCCAAAGTAGTGGAACGGCTGATGGATTTGGATTCATGTTTTGGATGAGGGGTGACTGGAGAGGGATCAAGACCGTTAGAAAGTCTGACCAGTTCATCTCCGTATCTGCCGAAGTTTGTTCGCAGCAGCTTCCTGTCGACTGCTGCAATATCACCAATTGTGAGGATTCCAAGCTCGTTCAGGCGTTTCTCGGTCTGCTTGCCTATTCCGTACATTTCTCGTACTTCAAGAGGCCACAGCTTCGTTTTAACGTCCTTTTCCCACAATTCTGTGATACCGAGGGGCTTCTTCATTTCCGAGGCCATTTTAGCCAAAAATTTATTGTCCGAAATCCCGACCGAGCACCAGAGATCAAGTTCATTCATAATGTCGTCCATAATTCTTTGTGCTATTTGGACCGGTTTGCCGAATAAGCCCTCACACCCTGTAAGGTCAAGCCATGCTTCATCAATACTGTTCTGCTGCATGACAGGAGTATATCTGGAAAGGATCCTCATTACTTCTATTGATTTCTGTTCATAAAGGCCGTGAGAAGGCGGTACCAGTATCAGTCCAGGGCATAATTTCAGAGCATTATGCACAAGCATCGTCGTTTTTATGCCGAATGCCCTTGCGTCATAATTTGCAGCAAGAATAATACCCATGCGGTTCTTGGGATCTCCTGCAACTGCAGCCGGCCGGCCTTTTAGTGACGGGTTCATCGACATTTCACAGCTGATAAAGAACGCATTCATATCTACAAGAAAAATGACTCTTGTTGTAGAACGCTCCATGTTACATATCTCCATCCTTAATATAGAAAAAAGTCTTCAGAGAATTGAAGTTATATCGGGAAGACATGATAATCTGTTCCGTGCTGCCTACAAACAGAATACCTTCTTTTCTGAGTGCTTTGTTAAAATTGGTATAGATTTGGGTTTTAGCCTCTTCTGTGAAGTAAATCAGAACATTTCTGCATACGATTAAATCACATGAAGAAGGATATGGTTCTCTCAGCATGTTGTGCTGAAGAAATTCCACCCGGCTTTTGACCTCATCAATTATTGTATATATACTTCCCTCTTTTTTAAAATATTTTGAGACATACTCTTTTGGAAGCTTATCCAGGCTTTTTTCTGAATAGGATCCGGCTTTCGCTTTTCTAAGAGCTTCCTTGTCAATATCGGTGGCAATGATTTTGATGTCTTTTAAAGGAATATATTCATTAAGCACCATCACAAGTGTATAGGGTTCGTCACCAGTGGAACATGCCGCACTCCAGATCTTGAGCTTCTGGGATTTTTTCAGCAGCAATGGGAAGATTTCCTTTTTCAGCACCTCCCATTGCTCGGGATTTCTATAGAACTCCGAAACGTTTATCGTCAGATAATTTATAAACTCGTTGTAAAGCGACTGATCTGATCTAAGAATCTTAATGTAGTCTTCATACAACTCATACCCGTTCTTCCTGATCAACGAGTCTATCCTTCTCTTCATTTGTTTCTCTTTATAAAAACTAAGGTTAATATCTGTCAACTTATATACTTCGGTCTTGAAACCTTCATAATCCATGACTGATCCCCCTTATTACAAAATTATCAGGGACATGCTTCCATCCGATCAAGCTGATTCTTAACTTGAGGGTTGTCCCACTTTGTATTTCAATTGAAAAAATGCAAGACATTCAGCCTTGCATTTTCTCATATTAAAAGTTTTTCTTTTAACGATTATTTCTTTTCTTCATCCAATATATCGCCAATTGTATTGCTTAATTCTTCCTTGTGCTCATTGGGAGCTTCAACTTCGATAGCAACATCGGCCGAGGCGTTATCCGAACCTGCCAGTTCCTGTTCCGCTGCCGTCTGCTTCGGGTCGATCGGATTTACATCTTTTATACTGAGGCTGATCTTTTTGGTCTCGGTATTGACTTCTATGACTCTGGCTTCGACCTCCTGACCTATCTGCAAAACATCTCCCGGTTTGGCGATCCTGATATTAGAAATCTGTGAGATATGCACAAGGCCGTCGAGACCTTTTTCCAATTCTATAAATGCTCCGAATGGAACGAGCCTTACAACAAGCCCCTTCACTACATCTCCTGCGACATACTTTTCCGCAGCCTTGAACCATGGGTTCTCTTCATCCTTTTTGAGTCCGAGTGAGATTCTCTTTTTATCCTTGTCGAATTCAAGAACGGTTACTTGTACTTTATCGCCAACTTTAAGAACTTCAGAGGGATGCTTCACTTTTGTCCAGGAGAGTTCAGATATGTGAACAAGTCCGTCAACACCGCCAATATCAACAAAGGCGCCGAAATCCATCAAATTTTTCACTACGCCGTCATATTTCTTTCCGATTTCTACAGTACCCCAGAATTCGCCTTCATTCAGTACTCTTTGTTCAGCAAGTAGAATTCTCTGGGAACCGACAATCTTTCTTTTCTGCTTGTTGAATTCAACGATCCTTACAGTCACAGTCTGTCTCAAATATTCTCCAAGATCCTTGACATACTTTTCAGCGATCTGGGAAGCGGGGATGAATACCCTTACGCCCTTTACATTTGCTACGATGCCGCCATTTGTGATCTCAACGACTTTTCCGGTTACAGGTGTCTTTTTTTCATAAGCCTCCTCTATAAAATCAACGCTCTTCAAGGAGTCAACTTTTTTCTTCGACAACATGACATTGCCTTCACCGTCATTTACCCTGACAATAAATACTTCAATTTCGTCGCCAATCTTTATATTCGTTTCCGGTTTGAAATCAGGATCGTCCGTATACTCACCCACCGGTATGATACCGTCGGATTTGTAGCCGAGATCAACATAGATTTCAGTGTTGTTAAAGCCGATGATCCTGCCCTTGACAGTCTCACCGCTTCTAAGAGTCACCAAGGAACTCTCAAAAGCTTCCAAAAAGCTTAGCTCATTCTCCTGTTTATTTAATTCGTCCATTTTCTCAATAACCTCCTTGATTATGCGTTCCGGTGTAGATGCTCCTGCTGTAATTCCCAGCATTTTTGTATCTTTTATGTCTATCGGCGGCAAATCACCGTACGTCTCAATAATATAGGACTGTTCGCAATACTTTTTGCTGATATCATACAGCTTCCGGGTATTTGAACTGTTCCTGCTGCCAATGATCAGCATGACATCGGAACTCCTGGCAATTTTTTCTGCCTCTTCCTGTCTGCTGATGGTTGCATTACATATTGTATCAAATTTTATAAGGTTTTTGCATTTATCTTTTAATTTATCATAAATATAGTTGAATTTTTCTTTTGTGATGGTAGTTTGTGCTACCAAACAGCAAGGGCCATCCAATTGTGGAAATTTATTAACATCTTCGGGATTGTCTGCTATTAATGCACTGTTTTCACACCAGCCGTTGATTCCTATGACTTCAGGGTGATTAGCATCGCCTGCAATAATAACCGTATAACCTTCGTCATGTTTCTGACTTACCAGTTTGTGAATTTTTCTCACATAAGGGCAGGTTGCATCGATTATTTCTGCTTTTAAATTATCAAGGCCTACATATATATCGGGTATTACACCATGAGTCCTAATAATAACCTTTGAATTTTCTTCAGCTTCACTGATATCAGATATGACACTGACTCCTTTTGCCTGCAAATCATTTACAACCTGTTCGTTATGGATGATCGGACCAAGCGTACATATCGTGCCCTTTGTTTCTTTTAATAAATTATATACCATATTTACTGCATTGTTAACTCCAAAACAAAAGCCAGCCGTATTGGCCACCAAAATTTTCACTCTCAGACCTCCGCGAGTAAATATATTCTTTTTATAATCTCTTTACTGAGTTCTGCGAGCTCTTCCCTGGTATATTTTTCGTCTTTTTTGCTTCCGATACTAAAAGGATCTCCATAGATGACCTTTATTCTCCCAAAAATCCTGTAACTGCCCTCAATATAAGCAGGAATAATCGGTACTCCGGCATTTACCGCAATCATGGCAGCACCGGGTTTTATCCTGGCAGAGTCGATTTTCGCAGGATCTATTCTTGTGCCATGCGGAAATATGCCCAGGATATGGCCTTCCTGAAGAATCTTGTAAGCGCTTTTAATCGAACCTACGTCTCCCGTGCCCCTTTTAACAGGGAATGCTCCAAGACTTTTAAAAATAAATGATGTTATGGGGTTCTTGAAAAGCTCCTCTTTTGCCATCCAATTGATCCATCGTTTCAGTCTGTACCCCAGAAAAAACATGTCAAGCATTGTATTATGATTGGCGCAGAAAAGAGCAGAACCTGTCAATGGTACTTTATCAGCATTGACTATTTCGACTCGGAAAAAGAGTTTGAATATTATATTTGTTAAAATGTATACAAAGCTTTTCATCAATTCTCACCATTCATTCATTTTGGGCCATTTATTTTTTTATTTGTTTATTTTTGAAAGAATTAGTTCTATGACTTCCTGCGGACTCAAACTTGTTGTATCGATCTCTATTGCATCTTTCGCTTTGGAAAGCGGTGCAAAAGCTCTCGAACTGTCGTTTTTATCCCTGTAGGCGATGTCGTTCCTGACTTCTTCGAAGCTCGGATGCTCAGTATTTTTAGCACATAGTTCATCATATCTTCTTCTAGCCCTTTCATCAAGGGAGGCAATCAGAAAGAATTTGTACTTCGCGTTTGGAAGCACAAAGGTGCCGATATCCCTGCCGTCCATGACAACATCCATTTCTTGTGCTATTTTCCTCTGCAATTCGACAAGTTTAATTCTGACAGCCGGAATAACAGCGACATTTGATGCGCCAATTGAAACCTCCGGTGTGCGTATCATTTCGGACACATCCGTCCCATCCAGAAAAATCCTCTGCTCATTACTTTTATATTCAATCTTAATATCGATATTTTCAGCAATATTTGTTAGGCTTGCTGCATCCTTCGTGTCCAAACCGGAATTTAAGGCTTTTAATGCAACTGTCCTGTACATTGCACCTGTGTCCAGATATACGATGCCCATAATTCTGGAAATGCTTTTTGCAACTGTGCTTTTTCCCGCACCTGCCGGTCCGTCTATCGCGATATTTATCCTAGACAAATAAATTATCCCCCAATCCGTTGGTTCTGTTCCAAAAGGTCAGGTCTCAACAGTCTTGCCTGTCTTTGATATACAAATTTGAGTCCGCTGTTTTTCTTTTCGGTATTGATATGCATCAGTACTCTAATACATTTCCGCAGGCTCCCGGGTACATCTATTTCATAAGTACTCATCAGTGCTGTTTCAGTCCAGCCGAGCCTTCTTGCAGCCACCGCCGGAAATGTGGCATTCAGATCCATGGTAACAGAAAAAATGATACTTATGATATCATCCTTATCTATCTCATTGATCTCTATCATTTTTTTCAGCAGTTCACAAGTCGCATCAAGTATTTCCTGCTCGGTATTTTCTTCTACTGTTGTTGCACCTCTGATTGCTTTGACCATCAAGGCTGTTCACTCCATTCTGCTTTTCAATACAATGCCAAGCTGCTTTCAGAAGGATGTCAAACTACCCGGTGACCTACTCCTATTGCAACTTCATTCAGATGCAGCAAACCGATCCCAAAAAATATGGATACGCTCACATGATCCTTATACCTTGCAATTCCTATCTTCCCACCGACATTCAGTCCGAGCGCCTTTGGCATGATCTGCGAAAGAGCCTCCCTGGTAGCACCTGCCACTGCGCCCTCTTCCAGATGAGTTTCACTGATCAGGCCTTCACGCTTTGACGATACGACAGCACGTTCGATAATTTTCATTACCGAGTTTATGAACTCCCCGCCATAATCCACTGCAGCAGTATGAATACCGTTTCTTGCATATTCGGCCTGCAGCTGCTTTTCTTCCTGTCTGTCTGCGGTAACTGCTATGCGTATCGCAGCGGCAGCAATTTCTCTGCTGCCGTATTCCCTGCTGTTCTCCGTCATTATGCTACCTCTCAAAATTACTTTTATATTATATAGGAATTATGATAATTGTACAATATGAATTCTATCGGGCCAAGATATTAGTACACCATCAACTCTAAAGGAATCAGGTATGAAAGTATACTATTGCACAGGGTTCACCAATGCGACTAAATGGATGCCATCCGTGACAGACATCGTTTTACCAAGAAAACCGGATATATTGCTGCTGACCGAGCTTACCTGCACTACTGCTTCTTCCAGGACAGTTCCGGCATCAAGCTCGACTACGTCACCGTCCTTAAGCTCAAGCATTACTGTTTTATCATAGAAAGCGGTGCTTTTTTCGCCATTTATGAGGACTTCAAGATCAGGGCAATGATCGATATTGATCAGTTTTAGTTCCATTTTGCAGGGAGTAAAAAAATAAGCTTCCTCCTTCAGCACTTCTCCCTCCAATTTGTTGTCATTTGAAACGGTCGATTTGAACACCGGATCTAAAAAAGCTGCCTGCACTGCCACTAAAACAAGCAGGGCTGATATTGCAGCTTTGAACAGGAACCCTTCAAAGCTGCAGGAAAATTTCTTTCTCGTTTTACTTATTTTTTCATCTGTATTTTGATTCAGTACTGCTTTTATCATGTCAACTCCAGTATTCAACAATTCAATCCCGCCAAACAGCCTGTCGAAAACGCAATTGTCAGGTTGAATCCGCCTGTATAGGCATCTACATCTATAACCTCGCCTGCAAAATACAATCCCCTGACAAGCTTTGATTCCATAGTTGAGGGATTTATTTCGTCCGTGCAAACACCGCCGGCAGTTACTATAGCCTCACTTATAGGTCTGGAACCGGTTATTTCAAGAGTAAAAGCCTTCAGCAGTTTCACGAGAACTCTTCTCTCAGCCTTCGTGATTTGGTTCACAGGCTTATCCTCCGGTATCTGTGAAAGCATTATAAAAACTGGTATCATCTTCTGAGGGAGCAAATCATCAAGACTATTCTTGAATTGTTTCCTCGAAAATTTTTCAAAATCCCTTTGCAGCCTGGCGTCCAGTGTTTCTTCAGAAAGTGCCGGTTTCAGGTCGATTACAAGTTTGACGTTCCTGTAGCCATAATTGAGGATATGCCTGCTGCTGCTCAGTATTAACGGACCGGACACACCAAAATGAGTGAACAGCATCTCACCGAAATCCGTATAAACTTTTCGGTCCTTCTTATCTAAAATTGTAATTGATATGTTTTTCAGAGATAGACCCTGAAGCTCTGCGATCCATTTCTCGGCAACAAGAAGCGGTACCAGTGAGGGCTTTAACTCTGTGACTGTATGTCCAAGCTTTTTTGCCATATCATATCCGTCTCCGGTTGAACCGGTTCCGGGATAGGATACGCCACCTGTTGCAATGATTGCACATTCGCAATCAAAAAAACTTCCGTCTCTCAGCTTTACACCCGATACAGAACCATTTTTTACTTCAATTTTTTCAACAGCGGAATTCAGTCGAATTTTAACGCCTCTTTCTTCTGCAAATCTTTGAAGAATAAGAACGACATCTCTGGCAGAATCCGAAACGGGAAATACTCTGCCGCCTCTCTCGACCTTTGTTTCAAGGCCCTCATTGTGAAGCAGTTCTATCAGGTCTGAATTCGAAAAGGTATAAAAAGAGGAATACAAAAAATTCCCGTTGCCGGGAATATTGTTTATAAGCCCTTCAATATCGGTGTTATTGGTGATATTGCATCTTCCCTTGCCGGATATCAACAGTTTTTTACCTGTACGGTCGTTTTTTTCAAGCAGTAGTACATTCAAACCGCGTTCTGCAGCTTTCCCTGCAGCCATGAGACCTGCAGCACCGGCGCCTATCACAATCACTCTCCTGGTCAATAATCCACCTTCCTGTGCGTTTCAGCATTATCGTACTTTTCATATACCTGATATTCGTCCCAGATCGTTTCCAACCTCTCAAAGGTATTGTAGACACTTTCCTTTTTTCTCATACCTATTGCCACGATCAATGCGTTAATCACGCTAAGCGGTGCGACCAGTGAATCAACAAACGATGCCATATCGCTCCTGGCTGTGATGCAGTGGTCTGCGCAATTCGCCAAAGGTGATTCCATACTGTCCGTTATGGCAATTACCGTAGATCCCTGGCTCTTCACAAATTGCATGGCTTTTGTAGTCCTTTTGGAATATCTTGGGAAGCTTATGCCGATCACTACATCCCCTTCAGATGCTCTCAGGATCTGTTCGAACATTTCACTGACACTCGTCGTATGGACAAGCCTGACATTGTCAAAAATCAAATTGAAATAAAAGCCGAGGAAACTTGCAAGAGGTGCAGAACTTCTTACGCCAAGAATGTATATTTTTTTTGCATTTAAAATACTCTCGACAATTTCATTAAAGCCTGCCAGATCGATTTCTTCCATTGTCAGCTTAATCTTTTCCATATCTGATTGCAGCACACTTTTTAAGATGTTGTCTTCATTGATCCTTTTGGAGGATACCTCTATTCTCTGCACTGCTGTAAGTTTGCTCTTGATGAGCTCCTGAAGCACTTTCTGAAGCTTGGGATAGCCATCATAACCCAGCTCTATCGCAAATCTTACAACTGTAGATTCGCTTACACCCACTACTTCACCCAGTCTGGCCGCTGTCATGAAGGCTGCCTTTTCATAATGGCTTATGATATAGTTGGCTATAAGTTTCTGGCCCTTGCTCATGTCAGACAGCTTTTCCTGAATCCTTTTTATCATATCATGGCTTTTATTTTCCATATGAACCTCCACATCCTGATGGACAAGTCCGTCTGTATATCCGACGAACTTCCTCCATACTATATTACATTTTTGCAGGATAAAAATCAAGTACTTGCATTTTTCATTTAAAGTATCTGAATTTTTCCAATATGTATCAATTTGAATATTTTATCAAAACATATACACGCTGAAAAATGATAACTTTCGAGGAGGATGCATGCTTCAGATAGATGATGCGGGAAGCGGCAGTTTCGTTGGCGGAACCTGTATCGGAATATACAGGCCTGAGACAAATGAATATTGTTTTGATATTATTCCTGTCGAGTTATATAACAAGGAAAATTTCAGGAAAAAGCTTTACCTTAACGAAGTGGTGGAAATCGCATCCACAGCAATAAAACAGCTTTCTCCAGAAAAAGGTGAAGCAATAGAGATATGCAGAGGATATATGTTTGACAGACTAAAAAAATGGCTGGAGGATAATGGCTATACCTGGTATTGTACACAAATCACCGGCAGAATCCAGGAAATCGTTGAAAAGAATTTTGAGCTGTATACGCAAACGCTTGGCCTGCCATGGCAATATATCAAATATACGCATTATCCGTTTCACTTTCATAAACTGCTTAAATGGGTCTATGCTGACTTCGACAATCGAATCAAGCTTTGCAAGGTCGGGTGGCAAAGCTGGGAGAAGTATCAAGGAATCATACCTGAGATCTCTTATGGAAGTATAAATTCACCAACCTATACATGCCTTAAATGCGGCAGACATATAAAGAAGGGCAGCCCGATAAAGATTCTGAAATATACGAGTAACCGGGTAAATTACGTATATATGCACAGTAAATGCTGATTTCAATTATAATTCAAAATCAATCCTTTGAACGAGTATACTTAGCTTACTTTGTAAATTCTATTTCAACCGCTAATGGAAATGAAGGCCTGACTTCATTATAATATCGAAGTCAGGCCTTTTCTTGTGTAACGCATCGGTTCAAAATAAATTTTCCAGTTATTATTTATCATCTGCTACCTGGTAAAGGTATTTCAGGAAGATAATGAATTTTCAATTAATTCTAAATTATACTTTCTTTCTACCTTATACCGGATGGATCCTGTCCTTGAAATCCACCATACTGCTGTCAATTTTATATTTTTCCGCCTGCCGCTGTTTGAAAAAATTCTCTGCTACCTGTGGGAATAATGCATAGGAAAGCACATCTTCATCCTGCTCGATATATTCTCCGTTCTGCTTTCTGATATTATCAAGCTCAGGCTGGATTAAATCAGCAGGCCTGCAGGTAATCTGCTCTTCATCGCCAAGTATTTTCTTCTTTATTTCTTCGGAAATAGGGCCCGGCGTTTTTCCATATTCCCCTTTGACCAGCGCCTTGGATTCCTTAGGCACCATTTTGTATCTCTCTCCGGCAATGACGTTCATTACAGCCTGTGATCCGACGATCTGGCTTGTGGGGGTAACCAGCGGAGGATATCCGAAATCTTCCCGGACCCTTGGCACTTCCTTCAGTACTTCTTCATACTTGTCCGACTTGCCTGCCTGTTTCAGCTGAGATACCAGATTGGACAGCATGCCTCCCGGCACCTGATATATGAGCGCATTGACATCCACGCCCATCATCTTGACGTCAAGAAGCCCCGATTCTACATATTTTTCTTTGATCGGTCTGAAATATTCCGCGATTTCGCTTAATAACGCAAGATCAAGTCCGGTATCGAATCCGGTCCCCTTCAGTGTAGCCACCAATGGCTCTGTAGGGGGCTGTGAGGTACCCATCGCCATTGGAGAAATTGCGCAGTCCACGATATCGACGCCTGCTTCAATCGCCTTTAAATAGGTCATGGAAGCAACACCGCTCGTATAATGCGTGTGCAGTTGTATTGGAATATTAATATATTCCTTAAGTGCTTTAACAAGTTCATAGGCGGAATATGGCAATAACAAGCCTGCCATGTCCTTGATGCAGATGCTGTCGGCACCCATTTCGACCAACATCCTTGAATCCTTCACAAAATGCTCCAGGCTATGTACGGGACTCATCGTATAGCTGAAACAGCCCTGTGCATGGCCACCTTCCTTATTACAGGCTTTTATCGCTTCTTCTATGTTTCTGACATCGTTCAGCGCATCAAATATCCTGATGATATTGATTCCATTTGAAATGGATTTTCTGACAAAATACTCGACCACATCATCTGCATAATGTTTGTAACCGAGAAGATTCTGACCTCTTAGCAGCATTTGCAGCGGAGTCTTTTTTGCAATTTTCTTTATTTTCCTGAGTCTTTCCCATGGATCCTCATTCAAGAATCTCAAGCAAGAGTCGAATGTTGCCCCACCCCAGCATTCAAGGGAGTTATAGCCGATATTATCGAGCTTTTCAATAATCGGCAGCATATCTTCCGTCTTCATTCTGGTTGCAATCAGTGACTGGTGGGCATCTCTCAACACTGTTTCGGTTATTTTAACCCTGCGCATCATCCAATCCTCCTCAATTCAAGGATGCAAGCAAATCGCCCGCATTAACGGAAGCACCTTTGGATACATTTATTGAAGCAACTGTACCGTCCGATGGTGCAACGATTTCATTTTCCATTTTCATCGCTTCAAGTATCACAAGCACTTGCCCTCTTTTAATACTATCCCCGGCATTTGCTACAACCTTTAATATGGTCCCCGGCATTGGAGAAGTTATCTTTGTAGCTCCAACCGCTCCAGTTATTACTGCCTTTTTTTCAACTGCTGCAGGTGCCGCCGTCTGTGATTGAACAGGAGCTACTGCAGGTGCCTGCACAGGGTGCGCGCTACTGACTGCAGATGGAACAGGAAGAACCCCGTCCCTTATTTCCTCAACTTCAACCTCATATTGGTTTCCATTCACCTTTATCAAAAACTTCTTCATTACTTCAATCCTCCTCTATGCATTCAAATTGCGGCTCAATCTTTCAAGTCTTCCAGCTGTGTTCCACGCCGGCGAATTCTGCGGGACATGCCGCATGGACCTGACCTCCAGCCTGTAACCCGGCCTGGCTTCCATAGCTGCCACTGCTGCTGCAATTACAGCCAGGATTTCGTCGCTTATGGCCTCTTTTATAGTCTCTTTGTTATACTCTTCCATGCCTGCACCTCCATCTTACAGTGGTATGTTCCCGTGTTTCTTCGCCGGTCTGTTCTCTCTCTTTCCGGCGAGCATCTCCAGCGCATTGATCAACCTGCCACGGGTGGTTGCAGGATCAATGACATCATCCACGTAACCTCTTGCTGCTGCTACGTATGGATTTGAGAATTTGTTCCTGTACTCCTCGATCTTCTGCTCCCTTGCAGCTATAGCATCGTCTGCAGAAGCTATTTCTTTACGGAATATAATATTCGCAGCGCCGTCAGGTCCCATGACTGCTATTTCAGCACTCGGCCATGCGAAAACCATATCAGCGCCCAAATGTTTGCTGTTCATGGCAATATACGCACCGCCATAAGCTTTCCTTACGATGATGTTTATTTTCAGAACCGTTGCTTCTGAAAAAGCATATAGAAGCTTCGCTCCATGCCTGATGACTCCGCTGTATTCCTGGCCTGTACCCGGCAGATAGCCTGCAGTGTCAGTCAATGTGACCAGCGGAATGTTGAAGGAATCGCAAAACCTGATGAATCTGGCAGCTTTATCTGCCGAGTTTACATCAAGAACACCGGCCATGATTTTAGGCTGGTTTGCAATGATGCCTACGGTCTTACCGTTCAGTCTCCCGAAGCCTATCACGATGTTCTGTGCGAAATACTTCTGCACCTCGAGAAAATCGCCGTTATCAAGGACCTTTACAAGAATATCCTTTATGTCGTAAGGTTTGTTTGAATTATCCGGGATCAGCTCCAACAAGCTTTCATCGATTCTGTTCAGATCGTCATTGGCCGCTAGTACCGGTGGATCTGTCAGATTATTGTCTGGCAGGAAGCTGATGAGCCTTCTGATTTCCATCAGGCATTCTTCTTCGTTACCACTTCTGAAGTGTGCGACACCGCTTTTGGCATTGTGAACTTCTGCTCCGCCAAGAGTTTCGAACGTGACATCCTCACCCGTAACCGACTTGATGACCTGCGGGCCTGTTATAAACATATAGCTGGTTTTATCAACCATAAAAACAAAATCCGTAATGGCGGGTGAATACACTGCACCGCCTGCACATGGCCCCATGATGACCGAGATCTGCGGAATTACGCCCGATGCGAGCGTATTCCTGAAGAATATGTCGCCGTAACCGCTCAGTGCGTCGATACCTTCTTCGATCCTTGCTCCACCGGAGTCGTTGATGCTGATAAACGGCGCGCCCATTTTCATTGCCATGTCCATCACTTTTGTGATCTTGCGGGCATGCGCTTCTCCCAGCGAACCGCCGATGACCGTAAAATCCTGTGAAGATACAAATACCGGTCTCCCGTCAATACTGCCGTAACCGGTTACAACACCGTCACCTGGAACCTTCTTCTTCTGCATGTCAAAGTCGATTGCCCTGGTTTCAACAAATGCATCTATTTCTACAAAGGAATTGCTGTCAAACAGCTTTTCCAGCCTCTCTCTGGCTGATAGCTTCCCTGATTCATGCTGCTTAGCGATCTTGTCAGCACCGCCTCCTGCTTCGAGCTTCTCTTTCCTAACATGAAGGTTGTTTATCTTTTCAATCGTTCCCATGAGTTTTACACCTCATTAAATTTCATAATTTGAAATTATTATAATATGATATTATTACCTGGTACTAATTATATAGAAATTATATATTATTTTCCTTATCATTGCAACATAATTTAGTTAAAAACAATTCGAATTACTCCCTGAAAAATACTCATGAATTTCAAGTAAATATCATTTCCGGCATTGCTGCTACTACATTATCACCAGCTTTTACTAATTCCCGAACGATATTATGCGATTGTTGAAGCAATCTTTAATGACACATTTTTCAAATGAACTGTTCATTTAAGCTGTTCAGTTGAATCGATCCCCACGTTTCCACACAAGATGATCAGGCTATGCCAGGCCTGTCACCTTTTTAAGATTATCTATTTCTTTTTTTCTCAAATACCTCCACTTGCCTTCGTCAATTCCTTCTATCTCCAGAGGACCTATTGCAACCCTTTTAAGGCGTAAAACGGCATGTCCCAGCGTATCAAACATCATCCTGACCTGCCTGTTCTTACCCTCGTGTATTGTGATTTCAACAATCGATTCCTTTTTTCCGGTTTCAATCACATGTACTTTTGCAGGAGCCGTCTTGTAATCTTCAATAGTAACGCCTTCCTGAAGACTGTTCACATCCTCTTCACTGATTGTGCCATCAATCATTGCGCGGTATACCTTTGGTATCTCATGCTTCGGGTGTGTCAGCTTGTTTGCCAGTTCTCCGTCATTTGTGAGAAGCAGCAGTCCGGATGTATCATAATCAAGCCTTCCGACAGGGTATACCCTTTCCTTGACCGTATCCACCAGATCCAGTACAGTCTTTCTGGAAAATTCATCTTTCGCGGTTGATATGTATCCGACAGGTTTGTTCAGCAGGATATAGACCTTTTTTTGTTCCTGCCTGATCGGTCGGCCGTCGACCTTGATGATTTCATCTCCATTGACCTTTGTACCCTGAGTTGTGATAACCTCACCATTTATTTCGACTTTGCCCTGGGCGATAAGCTCTTCACATTTGCGTCTCGATGCGACGCCTGCCTCCGCCAGGTATTTTTGCAATCTTACTTCGGACATATTTGCTCCCTTTCCATTATGCTGTTTGGTCGAGTAGTATGTAACTTTTGCCTAATGGCTTATTTTACATATACAATACCATTACTTGAATAAAAACGCCACAGATAAACCACCGTAAAAAGCATAAACCTTTCAGGGTGGCTTCCTGTGGCCAGGTTTAATTCTCATATTCCCAATTATTCGAATCAATCTGAACTGTCAGCTTACACCGCCTTCAGATGTGTCGCGATTTGATTCCCTTCTTGTCGAATCCTTTTTCCTGAAAAAATCTTCTATTTTACACACTAAATCCGGTATGAGATCAAGTACCTTATCCACTGATGAATTCATGTTTACAGGCAAAAGCTTGATTTGACCATTCCCCACCACCATGAAACCAACGGGATTTATGCTTACACCAGCGCCGCTTCCGCCTGCAAATGGGAATTTACCTGATTTACCGCCATTTTCCTCCGAGTCTTTACTGCGTTCATTGTCCTTGTCATTCTCATCATCATCGGCCATATAACTATATTCACCGCCACCAGCTGCAAAGCCGAATGCCACCTTGGAAATAGGTATGATCACCGTACCATCGGGCGATTGTACTGCGTCTCCCACAATCGTATTCACATCCACCATTTCCTTTATGCTCTCCATGGCAGTTGTCATCAGACCTTCTATCGGATGTTGCTCAGCCACTAACTTCACCACCTATCGTTTTTTTGGATTTTAATTTAATGAGATATTTCTTGTAGTATATTTTTATCAACACAACTATAATATGGACTAATTTAACATGAAATATGCAGGTCGCATCCACCTCGAAAATAGTTTTATCGAAGCAGGGTGTGATTGCGATCCTCTTTTTAAAAGCTTTGAGATATCTGGAAAGATACGTGATGACAATGCCCGCAGCCGCCCATAAAAGTCCGCATGTCAACCCTGTTAAAGCCGCATCTCCGGTGCCTTGCTTTAATTTGATGTCCAATTCTACATGGATATCCCTACTGTTCAGATAACGTCTGATGTCTTCAAACATGCTTTTATGATCAGTCAGGTAGGTTCTTATGCTTACATATTTTCTATATATGTCCATGGGCATCAATCTATCTTTTTTTGTGGTACCAGTGTGTATTTCCCTGCCTTGACCTTTAACCAGCTTGAATTTGACCCTGTCATTTTCAGTACTAACCAGAGGTATTTCATATTTATAATGTAAAAAGCCGTCCCTTGTATAGAAATAAATTACTATCCATTCATCTTGCTCATTGCGGATATAATCAAGAGTTGCTTTAATATCAACCCAATATAGAATTGTATAAATGACAAGCAAAACAAAAAAAATAGCCAAATAAAGCATGAACTACCTCAATCTTCATTAATGAATCAAAGATGAATTGAAATCTACAATGCAATATAAGTTATTTTTTCCATATTTGAGTTTTTAATTCCTATGATTCGGAGGCGGTTGAATTCAGTGCTGACTGTTCTTCCTCGGGAAGCATTCCCTTAAAGTCGATACTCGGCAAATCACGGGGAGATTTGAAGCCGAAGCTCCTTAGAAATTCTTCAGTAGTTTCATAAAGCATGGGCTTGCCGGGGGTATCCATTCTTCCTGCTTCTTTGATTAGATTCCGTTCTACAAGCCTTGATAATGAACTGTCAGAATTGACGCCCCTGATCATTTCGATTCTTGCACGTGTGACCGGCTGATTGTAAGCCACAATGGATAAAGTCTCAAAGGCGGCCTGTGACAGAGCCTGTTTTTGCCTGGGTTCGACAAGCCTGCATATGTATTCGTAATGCTCCGGCCTTGAGCAAAGCTGATAGGATCCGTCAAGCTCACGGAGCAGGATGCCTCTTTTTGAATTCTGAAGAGAAATAGCCATATTGTTTAAAATAAGGCGGGCCGTCTTTTTATCAAGCTCCAGTATATCCGCCAGCTTTTCGAGCGGAAGCGGGTCACCAGCCGAAAACAGCAGTCCTTCGATCACGGCTTCTATTTCTTTTATTTCCATGAATATTCCTTTCTATGCCATATTATCGATATTTTCCTGTTCAAACTGCATCAAATCCAGTGAGGTTTCTGCCCTGTTGATATATATTTCGTCAAACTGCTTTTTCTGTTCAAGTTTTACCTTTTTGAGCTTTGCCAGTTCCAGAATGGCCATAAAACCGGTGATGATGTCCGTCGCGGATTTATGCTCCCATGAGTAAAGCTCAGAAAACTTCAGACGGCTTTTCACAAGCAGTCCTCTGATGATTTCCCTCATTTTGCTTCGTACTGAAACCTTCTCGTGCTGTATGATGCGATCCATTCCGCTCACATTGGGATTCATCTTCCTTTTGTTCTTTTCCAGTAGTTCTGTATATACCCTCTGCAGTTCGGCAGGAATAAGTTCAAGTGTTTCTTCCTTTCTGGTAAACGGGATGATTTCCGGAAGTTTATAGTAAACCTTTGTCCACTCATTTTCACGCTGTCTGATGATACTGGAAAATTCCTTGATTTTTCTATATTCCAACAGCCTCATGACAAGCTCTTCCCTCGGGTCTGTTTCCTCCTGCTGTTCTTCTTTCTTAGCAGGAAGCAGCATTCTTGACTTGATATGAAGTAGAGTCGCCGCTATTACCAGGAATTCGCTGGCCACCTCCAGATCAAGCTCCTGCATTGCAAAAAGATATTCCATATACTGGTCCGTAACTGTATTTATGGGTATATCGTAGATATTGAACTGATTCTTCTCGATTAAATGGAAAAGCAGATCAAACGGGCCTTCAAATTTATCAATTTTAATCTTGCAGGCGTTAGTCAATACGCTTTCCAACGCAGCTCTCCTTTATCAGGTACTATCACCAATCTATTTTCATTGCCTTTCTGACTTCAACCATTGTCTTTTGGGCGGTTATTCGGGCGCGTACATTTCCATTCTCAACTACTTCTCTGATGTAACCGGGCTTTTGCAGCAAATCCTGACGCCTTTCATAAATAGGGGTCAATGTACAGGACATTTTCGCCGCGAGATTTTTCTTGCATTGAACACAGCCTATACCGCCTGATTTACAAAGCGATTCCGTTTCCTGCACCCCTTCTTCGTTGAATACCTTATGAAAGGCAAAGACGGTACAGACCTCCGGATGTCCCAGATCATCCTTTTTGATTCTGGCCGGGTCTGTAAGCATTGTCATTACTTTTTTTCTCACGGTTTCAGGATCGTCCGACAAAGCAATCGTATTGTTGTAGCTTTTGCTCATCTTTCTTCCGTCCGTGCCTGGCAGCACTTTCGCTTTGGTCAATACAGCCGCCGGTTCCGGGAATACTTCTCCGAACAGGAAGTTGAAACGTCTGGCAATTTCCCTGGTCAATTCTACATGCGGCACCTGGTCTTCTCCGACAGGCACTGCGTCTGCCTTGTATATAAGGATGTCCGCAGCCTGAAGGTTGGGATAACCCAGAAAGCCATATGTTGCGATGTTCTTCTCTTTAAGCTGTGACAGCTGGTCTTTATAGGTAGGACACCTGTATAGCCAGGTCAGAGGCGTCGACATGGAGAACAGCAGATGCAGCTCAGCATGCTCCTTTATGGACGACTGCAGGAAAAAGGTGCATTTTTCGGGATCCAATCCGGCACTCAGCCAGTCAATGACCATATCATCAATATTCTTCTTTATATTCGAAGTATCTTCATACCCAGTGGTCAGGGCATGCCAATCAGCTATGAAGAAGTAGCAGTTATATTCGTTTTGAAGTTTGATCCAATTTTCCAGAGCACCGAAATAGTTTCCAAGATGCAGCGCTCCTGTAGGTCTCATACCGCTGAGCATTGTTTTCTTTTCCATTTTACTTCACTCTCCAACATATTCCTCATAATTTCTGTAACTTAGTATATTGTAAGTATTGCAATAAATGATGTCAACTAAATATTCTTTACGTAAATATGTTGAGCAGCGGCGGTACTATGAGCATGAAAGTACTTTGAACAGCCCATCTGAAAGGCCACAGGACAGCTGAAAGCACCCCTGGCGCAAGAAGCATGATCGCCAGGAAAGCCATTCCGATGTAATTTTCATACCGCATCAACTTGAAATATTGGTTCGTCGGGAGGATGGCGGTCAATATTTTTGAACCGTCAAGCGGCGGTACCGGAAGAATGTTGAATATAGCAAGACCGATATTGATCATGTAGAAAATCCTGCAAAAAACAAATAAAACTGAATCAATCTGTACTCCCTGAAATCTGAAGAAAACTTCGTATGCAGAATATCCATTCTTCATGGCGATATATGCCATCGGAAAGGAAAACAAAAAAGCAAGTATCAGGTTGGAGACAGGCCCTGCAAGGCTTACAAGCACTGTACCGCTTTTATGATTCTTATAATACGACGGATTAATCGGTACAGGTTTTGCCCAACCGAAACCGAAGCCGCTGGACATGGAAATAAGAAGCATCAATGTACCGAGAGGATCAAGATGTTTTAGCGGATTCAATGTCAGCCTTCCTAACTGCCTGGCAGTAGGATCGCCTAGTTTACTGGATACAAACGCATGTGCAAATTCATGAAAGCCCAAAGATATCAATATTGCCGGTATTGCATATAGATAAATCATATAATTTACATTCATCCAATCATTCTCCTTCGTATTTTAAGTGCATTAGTGTGTGTCCCAGTTGCTTCAGCGTCAAAAGGGGACATTTCGAAACTGCAGAGAACAGAAACCAGGCACCATAGAATAGAATTGGATACCGCTTCAGAGGAAGGCTCAATTCTTATTTCTGACCTCTGCTCTTTCGGTGTGTCCCCTTACATTATACCAGACAAAAATAAAAACGTCTGTATTAACAGGCGTTTTAACCTATTTGCTGATTCACATTCGCTTATTCTGGATAATATTCTCACATTGCTCTGCCAAGTACAAACCATTCCTTCATCATTAAAAGGAATATCCGTATAAACGATGCTTTCTGCACACTGTTTGATGCCACCAGTTCAGCATTACCAACTTCATTTCCTGAAATCATATATATTATTTCCCCGATTTTTTGTCCTTCCTCCACCGGAGCGGTTAAATCATTTTCCAGGTTTATCTTTCTTTCTATTTTGCCCTTCTCCCCTTTTTTAAGCAACAGCTTGACATCCTGCTTATATATCGCGTTTGTGTATTTACTCAGGCCCTTTTTAACCTGAACCTGCTGGACCTCTTCCCCCTTGTTGTTCACAAGAGTCGTCTCAAAATTGGCAAATCCATAATCAAGCAGCTTTCGTGCTTCCGCAAACCTCGTATTGGAATCAGGTTCGCCCAGTACAACTGCGATCAGTTGCTGTCCCTTCCTGACTGCCGAGGCTGAAAGACAATGTCCGGATACTTCCGTATATCCTGTTTTCAATCCTACTGTACCCTCATAAAACCTTACTAACTTGTTTGTATTATCAAGAGAAACCGGTTTCTTTCCTGGAGTGTTCTCGCGGAATTTCGCCTGCCAGGTCATTGAATATTTCGTGATGCCCGGGTGATTGAGCAGAAGCTCCCTTGACATCAGCGAAACGTCAAATGCGCTGCTGTAGTGACCAACGTCGGTTAATCCCGTACAGTCAAGGAAATTTGTATTTTTCATGCCGAGTTCCTTTGCCCTGTCATTCATCATTGCGACAAATGCTTCTTCACTGCCTGCAACAGCTTCCGCCAGTGCAACCGTGCAATCATTTGCCGACCGAATCGATACAGCCTGGAGCAGTTCATGCACGGTAAACACCTCGCCGGGTTCAA
>WSSedL1CaDRAFT_10000067_pt1 | contig 60827 bp, 52 predicted proteins | sample WetSurSL1Cattail_FD_9464 | JGI IMG/M metagenome (IMG submission 9464)
CCCCGCCCCTCACCCGCCAAAAAATAAAAGATCTCTTCTTCTTGGTCGTGTTGGTGAAATCCGATCGAACCACCATTAGGTATGCTGATCTCTGCAACCAGGCGGGTCTTCCCTTTTAGATCGCCGTCTTTAAAAAGATGCTTAATTTGGACAATGCCCTCACCGCCACGCATTCTTTCTCTTATCTCAACCGTCATTTCCTGCTCAGTTCGTAACATTTCTATCGTCATCCTCCCTATTTTGCAGGTTCCTCTTTACCTGATTTTCAGTAAATTTTCTTGGATATACCGATTTGTCCTCCCCCTGTTCATAAAATAAAACTCCTACCAAGCACGTTTACACGGGTGGTAGGAGAATTTTTAACCATTTATCTTTCAATTAACGTTTTTTCACATTTGATTTGAATTGATTCCAAAAACCCTTCCCGCGAGAATTATTATCTGTTTCCGAAACATTCTGAGCCTTTTCCATCAATTCAGAAATCTGACCCACCGTTAAAACCTTATAGCCTTCTTCTTTCGATTGTTGAGGAGTAGGAGTAATAGCCGCAGGATTCTCCAGAGCTTTACGCTGTTCCAAAGCAGACTTTACATCCGGTAGACCGCTCGGTTGACGGTGAACCGGTGCGGTATTGGCAACCGAAGCCGGACGTTGTCCACCGAAGCTGCGTCTTGCAGCCGGTAAAGGATTGGAACGATCCCATTCCACCAGATCGTCGCCAAAATTGGTAGAAACGCGCCGGTTGACCCGATTTAAAATCTCCGGGCTCATCTCTTGAATCTTAGTCCGCATATCCTGCAAACGGCCCAAGGGAACTTCCAGTCCTGCCAGTAAAAGATGCAAAACCATCTTTCTTTGTAGACTCTTATCGATATACAAACCTCTGAATAAAGTGGGGGTATTAGTAAGTGTCTGACATTCCTGATAAAGCAATTCCACCGACTCGGCATTAACCCGATAATTCTCCGGGCAAACCAACAATGCCGCCACCCGAGTACTTTGTCCTTGGACACTATTCTCAGTCAAAATCCGTACGATCTCCTGTCGGCATGCAGTGGCGAGTTTAGTCGGATCGTTACTTTCAGAAATATCAAGTTCAATACGAAGCGGCAAAAAGCACCCCGGAGTATTCAACAATCGGAAAAAATCCTCACGGTCGAAAACAAACATGTTTGAAGGACGGTTCGGAATCTGATTTACTTCATCAAGGGTATTGACGATTGTTTCATTCGCCATCGGCCAAAAGCCTAGAACCTGCCGGTTACCAAATTTAATCCGCAGCAACTCATTATCGATTACATAAAGCGGAGTTGGACTAACATCCGTTAAAATATCCAAACCCTTGAGAGCATTTTTATGTTCCTCCAGCGATTCACTGCCTAAAGGAATCGTGGTTAAGCATCCGGTAGTAATGCCAACCTGGCGGGATAACTCGATTACGTCTGCAACAACACCGGTTCCGGTGCCCCCTCCCAGACAAGCAACAACAAAAACGAAATCCACATCATGATAAAAATATTCTTGAATAACCTTCTTTACTTTTTCAGCATCATCACGGATCGCCTCTTGACCAACTCTGGGGTCTTTCCCCGCACCCAAACGGGAACCGATACTTAAACGGTATTCATTGGGAATCATCGTCAATGCCGATAAGTCCACCGGAGATGTATTGACGGCTATGACTTTATAGCCTTTCTGGGCAAACAAATCGGCGATCTTCCCACCGCCTTGTCCACATCCGATAAACCCAAATTTAATTCCCTTATCCTTCATAATCAGGATACCTCCGTAAACTTGTATATTCAAAAAACATACTATTTGTCTTCTGTACAATTTGACTAAATTCGACAAAATCCTTTTTTTAATGGGCCGCTTATGAAAATTTCTCTAAAGTTACCGGCTTTTGGGAGAATATACTCCTTCAAGCTAGAAATAAACAATTTATGTCTATGATATTATTTCAGGTGAGATTTAACCAGTTGGCAATTCTCTTTGGAAAAAAAACATAAAAACAAGGGGCTGTCTCAAAAGTAAATGAGACAGCCCCTAAAAAAGTTATAACCCTTAATACTAAGTTACTTTCAATTTGATAATAATTCAAGATGCCATTGGTATTACTTAAGCCTGCAGGCGTTTCTCTAAAGCGTCAACCTGCGCGTTAAGCTCTTTGGGCAGTTTATCACCGAATTTTTTATAATGTTCCCGGATCGAGACAACTTCTTTTAACCATTCATCTTTATTAACTTTTAACAATTCATTCATGTCGGCTTCGCTAACTTTCAATCCGCTACGATCAATGGCGTCAATGGTAGGCATATAACCAATAGCAGTCTCCATGGCCTTGCCTTCACCGGCGACCCGTTCAAAAACCCATTTAAGAATCCGGCTGTTTTCTCCATATCCCGGCCATAACCATCTACCGTCGGCAGTCTTACGAAACCAGTTTACATAAAAAATCTTTGGAAGTTTAGCGGCATCGGCCTGAGCGCCGACTTTCAACCAATGTTTGAAATAATCGCCCATATTATACCCACAGAACGGCAACATTGCAAAAGGATCGCGCCGAACTTGACCGATGTTGGCGGAGATAGTCGCAGCGGTAATTTCCGAACCGACAATCGAGCCCAAAAACACACCATGAGCCCAATCAAAGCTCTGATGAATCAATGGAATCGTACCGGGACGGCGGCCGCCGAACAAAATCGCCGAAATCGGCACCCCTTTGGGGTCTTCCCATTCCGGAGCAATGGCAGGGCATTGACGAGCGGGAGTAGTAAAGCGGGCATTGGGATGAGAGGCGGGATCTTTGGTTCCAGGCGCCCAATCATTCCCTTTCCAATCGACCAGGTGTTCCGGTGCATCATGACCGATGCCTTCCCACCAAACATCACCATCATCCGTAAGTCCGACATTGGTAAATATGGTATTATTCTCTATGGTTTTCATGGCATTACAATTAGAGTCCTCAGAAGTGCCAGGCGCCACACCGAAGAAACCAGCCTCAGGGTTGATGGCATACAAACGCCCGTCGGGGCCGAACTTCATCCAGGCAATATCATCACCCACAGTTTCGACTTTCCAACCGGGGATAGTCGGAATGAGCATTGCCAAATTGGTCTTTCCGCATGCGCTGGGGAATGCAGCAGCAACATATTTCTTTTCGCCTTTCGGATTCGTAATGCCAAGGATCAGCATGTGCTCGGCAAGCCATCCCTCGTCGCGGGCCTGTACCGAAGCTATCCGTAATGCAAAACATTTCTTGCCCAGCAAAGCATTGCCGCCGTAACCGGAACCATAAGACCAAATCATCCGTTCCTCGGGAAAATGGCTGATATATTTCTGTTCAATCGGCGCGCAGGGCCAAGCCACATCCTTAGCTCCCTCGGTGAGCGGTGCTCCGATAGAATGCATGCATGGCACAAAATCACCATTATCACCTAAAGTGTCTAAAACCTTTTGACCGATGCGGGTCATAATCCGCATATTAATGACAACATACGCACTATCCGTGAGTTCTACACCAATCTTGGAAATAGGTGAGCCAATAGGACCCATCGAGAAAGGAATCACATACATAGTGCGTCCCTTCATGCATCCCCGATACAATCCGGTCATGGCTTTTTTCAATTCTTCCGGATCAATCCAGTTATTGGTGGGACCGGCATCTTCCTTATTGCGAGAAGCAATATAAGTACGATCTTCTACCCTAGCCACATCGGAAGGATGACTGCGGAAAAGATAACACCCTGGACGTTTATCCGGATTAAGCGGGATAGCCGCTCCCACATCTACCATCTCTTTTAGCAAACGGTCATTCTCTTCCTGTGAACCATTACACCAATAAACCTGCTTAGGTTGACAGAGATCGCTCATCTCTTGAACCCATTTCTGAAGAGCTTTGTTCATACGTATCCCCCTGTTTCAATATTTTTAATTGTCCTGATTTGTGAATACTACCTGTGAGGCAAACCAAAATCCATTTAAACTTAAGAGGTGCTTAAGTATTTCTCTTTTGGCATAAATCGGAGGCTCAAATTAGATAGTTAAAAATAATCATTCACAAAAGCAGGAAAAACTAATCAAAGAACGCTTGACATGGTAATACAATCCAGGAACATGAATAAGCTAATTACAGTGCGCAATACCCGTGAAACTCGTGCAGACCAGACAATCCCAATAAAGATATAGCCTGCTAACTTTTCTACATTGTATAACTGGTCAACGTGGTTGTCAATCGATTTGCTCCATGTATACAGTACTCTTTTAAAGAGTAACTTAAAATACGCTTTAGTCTCTAATACTAAGTTGCTTTCAATAGGGATAAATTGGATTAGGCGATTGAAGAAAAAATTCTTGGTATATTGGGGAGATATATTTTTGGATTGGCTTTACTTGCCAAGTTGCGGGCGTGGCGTTTATTAAAAGTATCTTGCCTAAATAAATATCGTTGATCAACTCAGAAATTTTTGGACCTGCTGATGCGCTTTTTTTAAAAATTCCCGTGATTCTTTCCAGATATTCACGTCCAGTATCTGGGCGAAGTCAAAAAATTGAACTTGTCTCCCCTCCGGGTTCTCACTAATCGTTTTGATATATTTCATTAAATACAAATCGGTTTCAATAATAATCTTTTGATTCGCATGATACCAATAATAACGAAAACTGCCCAAATCAAGAATGATTTCAGCGATGACTCCAGCTTCTTCCAATACCTCACGCAGTGCAGCCTCTGGTGGGACCTCACCGGTTTCGACATGTCCAGCCGGAAATATCCATCTACTTTTATTAGAATTGCTGGTAACCAAAAGATACTCGAGCTTATCGTCCTGACGACGGAAAACAATTCCGCCAGCCCGCTTTTCGATCAGCAGCTTCATCAACTCTCTCTCCGTTTATTTTAGAAAGCTGTTTCTCAGCTTGCAAGTAATCAATTTTTATGCAGTTTGGAATCAGAACATAATCTTTTGCCGTCTCGCCCAAATGTTTATTAAAATTCCAATTGACACCAAATTGGCAATCATTGAGCTACCACCCGAACTGATAAACGGCAAAGGAATACCGGTAATAGGCATAATCCCCATGTTCATTCCAATATTCTCCAATATATGGAACAAAAACATCGCGATGATTCCAATGGCGGTGAGAGTACCGGCTTTATCCCTGGCTTGATAAGCGATGCGAACTCCTCGCCATACCAAAATAAAAAAGAGACACAACACTCCAAAACTGCCTACAAAGCCCAACTCTTCACATAATACCGCAAAAATAAAATCGGTATGATTCTCCGGAAGATATCCTAAACGACCTTGGGTACCCCGAAAAAGGCCCTTCCCGAAAAATTGGCCCGAACCTACTGCAATCACTGCCTGCCGGACATTCCAGCCACTACCTCTAGGGTCTATTTCCGGGTTGACAAAACTGGTTAAGCGGGCTACTTGATAATGTTTAATCGGCAAAGGCAAACCAAAAAAATGATTGGCCAAAAACATGCCGGTAATCCCCACCACGCAAACAAGTACGAGTATCGATAATTTCCAACCGGGGGCCCCTGCCGTATACATCATAATAAAGGCAATAAAAACAAAAACCAGTGCAGTACCCAAATCGGGCTGAAGAAGTATTAAAAGTAAAGGGAAACCTAAATGAATAAAAGGCCCGATAAAATTATAAAAAGAATCAAGGCTCTCCTTCTCCGCCAAGTATTTACCCAAAGTAACAATGAGTATGACCTTAGCAAATTCGGAGGGTTGGACACCAAACACCCAGCTTTGGGCTCCATTTGCTGTTCTTGCTAAGGGAGTCAAAACTAAGGCCAACATTAATAGATTTAACCCATACAAAAACTGGGAAACTCGATCCGAGACCCGGTAATCGAAGAAGATTAACAATAACAAACCGATGGCCCCGATTACCACGCAAATAAACTGTTTCTTTACAAAAGAATAAGGATCGCCATGATTTAATGCGGTATTGGCATGAGTAGCGCTATAAATCATTACCAATCCAATCATTACTAATAATCCTGTCACTACTAACAATACAAAATCAATATTTTTAAAATGGCGGCGATCCAATTTGGAACCCCCTCTGATATTTAAGAATGATACGTTACATAGCAGAGTATGGCATTTCAGTTTATCATTAGAAATTACTTATTCAAGTATACTGCGAATAAACTCCTAAGTCCAGCGGTAAATAGCCCCTCCCGCCAATTAAAAACGGCTTTTCAGCCGTATCAGTTATCTGCTATCTGCGAATTCGTTTGACCGGGATACTGGCTATCAACGCAGCCGAAAATTCACCGGAATTTAAATTGACTTCCATGGCTTCTTCATCGATATCCATATACTTAGAAATAACTTGAATGAGATCTTCTTTCAGAGCTTCCATTAACCCGGGCGTAACACCGGCCCGATCGTGGACCAAGACCAAACGTAGCCTCTCGACTGCCATATCTTTGCTGGAGGTATCATCTTTAAAGAATCTCCCCATCAGATCCATGTTTAACCCCTTTCTCGCCCCTGAAATATACGTGCATACGGTGCCCACCAGCGCAGGACATTACTTTTTTATAAACCGCTTTAATTTATCCATGAAACCCAAGTCAAAGTCGAACGACATAAAAGGTACATCTTCCCCCTTAATCCGGGCAACAATATTGCGAAAGGCCTCTCCGGCTCTAGAACTGGAATCAAGCACCGCCGGTTCTCCCCGATTCGTAGAAGTGATAATAGTCTCATCATCAGGAACAATTCCCAAGAGAGAAATGGCTAAAATATCATTAACATCATTGATATCCATCATATCGCCTTTACGTACCATTTCAGGACGTAAGCGGTTAATAATCAATCGGGGTTCGGCTATTTCTCTTGCTTGCAGTAAGCCGATAATGCGATCGGCATCCCGTACCGCCGAAACATCGGGAGTAGTCACCACAATAGCCTGTTCTGCTCCGGCTACCGCGTTCTTAAAACCTTGTTCAATTCCGGCCGGGCAATCGATTAAAATATAATCATACTCTTTACGGAGCTCATTACATAACTCGACCATTTGTTCCGGCTTTACAGCATCTTTCTCTTTGGTCTGAGCAGCCGGCAACAAATACAGATTTTCGAAACGCTTGTCTTTGATCAAAGCTTGCCTAATTTTACAAGTTTTTTCAACCACATTGACCAGATCAAAAACAATCCGGTTTTCTAAACCCATCACCACATCAAGGTTACGCAAACCAATATCCGCATCGATTAATACTGTTTTATAACCATGATTTGCAAGTCCAGCTCCTATATTTGCACAAGTAGTGGTTTTACCAACTCCACCCTTGCCCGATGTAATCACAATGACCTTCCCCGGCATACAAAAACCTCCTCAAAATTTCTACAATAGCCTAATAATTAACCCTCTCCACCACGATCATCCCGCTCTTAATCTTTGCTACTTCCGGTCCCACATACTCTACTTTGGGATCTGACTCCGAGTCCCGGGTAATAACTCCGGCAATCCGGATCTGAACCGGTCTCAGTTGAAAAGCAATTATTTGCGAAGTTTCATCGCCTTCGGCGCCGGCGTGGGCAGTTCCCCGCAATCTTCCCAAAACGATAATATCACCGCTGGCAATAACTTCTGCCCCGGGATTGACGTCGCCCATAATTACTAAATTTCCCTCAAAAGATATCCGTTGTCCGGAACGAACTGTCTTTTTAACAGTAATCGTAGCTTTAAATTGATCTGCTTCCAATAATGCTCTTTCATTGTCTGCTTTTGTTACAGCTTTAGCCTTTGGTTTCTCAGCCCAACGCGGATTTAAGCCGAACTTTTTAACAAGTTCCATTAACAAAAGTCGTTCTTCTTCTGTGAGTATACGTTTACCCGGATCGATAATAATATTGGCGCCTTTAAAAAAATCATGCGACTGCTCCAATTTCGACCGAATCTCTTGTAAATAGCCTTCCAAAGGACCAACATCAGCAATTACCATGGTCAAACCGGATTTATAACCTTTAAATACTACATTTTCGGGTGGGCATTCGGCCTTAACATTTGCAAGTCCATCCGGATTGGGCATTTCAGCCATACAAATTCTCCCGTTTTACGTATTCGAGCGATCTTTTAAATTAGTTCGCTACCAAAAAAAAAAATCCTCCTCATTCGGGAGGAAGTTAAGCCGTTACCAAAATTAATCGATAACTGATTGGCTCGATTCCGGTTGAGGCTTTGGTTCCGGCTGGACGAGCGGAGCGGTTGAACGACCATTACCGGTAGCAGGAGCCGTAGGAGTGCTTACTTCCGGTGTTGAACCCTGCTTTTTAACAGGCGGCTGTGCATCAGTACTAGCGCTATTTCCAGTAGCATTGGGCTTCGTTACATCAACTGGAGTTGCAGGAGCTACCGGTGCAGGCTTTTTATCTAAATTAAAATAAGCCTCTAAAATCTTTCTGGCGATCGGGGCTGCTCCGCCGCTACCCGATCCTCCCTGTTCAAGGAAGATCACCACAACAATTTCCGGTTTGTTAGCCGGCGCATAACAAGCAAATACTCCCGAATTATCATAAGGCGGTTTCTGAGCGGTACCGGTTTTACCGGCAATCGGATACTTCTCGAGCGGAAAACCGACAAACGCGGAGGATGCTGTACCGCCATCACCGATTACTTCGGTTAATCCCTGTTGAACAACAGACAGTATTTCCGGAGATAATTGTAGATCGACCGTGAGTTGCGGATTAAATCGGGTAACCAGCTCACCGGTGGGTGAAGTAATCTTGGAAATCAAACGCGGCCTATACATTTTCCCATGGTTGGCAATTGCCGCATAGACTTCGGCTAATTGTATCGGAGTCACCGTGAGATAGGTTTGGCCGATTCCAAACATCATCGTCTCCAAAACATGCCAGTCTTTTTCCTTGGTATTTTTACGTTTCCATTCCGGATCCGGTACCAAACCGGAGGCTTCCCCCGGATAAAGATTCAATCCGGTCGGTTTTCCCAACCCAAAGAATCGTGAATATCTGGCTAAAGTGTCGGCGCCCACCCGCCGACTAAGGTCAGCCATTACAATATTGCAGGAATTTTTTAAACCGTCGATAATCGATTCCTGGCCATGTTCCCTAGGCCCTGAGGTAGCATCAACTATCCAACATTTAAAAAGTTTTTTATAAATCGGGTCATAGCCGCTGCAATAAAAACGGTCCTTAACGGTGACCTTATTTTCCATCAACGCCGATATTACAGTAATTGGTTTGAAAGTGGACCCCGGAGCAAACTCGCCCTGGATCGTCCGGTTAGTTAAAGGATGTAACGGGTTTCGATATATCTTGTCCGCAACTGTCTGCGGCATTACACCCACAAATGAATTGGGATCAAAGCCGGGTTTACTGACCATTGCCAGGATATTCCCGTTACGGGGATCCAGTGCAACAACTGCTCCGGATTTGGCATTTCTCCATTTGGTATATTTCTGCAAAAAAGCCATCTGTTCATCCAATGCCTTTTCAGCGGCAGCTTGGACTTTTAAATCGACGGTTAAATGAAGATTATTGCCGGGAATCGGTTCCTGATTGGCCAACAATCGTAACGGGCGGCCATGAATATCCACTTCAAAGTTCTTGCCGCCGCTTACTCCGCGCAAATAATCTTCATAAGTACGTTCAAGTCCGGTTTTCCCAATATTATCTCCCAGCCGATAGCCTTTGTCCTTTTGTGCAATTAATTCTTGATCATTAATCTCCCGGATATAACCGAAAAGGTGACAAGCTAAATCGTTATATGGATAAGAACGGACCGGGACTTCTTCTACCTCAACTCCAGGCAGATTAAATTTTTCTTCCAATAACTTAATAACCGTAGTCGGATCCACATCCTTGCTCACCGGAATATACTGATAGGGAGTACGCGACAATTTGGGATTCGGTTCCAGTTTAGCCCGGAGTTCAGCTGTGGAGATCTTTAAAATTCTGCTCAATAATGTAATGACTTCCGGTTTATCCTTGATATCCTCCGGCACCACCGATAAATTATGGGAAATCCGGCTGGTAACCAAAATATTCCCTTTGCGGTCGTAAAAAATCCCCCGAGGGGCTTCAATCCGGATAACCCTGGTTTGATTTTGTTTGGACTTGACCATAATCGTGGCGCCTTCCATGATCTGAAGCGCCCACAGACGGATCAAGAGTATCGCAAAAATAAACACTACAATTCCGGCCAGGAATTTAAATTTTGTCTCTAGATTTCTAAGCGCCGTATCCTTCACTGCCAAAAGCCTCCGTTAACGGTCAGATGCCCGTTTCACTATCCAGCGTTCCATCTTTAACACCAATTGATAAATAAATGGTGTTAATATGGCATTATAGAATGCCATCGGCAAAATACTTGATACAAAGGTACCAATGAAATTATAATGAGCGTTAAAAGCGATATACATAATGATATTAAAGGATTCAAAGATCAAAGTCGCACCAAAGACTGTAATAGACGGGATCAGCAGATTATCCTTGAAAATTGTTTTTTCCATGAAACCCGCTGAGAATCCTAGTACCATCTTTGATAGGGCATGGACCCCGATAATGCCTCCGGAAAGCAAATCCATAAAAAACCCGGCCATTAACCCAAAGAATAATCCTTGATCGGATCCCCGCAATAACCCCAAAGAAACAACTAAAATTAAAACCAAATCCGGTGTGACATTTAGAGCCTTTAACCAAGTTGCCTGAATCGCTACTGCTAATATAACGTAAATACTAAGGATTAATGCGCGCATCGCTCGACCCTCCGGAATCATCAGCATTTACCGGGAGATCCCTTTTGCTTCTAAGCACATACACCATTTGTAAATTTCCAAGATGCACCACAGGTTTTAAGGAAGCCTTACTTACCATCCGAGCGGATATTTGATTAACATATACGACCCGGCCAACCGGTAAGCCCCGTGGAAATATTTCACTGGTTTCAGAAGTGACAATCAGATCGTGGGGTTTTAAATCCATAAAATAACTATCAACTGCCGGTTGAACAGTACATTCTCCCCGGTAGCGGCCACCGCCGGTGATAATCACCAAGTTGCGGGTTCGCGCTACCACTCCCCCCACAAAATTACCTTCTCTGGGGTCGGTAATCAGGATCACTTCAGCGGTTTTGGCACGCACTTCACCGATTCGGCCCACCACGCCTTGAGAAGTTATCACTGCCATATTCTTCTTTAAATGAAAGTCTTGACCACGGTTGATGATGATCGTTTGATTCCAATTGCTGGGGTTGGCGGCAATAATCTCCGCACTGACCAGTTCGTTGGATTGATTAGTCTGAAAATTCAACGCGATCCGTAACCGATCATTTTCAGCTTTTAGTGAATTTAAAAAAATCTGATGAATTTGTAAATTATCAATTTCTTTATGCAGACGCTCATTCTCTTGCGTCAAATGGGACAATTTGGTAACAGTCCGCCAACTGCCGCCAACCACATCTGAAAAGTAATTAAAAATACTTTCCAGCGGTAACATTGCGGTATTAAAAAAATACTCGGTCTTACCTTCACTAGCCCGTGGATGTGATGATATAAACATCACCCAAGTGATGACTAGAAATATTAAAGCAATGAGTAGAAAACGTCGGTTCGCAAATAATTGAAACACCAGTAGGTCACCCTTTAAGCCATCTTTTTATTTGAAAGCAATACTCGTTTTAAATCATGATAATTTCGTTCCAAAGCAAGACCCGTACCTCGAGCCACACAAGTAAGCGGATCGTCGGCTACCTGTACCGCCATTCCAGTCTCTTCTGCCAGTAGCCTATCAATGCCCCGTAATAAGGAACCGCCTCCAGCCATAATCAATCCTTTATCAAGAATATCCGCGGCTAATTCGGGCGGAGTCCGCTCTAAAGTCATCTTAACGGCTTCAACTATACCGGATATTGGTTCGGCAAGGGCTTCCTGAATCTCATGGCTGGTGACAATGATCGTTTTGGGAAGACCGGTTAAAAGATCACGACCTTTAACTTCCTGACGGATTTCATTACCATCCGGATAAGCTGAGCCGATCGTCTTTTTTATATCCTCGGCGGTTCTCTCGCCAATCATTAAATTATAATTCCTTTTAATAAAATGAACAATGGCCTCATTCATTTCATCACCGGCAATTCGCAATGACCGGCTGGATACGATTCCTCCCAAAGAAATCACCGCAACTTCGGTGGTTCCACCACCGATATCTACGATTAAATTCCCGGTAGGTTCTTCAACCTCCATACCAGCCCCAATTGCCGCAGCCATAGGTTCTTCAATTAAGAAGACTTCTCTGGCGCCGGCTTGTAAGCCGGCATCCTGCACCGCCCGTTTTTCAACTTCGGTAACTCCGGAAGGCACTCCGATAATGATCCGAGGCGCCAAAATCCCGACATTTTTGCCGGCTTTATTGATAAAATAACGAAGCATTTTCTCGGTGACGTCAAAATCAGCGATGACCCCGTCTTTCATGGGGCGGACCGCAATAATATTTCCGGGGGTTCTTCCCACCATTTGTTTGGCTTCATTACCTACCGCAAAAATACTGTTAGTATCTTTTTCTATCGCCACCACGGTAGGTTCCTGCAGTACTACTCCCCGCCCCTGGACATAAACCAAGGTGTTGGCGGTACCTAAATCAATTCCCATATCTTTTGCAAAGCGGCCTAAAATTGTCTTAAACATATGCAAGCTCCTTCCAAGCTGTATTCAATTATGTTAGTAATTTATGTAGCGGAGCCGCTTTTCATTAAAGAATTAATAACAAGTTTGATATTATTCAGTTTTATAGGAACAAAAAACAATCGTTCAATGCCGATGCTTTTCTTTATCACAAATAAACTGCTATACCTGCAACTTCAAAACTTGATTATCAATTCTCTAGTGTTAATAGTCAATTGTTAATTCTCAACTGTCAACTGTTATTAAGCTGTCCACGCTCTTTAAGACTTACATAGCGATTATCGCCAAATATTACATGATCTAAAACTTGAATTCCCAACAGTTCACCGGCTTGGTACAGCCGGGTCGTTAAGAGCAAATCATCCTGACTGGGACTGGGATCACCACTAGGATGATTATGAGCCAAAATAAGTCCAGCACTGCTCATTCGAATAGCTTCCTTAAAAACCTCCCGCGGATGGACCGGGGACGAAGAAAGAATCCCAATAGCAGCGGTCTCGATCTTTAATACATGATTTTTGGTATTTAAATGGATTACCTTGAAATGTTCACGATCAAGATCCTGAAAACCGGCTTTCAGTAAAGCAAAAACTTCTTCCGGCTTGCGAATCTGAGGCAATTCATACGGATTACCGCTTAAAACCCGTCTACCCAGTTCAAAAGCAGCTTTTAACTGTACTGCTTTTGCCTGGCCGATACCTGGGCATTCCGCTATTTCTACCAATGAAGCTTTTGCCAAACCCCTTAAATCTTGATAGGATACCAACAATTGCTCAGCTAAATCGATGGCAGTACATTTAGAAGATCCGGTTCTTAAAATGATAGCTAATAATTCACTGGCGGATAAGTGCTCTGCTCCATTGTTAGCCAATCTTTCACGGGGACGTTCTTCTGCCGGTAAATCTTTGATCGTGAGTCGGCGCTCCAAGCGACGCTCCAAGCGACTTCACCTCACTCAATTAAAGCTCCAAACTCTTTGAGCATGGTTATTAATTTAGCGACCGGTAGCCCTACTACATTAAAATAGCAACCGTTGATTTTCTCTACCAAAATCGCTCCTTTTCCTTGAATCCCATAAGCCCCGGCTTTATCCATCGGCTCCCCTGTAGCCACATAGTTTGCAATTTCAGCCGGTTCCAAAGAGCGAAACTGGACCTTGGTCTCTGCAAAAGAAACCGTTTGTCGACCGCCGGGAATCTCCACCAGAGCCAATCCAGTAAATACACTGTGCTCTTTCCCATTTAAACGTGAAAGCATTGCTATAGCTGCTTCTGGAGATGTAGGCTTTCCTAATATTTCTTCTTCAATCACGACAATGGTATCGGCCCCGATAATCAAAGCTTGGTCAAAAGATTCCGCAACTCTCCTGGCTTTATTTAATGCTAATTCCATAACCATTGCGGGAGGCGCGAGTGAAAGTCCAACTTGTTGCTCATCGATTTGACTTGCTTGAGTAATAAAGTCCAGACCCAGCTGTTTTAAAATATCGGCTCGCCGGGGCGAGGCAGAAGCCAGGATTAATTGCCGCATATCCTCATCTCTTGATCTATCTATTTCCCTGGTTTGATTCCACATCTCACTAAGAAATCCTTTTAAAAATCCGAAAACATCCCAAATTTATCTGGTAATTCACCAAGAAACTGTCAAAATTATGATTCCCCAAACACGCCTACTTTAACTCTACGATTGCGGGGACCGTCAAACTCACAAAAATAAATTCCCTGCCATGTTCCCATGTGTAACTGCCCGCTGATCACGGGGACAGTGCATGAAGAGCCGACCAGCGAAGCCTTAACGTGGGAATCCGAATTACCTTCGGCATGCTGATAATCAGCCTTATGCGGGGCCAGATGTTCCAGGGTATTCAACATATCCCTTGCGACATTGGGATCGGTATTTTCGTTAATCGTAATCCCCGCCGTGGTATGAGGTATAAACACCGTGCATAATCCATTTTTAATGCCGCTACGGGCAACCTCCGCCGCCACCTGGGCAGTTATATCAATCAATTGCGACCTATCACAAGACGTTAAATTAATTTCCTTCCAGATGGAAATCACTCCTCTCAATGTGAATAATGAAAGCATCCCACGTAGTATACAGATAGGTATCCTAAACCCACGAACCAAGATTAAGCTATCTTTTCGTCCAAATTCTTAAAAATCCTTTTGCCAAAAATCTTTTAAATAAAAACAAACTTTGGAATAAAATTCACCGCTACTAATATAATGTACTACAGGTTTTCTGCTCCCATTTTCGGACAAGTACGGTCCGGAATGCGTAGATTCGGTAGGGTTACTACCCATTCCGAAGGCAACAGAAAAACCTTTCAAGCCCGCCCTCCCTGGTATGTGTGATCGTATCGATCCCGACCCGGAAAACTCTGGCGGGCATTTATTTTTAACTATATTCTTACGAATGGTTGATTGAAATGCCTATGTAGCGTATATCGACGGCTAAAATAAAAAACCTTCCTTTTGGGAAGGTGTAAAATATACTTTCTTATTTCTTACTGGCTTGGAAACAATCGCGACAGTATACCGGACGGTCTTCACGAGGTTGAAAAGGAACCTGAGTGGTTACGCCGCAATTGGCGCACACAACCTCATGCAACTCTCGGGGACGATTGGGATTATTCTGTTGTTTCCGCGAATCGCGGCACGCTTTACAACGTTTGGGTTCGTTGGTAAAACCGCGACCGGCATAAAACTCTTGTTCCCCGGCGGTAAAAATGAATTCTGCACCGCACTCACTACATACCATGGTCTTGTCTTGAAATTCCAATTTGATCGCCTCACTTAAAGCTTGGTTCAATATACCGAACACAATGCTTGTATCATTAACGATACAACCATTCGTTCAAGTATATCATGAACGATATTGATCATTTCAATTACGACCCCATTATATCATCGGCATATGGAAATAACAAGTTCTTTTGGTAAATCAATGCCAATGTAAACACGATGGTTGTAAATTCTAAAAACTTAAATTATTTTTCCCTCAAATGCAGCTAGCTTTGCAACTTGAGTAATTAAATCCTGAAATTGCGGTAAATCAAGGGATTGTTCCCCATCGCTCCACGCATTGGCGGGATCCGGATGTACCTCAATTAATAAGCCGTCGGCGCCGGCAACTACCGCTGCCTTAGCCATCGGCAGCACCAGCTTGCGTTTTCCCGTTCCGTGGCTCGGATCAACCACTACCGGTAAATGCGACATACTTTTGATTAATGGAATCGCACTTAGATCCAAGGTATTACGGGTAGCTGTCTCAAAAGTCCGAATGCCCCGCTCACATAATATCACCTGAGTGTTTCCTTCGGCCATGATATACTCGGCCGCCATTAACCATTCCTCCACTGTGGCCGCCAAGCCCCGCTTCAGCAGAACCGGTTTCGACTGCCGACCTACCGCCCGCAAAAGTCCGAAATTTTGCATGTTTCTGGTCCCTATCTGGATAATATCAGCATATTCAGCCACCAGTTCCAATTCGGTCAAGTTCATCAGCTCGGTTACAATGGGCAACCCTGATCGTTCCCGGGCTCTGGACAATATCTTAAGGCCTTCTTCTTCAAGGCCTTGAAAGCTATACGGCGATGTTCGCGGTTTAAAAGCTCCACCTCTTAATCCTTTGGCGCCGGCTTTTTTAAGTCCATCAGCCGTTTCGAACAATTGACTTTCGCTCTCTACCGCGCATGGACCGGCAATAATCCCGAAATACCCGCCACCGATTTTAAGGTCGCCGACTTCGACGACTGTTCCTTCAGGCTTGATCTCTTTGGCCGCTAATTTATAAGGGCTAAGGATCGGGATTACCTTTTCAACACCAGGAATATTTTCTAGAAAATGAAAATCGACCCGTCGTTTGTCGCCTACCGCACCAATAACTTTCTTTTCGACTCCTTGAATGACGTGAATTTGAAATCCCCAGTCGTCCAACTTTTTACATAAATTTTCCCACTGTTCGCCGGTAATCCCCTGGTTTGTAACAATAATCATCTTTTAATTACCTCCACAAAATATAATAGCCCACATTTCATCCAATATTTCAGGGACGAAATGTGGGCCTATTCCGCGGTACCACCCGATTTAGCCTTTTAAAAAAGACTCGCTTTTTCCGATACGGAGTTCGCACATAGCAGCTTACTCGATAGCGTATCCCTTTTAACGGTGGGCCTCCGGACTTACCTACAAAACAACCTTTGAAAAGTTGTTATTTCAGCAGTCGACTCGTAAGGGAACTTCGCCTGAATAATTCTTAAGGGGCTTGCAGCCAAATCGGCCCCTCTCTCTGAAAAGAAATCTTAACTCAAGATACTTTCCTTACTCATCGTCATTTAAACTTATTTAATATTACTTGTATTGTAACACCCGGACAAATTGTCTGTCAATATACGAAATCAGCTGATTGAGTTTCTGCGTCTCAACTCGACTTTTTGTAATAATTGCAAAGGATTGGCGGCAACAACCTTCTCCACTTCATCGACAGATAACCCGGCTCCCAACCCCACTATACGCGCCCAATCATCTGTCAACAGATTCTCCGGGGCATGCGTATCGGAATCAACCAAGAATTTAACTCCAGCTGCCCGGCCCGTTTTAACCACGTGGCCATTACCGACATTATGACCGCTTCGGGCGGTAACTTCAATATAAACGTCATTCTGCGCCGCTATTGCGGCTTCTTTGGAGCCCAATAAACCGGGATGAGCCAAAATATCAACCCAGGGGCTGGATACTGCGGCTAAGTTAGTCCCCGGTTCCACAGGTTCTACTAAAGTTTCACCATGAACCACGACCAGCTCCGCGCCATATTCGTGGGCAACCTTTGCCAGCTCATTAATACTGCCGGCCGGAATATGAGTCAGCTCAATTCCCGGAATGGCCTTAATATTCCAGTATTGTTCGGCCAAGCGACATTCTTTGGTCACTTCCGCAATGACCCGTTGCATATTACCGAGACCCGCATGATCAGTTACGGCAATGGCCTGGTATCCATTTACCAACGCTCTCCTGATTAGCTCAACCGGTGATAATTCTCCGTCACTCAGAAATGAATGGGTGTGAAAATCATATACCATCATAAATCTCCTCTCATAGGTACAATTGATTGACACCGATAAGAAAGCGAGCGGATAAAAAGCGAGCCACCCCCGCCGACTCCGGACCGGGTATGACCTGATCCGCCTGAGAAATCACGACCGGCGGCGCGCCTTCGATCGAAACTCCCAATCCCGCCCAGCCTAACAAATCAATATCATTATATCCATCACCGAAAGCCATTACCTGCTCCTGTTCAACCTGCAAATACTCAGCCAACCATTTTACAGCCTGTCCTTTGGAGGCCATCGGATCGAATACCTCCAGGAACCAGTCGTCACACCCGGATTCGGGCGGCCATAAGACCAAATTCGGCTGAGGTTTAATCATTTTCCGAATCTGCTCCGCCAATTGCTTTACCGGCGATTCCGGACCGATATACAAATATTTAATAATCGTCGCCGGAGCCTCGTGTAACTCTCCAATTTTGAACGGTTCTTCATTCGCTAAACCTACTCCACCCCTGGTTTTGATTCCGGTTGCAAAATAAGCGCCCGTCTCCTCCAAACAAAATAAATCAACCGAGTTTGACTGAAAACTTCTTTCCAGCCTGTATCGTAATTCATTCCGTAAAGGAGTAGCCCTAATAACGTCCCCAGTAAACGGGTTCATAATTATAGCTCCGGATTGCACGATAACGGGCGATTTTATCTGCAATGTCAAAGCAATCGACTGAGTTTGCCGCCAGCTCCTGCCGGTTGCAAGCGTAAAGAAAATCCCTTGATTTCGCAAACTACTAATTATATTGATGGTGAATTCCGCCAAATCGTTAGTTCCCGACTTGACTAAGGTGCCATCCAAATCCGTGACGATTAATTTATACTCTGAAAGTTTCATCGATGGCTCCTTTTAATGATATTATAACATCCCGGCCTTGAAAAAGGCATCCTATAAAAAATTGCTCAGCGTTTCGCTCTGAGCAATGGTGGGAACAAAAAAAATTGCTTTTCAAAATAAAATGATTCTATTTCATATATTTTACAGAAATCTCAGAGTGTTCCGGTGTCGGCAACAGTTTCATTCACATAATTAGGAGCTTCAACCAGGATCACATCCACTCCAATCTTGATGATTTTTTCCCATGGGATTACAAAATCCTCGTTTTTGCCAAAAAGCCACAAAAATTTCCCCGGTCCTGGAACCACGATGGCTTTGATCTTCCCGGTTTCCGCTTCGATCTCCAAGTCACTGGCAAGTCCCAATCTTCTGCCGTCAATGACATTGACAACTTCTCTCTCCCTCAACTCCGAGGTTTTCGTTAACAATCCCAAATCGCTCCTTTCAAAAAGATTATATGCAAAAAGAAGCGGGTTTGGAACCGACTATTTGATAAGTAGCGTGGAGAAAGTTTCCCAAAGGGTATAAAATCCAATCCCGGTGAAAAGCAATCCGGAAGCTAACTTTAAATAAGTGACCGGAATGAATTTAGTGACAATTCCTCCAAATAAGACACCAATCAAGGTAACCGCAGCCAAGGCAAGACTGGCGCCCAGAAACACCGTTAATGGCGCTTTAGAATCAGTAACCAGTGAAAACACTGCCAATTGGGTCTTATCTCCCATTTCGGCGAAGAAAAGTGTGGAAAATGCCAGCAAAAAAACCTGCCAATCAATCATACCAACCTGCCCTCCTCAAAGTACCTTCCAAACTGATTATAAAAAATCAATAAAAAAAGGGACTGATGTCCCTTTATACCTATGTTGGGGTGAGCGATGGGGATCGAACCCACGACCTCCAGGGCCACAACCTGGCACTCTAACCAACTGAGCTACGCCCACCATAGTGCAAAAAATATTTTATCACAGAGAAGGTACAATGTCAACCATATCTATAATTTTTTATACCGTTTTTTTAGCTCATGAATAGTCATTCGCTGTATACGAAATATACTTATTTTGGATTTAATAAATTTAGAATTGATTCAGTTCAGAACCAATTGAATTTCAGCCGGGCTTGACATCAATAGTCCAAGTAATGAAGGTTCTCCCTAGGAAACAGTAAAAGAATTTGGCATTCATTCAACACTCAATTTTTCATCTATTCCATCGCGGTAATCTTAGAAGACCAACGAAATTTACCCGGCTCATATCCTTTCCCTTCTGCCAAATGGTTAGCGATTAATTGAATCGGAACGATATCCATTATGGGCATCAACATTTCCTCACATGATTCCAATTGAACCGGAAGGATTAGTTTCGCAGAATCAATCTGAACTCCATTGGTGATAAAAACAACTTTTCCGCCTTTGTCCATAATATCTTTAGCTAATTTATAATTCAGATCAAAAGTCGGGCCTTGCGGTGCAAAAATAATGCCGCTGAAATCGACATCCACCATTTCCAATGGGCCGTGCCGAAATTCAGCGCTGTCCAAACTTATGGAAGGATATTTGGCAACTTCTTTTATAAACAGTCCGCCGGCGAAGATGGAGCTATACGAAAAGCCTCTTCCCAAAAGCACCAGATAAGGCGGCATCTGTAAGAAATCATTCAACTGTTTTTGAAGAATTTGATAATCAAAAATCAATTTCCCCATTTTCGACAGAATGTCATTGACCTCTTGAATTGCTGTCTCATCCAAATTTCCGGCAATCCCTTTAGCCAACAAATTTAATAAAATCAATGAACTTACATAAGTCCTGGTGGAAACCGATTCTTCCGGGGCTACCTTGAGTAAAAAAGGATAATCGCCGCGAGAACCCAAAGTGCTTTGGAGATTATTGGTAATGGCAACCACCTTACATTCAGGCGGAATTTTAGAGATCAACTTAACAATTTCTCCACTTTCACCTGATTGTGATACCAATACTAATAAAGTCCGCTGATTGATAAGAGTTGATTCATAATGCAGCAATTGGCCGGCTGAATAGACCCTTGTTTTGCAACCATGCTGGCTCAAATAAATACTGGCTCCGAAGCACGCATCATGTGAACTTCCCATCCCGGCAAAGACAATTTCATCAAAATCTTCGTCGGCAATCGCTTTTATTTTTTTTAAATTATCTGCAGTGATATAACTCTGAAACGCCTCTCCCAAACTGTGCGGTTGATCCAAAATATCCCGTAAGAAATTATTCATCGGAGCTGTTATCCTTTCGTCTTTCATATTTCAATTTTTACGACTTTTGGTTCCTTTGTTGTTTTAAAAAGTCTAACAATTGATCCCAACCGGGACTATGTCCATTTTGAATATAAAAGGAAGCGTTGGTATTACCCAGCAGCAACATTTCCTCAGAATCCAAATCCAGTAGACTGCCCAGACAATAACCGGCGTTAAAATTATCACCACCGCCTGTAGAAATTTTTGGGTAAGTCACATAAAACCCTTTTACCTGATTCACTTGATGTTCGCGAAGGCTGACGGCCAAATCCAACCCATGGATAACCAATGTATCAATACTGAGTTTCTCAAAAATAAAACTTCCAACTTGAGTCAAAGTCTCATCTTTCATAATTCGACCTAAACTTTGAGCGACACTCCGGGCTTCCCGTTCATTAAGTCCCAGCACAACCCGGCAGTACTTGGAAAGATCGCCCAAAAGCCATAAAAAATCCAATAAATCCGGCTGCGACCGCCGGGACGGATCGGCTATATCGAAAAAAACCAATTTCTTTTTTAAAACGTCAGGTCCAATCTGGGATAAAATCTCATCACGAATCCCGGTTACGATGGTATTCATATGGTAAATGGAACTCCAGTTAACAAAACTCAATAGTTGACTTGTGGTGAAGATTTTTTTAATTGACTGCAGCCCAATTTGATTTTTAATATGCTCCCAATTCAAATTGTCAAGTGCGGCAGTTTTTCCGAACATTAACTTGCCATCATTGAATTCGAAAGAAAAACTGTAACCGGGATCACCGATGCTCCAAAGTTTACAGGTGCTATTCATCTTTTCAAAAGCCGGATGAATTTCACATTCCCCTAAAGTCCCAATGCAACTTACTGCCAAACCGAATCCGGCCAAGGAATCAGCCATCAATGGAGCATTGCCGCCAAATCGGATTTCCCGAGAGAGTAATTCGGTATCGGAACTTCTGCCTGCAGAATCATGGATATACTCGGAAAAATCATTTATTGTTTCAAACAACGTATAGTTATGTAAACCGGTTTTCGATTTTACGACTCTTAAAATCTCATCAACATAACCGTCAAATCCAATACAAGCATTCAATTCTTGGCTCATTTCCCGCCGCTTCGTCAAGTCATCAATGAGACGATTGATCAAATTAATCATAATATCATTCCTTAATTGATTCTAGTTGAAACTCTCAGTTTATTGATAGATGGTTTCCAATGGGAAAAAACCATTTCGCCGCAGCCTCGATAGATAAGTTGTTCATAATTTGGGCTGCAATAGATCACGACCTCACGTAAAGAATTGACGATGATTCGTTCACGGGTCTCCCGAATGATGTACGGGTAGAGATCCTGAAATACTTTTTCAATGATCCCGCCAATATAAATTGCTTCCGGATCAAAAATATTGATTAAAATCGCCAATAATTTTCCTATCAAAACCCCGTTTTCATGAATTACAGATAACGCGGGAGCTTGTTTTGCAGCAACAGCTTGAACAAATTCTTCCCAAGTTTCAGTTGTAATTTTCTTTTCGCCGCCAACTATCTGTTGATATTTTCTTAAAAATCCCGTCATTGTCAATTCTGTTTCGATACAGCCTTGATGACCGCAATAACATTGGAAGCCGGCATTACCAATGGGAATATGACTGATTTCTCCGCCCAAACCCTTATTCCCAATAACGACCTTGCCGTCACTAATAATCCCCGTACCTAAACCTTCTCCGAAATAAAGATAGATGAGATTCCGGTTTTTATTTTCGGTGCCGGTCATTAACGCTGTAGCCATCACCAGCAAATTGGACTCATTTTCAACAAAAACCGGAAGTTGAAAAGATTGCTCCAGAAGTTCCTTCAGTGGTTGATTCTCATAAAGCGGATTTGTTGAATTTACAATTTGATTGGTATCGGTGCTGAATATTCCCGGTGCCGAGACGCCAATTCCTAACACCGCGTCAGCATTTACCCCGGATGAATTAAATAAAGCTTTACAAAGCCGATTAATTATTGTCAATACTTCACTTAAACCGGCTCCATCAGGAACACTTGCTTGTTGAACCCAAGCCACTTCATTTTTGAGATTTACTAAAACTGCTTTAATAAGATCTTTCTGAATTAATTGCAGACATAATATATACTTTGACGAAGGATGAATCGTTACCAATTTTGGAATCCGCCCGCCGTTAAACGTTTCCGATTCCATCTCCTGTAAAAACCCTTCTTGGATTAATTGATTACAAATACTTGATACAGTAGCAAAGCTAAGGCCCAGTTTTTCAGCCAAATCTTTGCGGGTGGTCGGCTCACTAAAGCGTAAATATTCGATAATTTTCTTCGTATTAAAATTACGTATTTCAGCCGTGTTTTGGAATGATTTCCCCATATCTTTTCCCTTATAAATGTTTTAAAGTCAAAACCCGGTGAAGGCTAATTCGACCGTAAATAAACCTGATCATTCAACAATTGCTCACGTAAATAATGATATTCAAGATTGGTTACTTCTGAGTTTTTTTGAACTGCTAACGCCGCGGCAGTGCCTCCTGCTTGTCCCATCGCCATGGCGATGGGAGAAACCCGAATCGCCGCGCATGCTTCATGAGTCGCCGATATACAGCGGCCCACATTAATTAAATTCGATACCTTTCCATTAATTAATGAACGATAGGGAATACCGTAAACGGCACCCCATTTCAAATGACACGAGTCGGTGCCTTCACCGTCCGGACTATGGACATCCACAGGATACCCGCCACAAGCAATTTCATCGGCAAAGACAACCTGTCCAAGTAAATCTTCAGCCGTCAGGATGTATTTTCCTTGAATTTTCCGGGATTCCCGCACCCCAATGTTGGGACCGCTACTCATAAAAAGAGCATCTTCGAAACCAGGCACCCGGTGTTTCATAAAATAAAAAAGTTCAAGAGCCTGACGCCGGCCTTCCACCTCTGCATTTGATAACTCCCGAACGTCGGTGGGATTAACTTTTTGAATCCGCGTAGTATTCACGATAACTTCGCCCGGATTATTCGTTTCAAATAACAAAATACATTCCCGGCTAAAGGTAATCTCGCTGTTTTTCTGACCTGTAGCCAAGATTTTAGTAAAACCGCCCATGGACAAACGTGGTGCTTGGTTAAGCAATTCTGCTTTGGCTTCGGGAAATTCTTCCGGATGGCTCAAAATATAATCTTTCAGCTTGACAATATTGACCTGCCCAAGTTTGAAATTCATCGTCAGCGGTTGACTCAAATGGTCTCCCGGTCGACCCAGTAAAAAAGGAACTCCTGCCCAAGCTGCTAAATCGCCGTCACCACTGGCATCAACAAAAACAGTTGCTGTAAGTTCCAAAAGTCCGGATTTCGTTGCAACTTTTATTTGGTTGATTTCACCGCAAGTAACTTTCACATCACAGAAAAAGCTATGATACATGATTTCACCGGATGCATCCAGGTACATTTTTTCCAAAACGTGTTTCATCAGTTCTGCGTCAAACGGAGTAACCGTATAGGTATAACCGGTAGTATCCACAATGTGTCCCGGAGACCCACCCATCTTTTCCAAATTTTTTATTACTTCATCAGCAATACCGCGGACTACTTGGAGCGAACCCGCGTGAAAAGTCATCATCGGACCTACACCACCCGCGGTTAGCATTCCGCCTAGGAAACCCATTTTTTCAATAATCAATGTTTTCGCTCCAAGCCGGGCGCTGGCAATACCGGCTATAGCCCCGGATACTCCTCCGCCGACCACAATGACGTCATAATAATTCATGATTAATTAGTCTCCTCATCCAGATTTAACAAAGCCTTTGTAAATCCATGCGCTCCGATTTCCGATAACGCCCGAATCCCGGAAGTGATTCGCCAAGGCCCCAGTCTAAAAACCGTTAGTTTGTCTAATTTGGAGGTCAAGCCAATATCATGGCATTCAATATGGTGAAAGATTTCATGGGCAATAAACAACGACCTGAACTCGGTATAATCTTTATATTTGATAAATCCCTTGGCCTGAAGCTTTTCCAGTTCGCCTGTGATAGTATCTTGATATAAAATGATTTGGCGCAAATTGCTGTAATATTCACTGCAAATACGATATTGCGGCGCGACGAATCCCTGTTTCTTTTCCGTCAGAACCAAGCCGAGTTTTTTCACCAGTTCCTCCGGGAAACGTGTGCCGTATTGTTGATAATATTTATCCGCGGTATTTCTCCCAATAGACCAGGCTTTATCAATTAACTGATGGTAATTTGCAGACGGTATCTTTGAAAATAGCGGATCATTTTGAAGTTCAAACAATCCTAATGCGTTGCGATTACCAAAAAATTTTTCCACTTTTACTATAACATCCTTTTTTAATGTTAACGAAAATTTTTTCTACAGACCAAAGCATAGATGAATTGATCTTCGGCGATCCCTTGGATTTCGACCCCAGCTACAGCTGCAATTTGTGCTACATCAATCAAGCCGGAAAGATCAATGATTTTCTTTCCATAACAAACATAGACATCCGGAACTTCTTTGCCTCCATCGCTGTATGTTACACATTGGTCAATTACTTGCGTCAATTGATTCTTAAAGTCCGTAACGGTTAATTTGAATGATTCTGCTTGATTTTTCTGGATCCGAATAACACCTTCGTTATCGATTACTCTAACCGGTTGGATTATTTTTGTCAACAAACCCCAACACCGTTTAACAACCAACTGGCCATGAACAATATAAATATCACCGGTACTGCCGCTTGTCTGAACACATTCCGGTGTTACTCCCATTGATTTGGCGGCGATAGCATGAATTTCCGACTCCGACAATTTTTGCTGCATCAGGTTTTTAGTGCGCAACTCGGTGGTTCCGGTAGCGATGGCACGGACAATACTCCGTTGTAAATCGACTTCAACGTGGAGTTCTACAGAGCCGGGTGCAGCCCCGGATTGGATTGCTGCTTGTTCGGCTTCTTTCCGTACTCTTAAAATATCAGCATCCGTTGGATTGGCAATCGTTCTTTCTACGACATCCCTTACCATTGCCAAAGCCACCCCAATCGGTGAAATCACCTCGGCATTCTTGGCAATTTTATGTTCCAACCCCATATATTTGGCCAAATAGGGTACTATTGCCGCTGCACCGCCGCCGCCGCCGACCAAAACAATCTGTTCCGGTTGCAATTGATAATCGATAAATAGTTGTTTGAGTACAGCCTCATTCTTTTCCGATGCCTTATCCATGATCTGCGCGGCAAACTCTTCTACGGTGATGTGAAAATGTTCCGCAAAAGGAGTAAAAGCTTTCACTGCGGCTTCTCTGGAGCCATATGCATAATGAGAGGAATTTATATAGTTTAATATATTGGCCGCACACGAAACGGTAATCGCTAGTTTTTTACCATTTTTACACTCAACGGTGGCATAATCGCCAGGGTCACCGGGACGAGGTTGAAACATACAGATTCGAGGTTCTGCCATCTCGGTCGGTTCGGAATAAACGGCATATTCCAACCCGGCAATATGAGCACTTCGTGGTCCCACATCCACCACGCCGTCCGGGCCTATCCGGACCATACTCCCGCCCGCAATTCCTACCGTCCGGACATCTAAAGAATTTAAGTAGGTTTTATGGCCGCCAACTTCAGCATATTCCACCATCACTTTGCCGTTTTTAATCACCGAAATATCTGTACTCGTACCGCCTACTTCTAAAAAGATTCCGTTCGATATCTTTTCATACATCAAGGCGCCTGCAACCCCTGCGGCCGGGCCGGAAAGCATTGTAAAGATCGGCCGTTTGCGGACTTCATTAATATCCATGACTCCGCCATCGCAACGCATAATCATGAGCGGCGCTTTGATTCCGGTTTTTTGAACACTGGACTCGGTCATATCAGCCGTCTCCATCATTTTTGGCAAAATACTGGCATTGATCGCGGCTGTGCGGGTCCGAATTTTTAAACCATATAGTTTAGATATTTCATGGCTGCCTGCGCTGGGAATTCCCATAGCAGTTGTCTTGGCCATTACCATTAACTCTGCAGAAGGATCATCTACCGAGAATGCTGCACTGGCGACAATAACTTGACAGCCTTTATTTTTCAGTTCCTGAATAACCTGTTCATAGTTACCATCCTTGGTCGTGTCCATATAGGAATGAAAGGTTTTTAAATATTTCCCGGGGGCAAGCTCAATATCACCAACTTGAGTATCATTTTTCGCTTTCAACTCTTCCATTTTCCCGTGCCCCATACCAATAACCCCAACCGGTACGACATCGCCTTCCAATAATGCATTAGTGGCTTGGGTTGTCCCATGAGCGATAAACACGATATCATCCGGATTTATGTTAAATTTTTCAATTATGCCGCGGATCACTTCTACAATGCCAGCAGCCACTCCCTCTTCTGCAAAATGAGTGGTTGGATATTTCAAAATGCCAATCAATTCATAGGTTTGATCATCGATAAGAACTGCATCGGTAAATGTACCACCGACATCAATTCCAATTCTATATTTCATTTTTCATACCCCATATCGCATTAATTAGACCAGCGGGCTGCTGTAAAAATAAATTTATCGACCAAGAAATACATATACCCTTTCGAATAATCTATGGCGCCTTATATTGTATTTCTTATGGATTGTAACATACTTTTTCAACAGCCCCACTGTTCTAAACAACTTGGTTGATTTTAAAACCACATAACCGCAGCAATAATAAGACCAATAAATGCTAATGACCAGATGTACGGTAAGACTTTAATCAAAATTTTATTAACATCGGTGCCGACATAATTTGCAAACCAAACATTATGCGTGTTGGTAGGATCACCAATCGACTGCACCCTCTCAGTAGCTAAAAAGGCACTGAAAACAGCTGGGGCAGGCAGCACTTTCAAACCAATAATTACTGCGGCGACACCGCTGCCTAACCCCCACATGTTCAACGGTCCGCGGTATAAAGCCAAGGGCGCTAAAATCGTAAAAAAGATTACATACACGATGGGGTTGCCAGGAATGATTACTTTTAAAAATGGACTGATACTTTGTGCGACTTGTGGATGCATGAAAGAATTGAGAACCATTCCAATTCCTATCATCAGGAGAACTGCCGGCGCACTATCGGTAATTCCATCAAATGCCGACTTAGTTAGCATTGAGAGTAATTTAGACAAATCTTTTTTGGATGAAAAGAGATAAACCGTGAGAAAACACCAGAGAATACCTGCGACAAATGCCGCTAAAATCGGCCATTTCAACAAAATAACCATAATAATCGGGATAAGCGGAGTAAATAATGAAAGTATCGGTGCTTTAATAAATTCTCCCCGCGGAATTTCGGGATTGGTTTGAACTGCCCAGGAAAATTTAGTACCGTTCCGCTTAAACTCTACAATTGCGAATATTAATGCGACAACGCCTGTTAATACAGCCATGGTAATAGCGAAAGATTGAACCTGCGATTGTTGAACTCCGGTTGCTGTTGTATAAAAGGCCCAGTTGGACATGTTTATAATCCCACCGGTAGCCATGGCAAAGATGAACATGCAGGCTGCCGTAATAGCTGGAACACCTACTGATATCATGATTGGCATTGCAATCGTAGCGATCATGATTACCGCGCCGATGCCGTCAATTGTGGTAAAAAGCAGCGACACCGCGATAGTGACCAAAATTGTTACTAAAAACGGACGATCTCCCCCTAATTCAGCTGCCGCCTTAATAATTGTTTTGGAAATACCGGTCTGACTCATAAACTGGCCAAGCCAAGCTCCCAAAATCACGGCGCAATAAGCGACCCCTAATTTCGTGGCTCCGCCTTGAATTACATAACTTAAGATTCCCATATCCGTACCATCTTTACCAACAGCTATCAATGGTATTCCGGCAATTGCAGCTACTCCTACCGCTAATAACGGTAAGGCTAAGATTGTCGGTAATTTTCGTGTTACCATTAATAAGGCAACTACCAAAAAAAGCAATAAAATAAATATCGATGCTACCATTAAACACTCCACCCCTTCATTATTATGTAATGATTATTCGATCTCAGTTTAAGCCGGAATCACCTCTTTTTTCCATAAATTTACTATTATTTTAATACTTATAATAACTATTGTAATTATAAATCATCCGATGAATCATGTCAATATAACGCCCCTAGCTTCAATTTATGACTAACTAGTCCAAATTCAAAAACAGCGTCGATATCACAAGTGTGTCCAGATCAAAAAAAGAGGCTGCTCATTTTTATTCCAAAGCAGACCTCTATACTTAGTATTATCGTACATTCATTCTAAATTCAATTCAAAACCGGATGAAAGCAATTCCTTGATTAAATTATTCTCTTTGGCTCATGTCCCCTTTTGATTAGAAATGAAACACTGCCACTACAGCGAATAATCCTCCCTAACTTACCCTCTTTTAAAAATCCTGACTCCGTGGGGCGGTATCTCCGGATAACTTAACCGGGATAAACTGCAACCGATCGAGTAAATTGGCTCCCAGCCGCTATTCCATTCATAAGGTACCTCAATACATCGACACTGTTCGCTGCTCATATTGAAACAAGCCAAAATTTGTTCTTTTTTACCGCTCCGCACAAATCCGAAGATGCCGTCGCCTAAATGCAGATCGTGATAAGAACCACTTTGCAATGATTGAAACTGTTCCCGCATCCGGATTAAATTTTGGATTTCCTTCAATAAATTCTGATCACGTTCCAAATCCGACCAGCCCATGGTCTTGCGACAATCCGGGTCTTTACCGCCGGTCATCCCGATCTCGTCTCCATAATACAACGCCGGAATTCCGGGATATGTGAATTGAAAGGCGGTAGCAGCCAAATATTTGTTGTGATCCTCACCACACAGCGTCAGAAAACGGGGAGTATCATGACTGCCCAATAGATTATAAGCACTAATGATATACTCCCATGGCAAATTGGAACGGTTATGCGCCAGTTCCATCCGGAACTGTTCCGCAGAGATCTGCCCTTGGGCAAAATAACGGATCACCGCGTCACGCCAGCGATAATTCATTACAGCATCACAGGTGTCCCCTTTTAGCCAATCAAAAGGTTGATCCCAAATCTCACCCACAATAAACGCTTCCGGATTAATTGATTTCACCAATTTACGGAAGACGCGCCAAAATTCCATTTGGACTTCATTGGGCACATCCAGCCGCCAACCGTCAATTCCCAAACTGGTCCAGAAGGCTACTGCCTTTAAGAGATAATTCACTACCTCCGGGTTTTGATGATTGAGTTTGGGCAGTGAGCCAAAATTCCACCAGCATTCATAATTCGGAGGATTCTGGGTAAGTGGAAACTGCGAACAATGATACCAATCTTTAAACCGTGATTTGGCGCCATTTTTCAATACATCCTGAAAAGCCCAAAAAGTGTCGCCGGTATGATTAAAGACGCCGTCAATAATCACTTTGATTCCAGCCTGATGCAATTGCTCAATCAAGCTTTTAAACGTCCAAACATCGCCGAACTCAGGAGAAATCTTCAAATAATCCCTGGTATCATACTTATGATTGGATGGTGAATCAAAAATAGGATTAAGATAAAGTGCCGTAACGCCAAGTTGTTGCAGATAAGGTATTTTGGTAATAATTCCTTTCAAATCGCCGCCAAAAAAATTGAAACAAGAGGGCGATTCGCCCCAAGAATGTTTATTTGGCGGATCATTGGCGGGATCGCCGTTATAAAACCTTTCCGGGAATATTTGATAAAATACTGCTTGAGCAGCCCACGCCGGTGGCAACGTTGGAACCTGATTTTGGATAATGTCACTAATCTGATCCTGGTTTGCAAATTCCGTTTGACTCAAGGTATCACTCCTATACTCGAAAGAGTAACCACAGTGTTACAAAACAATATTACAAAAGTGTTACGAAACAATATTACAAATAAAGAAGCCCCAGTTCAAGAGGGAATTGCTGGGGATTGGGGGAAACTGAAAAGTTTGAAGTGAAAAATCCTCTCTTAATTTCCCAATTAAAATGTTGGTATTGCCTTGTATTCTTTTATTTTTTCTGTTTCCTTACCAATTACCGTCATCCAGGTAATCCAAAAGCATCCTATCAATGCCTCACTATGGATCAGCTCATCCCTGCTGCAATTCTGCTTAAGCTAGATCAATCTACTCTTTATTTTTTAGCAAAACGGTAATAATTTGCATAATCCTTAGTTAACAAATGCACCGGAGGGACATCTTCAGTGATCTTGGGAAACCGTCCGATTTTTCCATAGAAGAAATTATCGGCATCATCGTCGTTTGAAAGAGAAACTTCTCCTATCATCACTCGAGAACCAACACCCCAGAATTTATGATATAAATATTGAGTAAGGGTAATACTCTCACCGGGCTGCAACTGTATGATGCTTCCCGCTTTTAATTCCTCTTTTATTCCGTCAATGCTAACCACAACCGGGGTATCATCCAGAGAACCATCCGGTTTACTGTTATAAAGCTGAATGGCAAGTTTCCCACCACCCCTGTTAATGATATCTTCCATTTTTATAGCATGATAATGCATCGGAGTGACTTGATTGACACCCGCCACCAGCAGTTTCTCTGCATAAAACTTCCCTTGCTTTTTCTCCAAATTAGCAGGCAGACCATTTCTGAGTGTGAAAAGAGCAAGACCGGCCTCACGGAAATTACCGTTTCCCCAATCCGTGATGTCCCATCCCATTCCAGTCTCATAGATTTCATAAACTTCTTCGCCCTTGTTTTGCCAGTCAGCAGGCGTCCAATATGCAAAAGGCGGCAGATAAATTTGATTGTGTTCGATTAGGGACTTAAAATCATTGATAATGGCATTAATCTCGGAGCGTTTCATAAGATACCTCCATAAAGTAAGATTGCCAACTTCTCCGGCCAATTTAAAACTGAATAACCCCTTTTACTGAATTCTGTTTATCCTTAATCGAATTTTCCATAGCCTGTGGTATTTCAGCAAACGGATAGGTGTTGGTGACGATCTCTTTTAAGGGCACTATCCCGCTAGCCACTGCGGAGATTGCCGACGGATATAAATTACGATAACGGAATACCGTATTAATTGAAGCCTCTTTGGAAATCAGCTTACTGAAGTCATATGGGATCGTGGCATCGGGCGCCATTCCCACCAGGACTATCCGGCCTCCCCGTTTTACCAATTCCACAGTTTGTTGTGTCGTAATTTTATTGCCGGCCGTTTCAATTACAATATCAACTCCCTGTCCCCCGGTGAGATCCTTGATAGCAACCATCATATCCACCTGATCAGCCTTAAAAGTTTTTGAAGCGCCCAGCTTTTCACTCATGGCTAAACGGGATGCAATAACATCCACTTGATAAACAGTTCCGACCCCCATAGCTTTGAGTGCCATTAATGTCACCAGGCCAATGCAACCGGAACCCAAAACAACCGCTGTATCACCCACTTTTGCTCGGGCTTGCTTGGCGGCATGGAAACCTACCGCCAGCGGTTCAATTAAGGCACCCTCCAAGGTACTCATCACGGAAGGCAATTTAAACGCCATATCGGCCGGAAATGCCACATATTCGGCAAAGGCTCCGTCATAAGGCGGAGTTGCCATAAAGACGACATCGGGGCAAAGATTATATAACCCTTGTTTGCAAAAGTCACATTTACCGCAGGTATAGCCGGGTTCTAAAGCGACCAAATCGCCAACTTTGACATTGGTTACTTTCTTCCCGATGGACACAACCTCGCCACTGCTTTCATGGCCGAGCACGATGGGTTTTTCCACCACAAAATCTCCAATACGTCCATGTTCGTAATAGTGTAAATCGGAACCACAGATCCCCACATGTTTGATTTTGACCAGGACTTCATGTTCCTGTGGGACCGGTAGCGGCCGTTCCTCAAACACAATCTTTCCAGGTTCCATTAATACCGCGGCTTTCATCGTTGATTGCATTTTAATATCATCCTTTCCAAGTATAGATCCCATTAATATTTCTCAGTTTCCCCGTGCTTCTCCAGTTATAATAATTGGCCATAAAGGGGCACTGAGGTATAGCGATTGGTTTACGGCAAATAAATGCAGGCGGGTTTTAAATCTTTTTGATTTATAGTGAGACTATCGATTAAGATTTCTTTTTCTTCTCCCGGCAACAAGTCAAAATACTCATCCGATAATTTCACGTCATCGCCAAGATTAAAATGAACCGCATGAGCATAATGGTCAGTCCCAATGATAAATCGGACTCCCGTTTCATCCTGCTTAAATTCTCTGATGACCAAATTGGCCGCTGCCAGTTTTAATTCCCGAAAAGTATGAGTACGTAAAATCGCTGACGCTATCGCTTTATTATCCACCGGTTGAGCAAAGATAGCACCCCGGGTACAATCATAATCCTGCTTGGCAAACTCAAGCAAAGTGCTTCGAGAAAATGCCGCCAGTTCAATTTGACAGCACTGTGAGTCCTTCTTACCTCCATCGAAACTTACATAACCATATTCCAGCCTGAATTCAAACGGCATTGTGGTATCATTGATACCCACAACTCTGACCTTTCCTCCGCTTTCGCGCATAATCAATTTCAAGTGCGCAAAAGCTCGCTTGACAAAATAATAGGAGGGTTTCCGTTTCAAATAATAATCGATAATCGTCCAACCGACCTCACCCCAGCAATCGTCATACATCCAGAAAAGACTACCCCAGCAGTTTTCTTTAAAACGAATGGCCTCCAGCGAATATCCCAGCATCAACCCATGACAAAGACAGCCGTAGAGCAAAAAATCATCAAAACTCAAATTCTGGGGGTCCAAATAATGTTTTGCGATACTTGCGATAACCGTATCCTTCTCGAATGCATTGCTATGGTGTTTCCAAATGGCGCTGTTTCGGTCTAGTGGTGCACCGGCCATATATTTTAGGGTCGATGATTTACAGTCCGGCCCGATACAGCCATATTCGGTAATGAACTTAGCGCTAATCTTGTCATACTCTTCGGGCGTAATCCGTTTTTCCATATCTTCACCCATGGTGCACTCACGCCAATGATGTCTATCGCCGATGTCATTCCCATTCGGATCGTCTCCGCCATAAGGTGAACAATTCCAATACGGTATTTCCGGGCAATTTCTATAAATAATCTTTGGTGCTATCTTGTTATAACATTCTGCGCCTCCGAAAAAGCCCGGCTCTCCACCCCACCAGTCATTAAATCCCCAGTGATTCTCATTGCAACCGCACCATAATGCCATACTGGCATGATTTCGCAAATGACGGGTCTGATAGTCCAATTCCTTTTCGACTTCATTGCGGAACCACTCTAAATAATCAGGATACAAGGCGCAGGCGAACATCAGATCATGCCAGATCATAATCCCATATTGATCACATTTTTCATAAAAAATCTCCTGTTCATAAAAACCGCCGCCCCAAAGACGCATCATGTTAAAATTGGCTTCCTTGGCCTCCAAGAGCAAAGTCTGGTATTTCTCATCACTGACCCGAGCATAAATGGAATCGGCCGGTATCCAGTTGCCTCCCTTGCAAAGAGCCGTAACTCCGTTGATTTCGATAGCAAATTTGCGTTCTTTGTTATTCAGCTTAGTAAGATCCAACTTAATTATCCGGATGCCATATTGAAATTCAGAATAAGTGCTGGTAACCCCGCCAGCCATTACCTGGGTCTTGACGGTATAAAGATTAGGCTCACCCATGCCATTGGGCCACCATAACTTAGGAGCGGCGATATTGACGGTAAAGTCAATTTTATTGAGACCGGAACGTAATAAATTTTCCTGCTCCACCTTGACCACACTGTTTCCTGCAAAAGCCATCTCGAATTGAAAAATTCCTTCCATAGTCGCAAACTGATCAAAATTTTCCACTTCGATGGCAACTTTCAGTATCGCGCCGTCTTTGGAAATTGAGTCCGTAACAACTTGAACGGAGCGCACTGCATGTTTGGTCATGGATTCGAGCCAAACATTTTTAACAATACCGCAGGTTGGAATCCGTGGACCCCAATCCCAGCCATAAACATATTGAGGTTTCCGGACAAAAGCCCGCCGCGCGTCTCCTCTATCCATATAACCCCGGATATTCTCGGTACAAACAAATTTTTTAATGGATCCCAGATCAGCGTCGCTATAATACTCCAGACCCGAACTCAGTCTGACCAAAAGAATATTTTCACCGGCCCGGAGATACTCTTTTACGTCCATGATAAAAGGATAGAAGGCGCTTTTTTGGTGTCCCAGATGGATTCCATTCAGAAAAACATCGGCTTCCGCATCCAAAGACTCTAACGTAATTTCAATTACATCACCTTTGATAAAATCTTCGCTACTATGGAATACTTTTTTGAACCACCAGGACTTTTCCTCAATCCACTCGCTTTGATGATAATGATCCGACTCCAAAGGTTCCTTAATCATATCCGCAGCTATTAAAGGCATATGTACATCACAAGGCAAATCCGTTTTAAGCCAACCATCGGCTTTCTGCAAGACAAGTGCATTCTTTTCAGGCCCATGGGCTAACTCTTCCCACCTGAGCAGCCAATCTTTGTTTAAATAAATTTTTGCCATATTTGTAATTCTCCTTACCAATTTTATTCTTATGGCTTTACTCAGCCTTTAACCGCTCCGGCTGTCATTCCTTCGATAATCTTTTGATAGAACAGCAAATAAGTTATTAATACCGGTAATATCGATATCACCAGCGCCGCCATGAGCTTGGTATAATCAACCTTATACACGCCTGCAAAATTGGCCAACCCAACCGGTAAGGTTCTTAAAGCTTCACTTTTGGTCAAAACCATGGCAAATGAAAATTCATTCCAGGACGCCAAAAAGCTTAAAATGATGACCGTAGCCAGGACAGGACGGCATAATGGGAAAATAACGGTAGACATGGTCCGGCCGACCGAACAACCATCAATGTAGGCTGCTTCATCCATTTCTACCGGAATCGTCTTGATATAACTTTCAAATAAAAAGATTGCTACCGGTAAACCAAACGCAACATAAGGAGAAATCAAAGTAAATCTGTTATCCAGCATATGTAATGACTTAAATTGGATAAATAGCGGGATTAGAAAGCTTTGTACCGGAATTAACATCCCGGAAATAAAGAAGACATATAAAAAATTACGTCCCCGAAAAGAAAAACGAGCTAAAACATATCCGATCACCAACCCAAGCAAGATGATCAGCGCCACTGAAAGCACAGTGGAAAAAAGACTATTCAAAAAGTAGCCCATGATCTTATATTTTTGGATCACATATAAATAGTTGCCAAATTGAGGATGGCTAGGCAAAGATATAATATTGACGCTAAACTCAGCCTGGGTCTTTAAAGACGAGTATACCAGCCAGGCAATAGGAAAAATACAGGAAATGGAAAATAAAATAACGAATAAATTCAGGATCGGGTGCAGCACGATATTCAGAAATTTTTTACTCATAACGGCTACCTCCCATCATTTTGCGGCTAATCAGGATCAGGCCCATGCTTAAAATAAAAATTCCAATGGCTATGGTGCTGCCGTAACCCAATTTAAGCATGGTAAAAGTATTTTTATAAGCATATAAGGACATGACGGTTGAGCTTTTTCCGGGACCACCGAAAGTCATTACAAAAATATGGTCAAACACTTTCATGTTACCGGCGATACAAAGAATTACCGCTACCTTGACACTGTCCCATATCAAGGGAAGGGTGATCCGGAAGAACTTTTTAGCGCCCAAAGCCCCATCAAGCTCGGCAACTTCATCAATATCTTTCGGGATACTGGAAAGGGCGGCCAAAAAAATAACTACATAATAGCCAATGTATTGCCAGACTAAAGGAAGAGTCACCGTATACATGACCAGGCGCGGATCATCCAGCCAGGGTTGAATGATCGACGTCAGGTGAAGGGTTCTTAACAACCAATTAAGGAGTCCATAATCATTGCTATAAATCATCATCCAAACAAAACCGACCACCACCGCCGACAGCACCGCAGGAACAAAAACGATAGCCTGGTGAATTTTTTTAAATTTAAGAAATCGTGAAGAAAGGAATACCGATATGAACAGGGCAATGCCAATTTGCCCAATCAGGCACCAGATAACAATAAAAATATTATTTTTAAATGAAAACCAAAAATCCGAGTCTTGAATTAAATCCAAATAGTTCCGCACTCCCACAAATTTCATGAATATTCCGCCGGTCCAGTCAAAAAAGCTGTAACGAAACGATATTAAAAGCGGTAGAATTACGCAGAATGCATAAATAAGCGTACCGGGAAACAATAACCCCCATAGGACCCAAGATTTCGGCTTTTTTAAGTGAGTTTGCATAACAGCCTCCGAAATACCTTAGTTAATACTTTCTCCGGGAAACTATTTCCCGGAGAAAGAAAGTTCATTGATGATGATTGATAAATTAAAGCTTAATTGGTTTTCTCATATTCCTTTTGAATCTTTTTGGCTAACTCCATAGGAGTGGTTGCATTAATCAACAAATCTTGCAAGCCGGTATTCATCACTTCAATAACCGACGGTGCCAATTGAATATCATAAATCGGCACCAGCTTGACTTTGGTTACTAAATTGCTGTATTGGGAAAACAAAGGTAGTAATTTGCTCTTATCGACATTCTTTACGGTATAAGGAGGAGTAAAGTTATTTTCAAGGCAAATCTTAGAGTATTCAGGGCCGGTAATCGCTTTAATTAAAGCAATTGCCGCCTTTCGCTTTTCTCCCTTTAAATTAGCGCTGACGTTCCAAGCCCATGCAGTACCTGCAGAAGCCGTCATAGCAGCTCCCTTTCCGCCTTTGACCGCTGGAATAACAGCTAATCGGGTATTGGCAGCTATTGCCTTCGGCGCATCAGTACTTACCGATGAAACTGCCCAACTGCCTTCAAAGAACATCGCGGCTTTTCCATTGTAATACAAAGTCCGTTGTTGACCATTATCAAGACTGTTTAAATCAGTATTGAAAGCTCCTGCTTTGGCCAAGTCCTGCATCTCTTTTAAGGCTTTTACAAAATTCGGCTCCGTAAATTTAGCGCCTTTTTTGTCACGAATCTTCGCAAACCAATCGGTTCCTGTAAAACGGTCACCCAGGGTGCTCAAAATACAAGATTCAGCAACCCAGTTACCTTTATTGCCAAGGGCGATCGGAATATAACCGTTTTTCTTGAGTTTGGGGATTGCCGACTTGAACTCATCCCAAGTAGCCGGAAATGATTGAATACCGCATTTTTCAAAAATATCTTGGTTATAAAAAACGAGAGAAGTAATCAACAATTGAAACGGTGCGCCATAAATATTGTTACCAATCCGGAAATCATCAAAAGCTCCCGGTAGAAAGCCTTTTTTATAGGCCGGATCGCGGTCAAGATCGACATTAATCGGTTCAATCAATTTATTACTTACGAAAGAAGAAACCCAGGAACCCTTAATTAAAAATACATCCGGTAATTCGTTACCTGCAGCCAAAGTTTTGATTTTTGGACCGTAAGTGTCTTGGTCAATAGCCTCTTCCGTGATTTTGACATTGGGATAATCGGCTTTAAACTTTTCCATCATTGCCCGATACGCTATAACATTACCTTGACTCTTGTCTGCCTCTGTTAAAATGTGCATCATTGACAAATTAACAGATTCAGCGGCATTAACGGCTTGAAATATTAACATTGTAAAACAAAGCACCAGAAAACCTAATCTCCATACATTTTTTCTCATTTTGGTAATTTAAGCCTCCCTTTTTGTTGGTGAAATCTTATGATAAGCCTTATCATTGATTAAATTGTAATATGAACTCAAGTTAAAAAATAGGTAACAATTCTATTAAAATATCCAAATTTTTGTTCCCTTCCGCTACTTAACTTTTTATTCAAATTCTGATACGCTATAATAAATATCAGCAATCAGTCTTACGGACATACGAAACTGAGCGTAGGGGATTGACAATGATTACGTTTTGGAAGAAACCCCTTTTTAAATTTTTCAGTTTACAATATAAGATACTGATTTTATCCTTAGTTTTGATTATCACGCCCCTGTTCACTGTGGGTATTATTTCTTATCTGAAATCCTCGGAGATCATTGAAAAAAAAGTAAGCATCACCAACTTGAACACAGTTCAGCAAATTGGCAGAAATCTTGAGTTTATCTTTCAAGATGTTCACGATACTTCGCTATTTTTGTTCCAAGACAAGCAGATCCGAAATTTTTTTCAACTCTCTCCCGATCTGCCGGCAATTTATCTGCAAAAGCAAAAACTAGCTACTGAAGAATCCTTGATTTACCTTTTATCTTCCAAAAAATATATTCATTCGATTCATATCAAAGGCTTTAATGGTCTTACTATTGAAACAAAACACGCTTTGTATGATCTTGACCCCAAAATTGAACAACAAGTCATCGATCTGCGCGGGCGTTATCTTTGGATATCCAATCGGATTATTAATTATAATCGTTCAACAATCAACGCTTTGTCACTGTTCCGGGTTATGAATGATCTGGAATTCATTGACCGGCGCTTGGCCATTATCCAAATTAATATCGATGAAGCGGAAATTGCTAAGATTTATGAAAATAATTCCATTAGCAAAGCGGGCTATTTTTTTATTTTGGATCAGCACCAAAAAGTAATATCCCCATTAAGTAATACACTTGGTAAACCGATTCAACCCGATTTCATCAACAACAAGCTCTTAAGCAGAAAAGAAGGCTATTATGAAATCAAATCTGGCCATCAAGGCTTTCTAGTTACTTTCTATAAAATTGATGATGTCAACTGGACCCTGATCAATATCATGCCCCTCAAAGAACTACTCAAAGAAAATTCGGCCATTCAAAAGGTAAACCTTTCGGTAATTATTATCAGCTTCCTGGCCTGTATTGCCTTTGCTCTGCTATTTTCCAGCAAAGTCTTGGGTCCTCTTAAACAACTGCGGACCCTAATGAAAAAAGTCGAAAATGAGAATTTTGATGTTAGTATTGAGATCAAGGGTACTGATGAAATCGCTTTACTCGGCCGGAGTTTTAATAAAATGTCAGCTCGTCTAAAAGAGCTGCTAAACCAAGTCTATATTTCTCAAATAAAACAACGAGAAGCCGAACTAAAAGCACTCCAGGCGCAAGTAAATCCACATTTTCTCTATAACACTTTAGATACCATCTACTGGAGCAGCAGACTGGAAAAAGCCCCGGAAACCTCGAAACTGGTCGAAGCCCTTTCAAAGCTATTCCGTTTGAGTTTAAACAGTGGTGATGAATTGACCACCATTGGGAAAGAAGTAGAACATCTAAAAAACTACCTTACGATTCAGCAGAAACGTTATCAGGGAATGATTGACTTCACAATTAAGATTTCAGCGGATGAAATCCTTGATTGTAAGGTGGTCAAATTAGTCTTACAACCTTTAGTCGAGAATGCAATCTATCATGGCATCGAAAAAAAAGGACAACCCGGAAGGATCGATATCAGTATTAGCCGCCAAAACAATCAACTGATTTATATAATCTCCGATGACGGCAACGGGGCGGATGAAGCTGAGCTCAACGGGCTTCTTTCTCGAAAAGCCGGTGACAATAACCGCGGTTTTGGGATTCAAAATGTGAATGACCGTATCAAACTATATTTCGGCGCTGAGTTCGGCATTCAATTTTATAGCCAACCCGGTCAAGGAACGAAAGTCATTGTAACCCAACCATACACCAAAGGGGATGCCGGTAATGCTGCGAGTAATGATTATTGATGATGAGCCGACAATTCGCAAGGGAATCATTTCTTCAATTGATTGGAGCCAATATGAAATTGAAATTGTCGGGGAAGCGAGCAATGGTAAAGAAGCTCTAGAGATTGTCCCCGGCCTTGGCCCGCAAATTATCATCACCGACATCCGGATGCCGATGATGGATGGACTGGAATTAACCCATGAGTTGAAAAAATTGCTGCCTGAAACTAAGATTGTCATTTTAAGCGGCTATGATGATTTCAGTTACGCCAAACAAGCTTTACGTCTGGGAGTTTGTGAGTATTTATTAAAGCCGGTGGGAGCTGAGGAATTAATTACCCTGTTATTAAAATTAAAAAATGATATTCAAGTAGAAACTGCCAAAAAGATTCAAGCGGAAACAACCCAGACCCTTCTTAATGAAAATCTATTGCTGTTGCAATCGGAATTCATCCAAACCATGATGAAAGGCGCGTTGAACGACTCCGATTTAATATTGCAAAAAGCGGCTCAATTAAATATCGACTTTACTGGACCGTTCTATCAAGTCGTCATTGTCGACATCGATGATTATCTGTTGCAAACCGAAGGCTTACCCGAAAAAGAACAGGCAGCAATCAAGCAAATGGTCTTGAACGCAGCCCAAAAAGTCCTCTGTTCCAAGGGGACTGGCTTGTTTTTTAGTGAATTTGATTATTTAATCGGTCTAATTCATGGAACAAAGTCGGAAATGGATGCCACCATGGAAGTATACCGGGCAATCCAAACGGAAATCAAACAAAATCTCAAATTAACCGTAACCATCGGCGTTGGCCGTTCTTATGGAAATCTGAAGGAAATTCCTTGTTCTTATCAAGAAGCCGCCATATGTTTACGGAAAAAAATTTTTACAGGCAAGGGAAAAATCATTATCTTTGAACCGGAATGGCTGCAGCCAACTACCCGCCCGCTGATATACCCGACCACGGATGAAAAAGAACTGCTGAATCAATTGAAATTGATGGAGAGCCAACAGGTTACAACCATTATCGAAAAAATCTTCACCAATTTATCGGCTACCCTTGCCAGTCCGGAAGCCTTAAGAAATATTTGCGTTAAATTCATCATCATTGTCATGAATTCTTTGGAAGAGCTCGGAGTTGATTTTGAAAAACATCTTGGCAAAAACTTCGAACCCTACAAAGAGATCGATAAATATGAAACCATTGAAGACATTAAAGAATGGTTCAATAACTTAATGCAATCGTTTATCAAAATTATTAAGGAAACCAAAAATGAAAAATATAAGGGTATTGTCAAAGTCGCCATTCAATTTATCCAGGAACAATATAGTGAAGATATCAATTTAACGGATATTTCCAATACGGTTTTTGTGACTCCAAATTACCTGAGCCGAGTTTTTAAAGAACAAACCGGTGAATCGCTCATTAATTGGCTCAACCGTTTCCGGACCGAGAAAGCGAAAACCTTACTGCATGACCTAGAGATTAAAGTCTATGAAATAGCGGAAAAAGTCGGCTATAACGATTATAAATACTTCTCCCATATCTTTAAGAAATATACAGGAATGACGCCGAAAGAATACCGTGATTTGAATATTAAATGAGGCGGATACACTTCATTCTTGGAGGACAGGACCAGTTTAAATTGTCTATTTGACCTAACTCCCAGCCTTTTATTCTGCAAGTTATTGTGCGGCTTCGACGCGCCGTTCTTGTCAGTCCTATCTTTAATCACCCCATAACTTCACTCAAATAATGTACCGCACTTAAGGCCGCTACTTGTCCCTGACCAACTGCGCGACTGATCTGCCATGGCTTACCGGTACAATCACCGGCTGCAAATACTCCCGGTAAATTGGTGGCTTGAGTATAATCCACTAGGATAAAGCCGTTTTCAACATGTAGCCCATCCATGAGTTGATCGACGGGGCGACCGGCTCTTTCAATAAAAACTCCCGCCACTTCAAATTCGCCTGCCGTGGTTGTTAATAGTTCCACTTTACCCTCACCGCTAATAGCTTTTGGCTTGCCTTGCACTATGACTAACCTGGAATCCAAGTCCGTTGCCGGTTGGTACTGGGGAAAATAATAAACCTTTGCACATATCTCCGCTAGAAAAGCTGCCTCAGCTTCGGCTTCGGGGATATAACCTACCATGGCCACAGATTTGTTTTTAAAAAACATCCCGTCGCAGGTCGCACAATAACTAATCCCCCGGCCCGCATATTCGGCTTCACCCGCAATTTCGGCCGTAGTGGAGACTCCCGGCGCCAGCACTACTGTCCGGGCTTCGACCGCATTTTCACGTCCGACCAGATTAAATAATTGTTCTTCCGGATAAATGCTCTGAATCTCATCCTTAATGTTGATAGCGCCCTCGACTTCAGCGTGTTTTCTCATCCGCTCCATCAATTCCGGACCCGATATTTGGGGTATTCCTAAATAGTTCTCGATTTGATGAGCTTGAATAATTTTGGAACTCATGATCTCCTTTGAAATGAGCACCGTTTGCTTATTACGGCGGCGGGCGTTCACCGCGGCAGCCAGACCAGCCGGCCCTCCCCCGACAATTGCGACATCATAAATCATAACCACAAATACCTCCCAAAGGAATTTTATTTTAAAATTTTTAAATGACAGGTGATTTTTTGAAAATGAAGAATAATTAAAAACAGTAACTAAGTAAGCTAGATTATTTCTGCTTCGAAAGTTTTTCCCAAACATCAATTATAGAAAGGTTGTGTTTCAGGGTGACGCGAAGTAAATCGTCATCCCCGGTGCGATTATTTTTAAATGATGCGTGTGCACAAGCTATCGCCCTAGTAACTCGCGATCAGTTTATTCTGATCAGCAGGTTTTTGTTGGTTGCTATATATTATCTCATTATTTTTTTCTGCTGGCAACCCAAACGACTTGCGGGGTGCTTTTTAATTACCTATGCTCCAATCTTGGGATATCTGTTGTTATGTTTTATCGGTTCCCGCTTTTTCGGTGTTCGAACAACCCATATCGTCCTTACATTATTTGATATTATTCTGATCTCTTTCGCTTATTATTATTTACCGTATTGGAGCGCAAACGGCAGTATAATTATATATCTCGCCGGGATTATCGTTAATATTTCTTACGGGGGGCCAATTCAAGGATTAATATTGACACTGCTGGGTTCCAGTCTATTCATTATTATTGCGACACCCACGATAGCTCCCAACAATCTATTAAACTTCAATTCCCAATTGATCAATATCAATTTGGTCATCCTATTCGTTTGTTTGCTAAACAATAAAACTAAACAAGCCCTGATAATCAGTGAATTTGAAAAGGATGAGTCGAAAAAGCAATACCACCAACTCCAAGTCCTATTGCGTATTGCCAAAGAAATCAATGGAGAGCTGGAGATCGATAAATTATTATTTTTGCTCGTTCAAAAAGCGGATGAATTAACCAAATCCGAAGCCGGTGGTATTATTTTACTGGATGATGATCAAATTTACCGGATAAAAGCAACCAGCGGGATGCCCAAGACATTTTGGGAGCAGGAGATTTCGCCTGGAGCCGGATTGCCCGGCAAGGTCCTGACTGAAAAGAAGACGGTGTTTGATAAAAAAAACCTTTTCGAACATCTACCCGATCATTATTGTGACTTAGAGCATTATCAATTTGCCGTTGCTTCACCCATTTGGCGGAAAAACACAATTCTGGGACTCATCTTCTTACTCAGAAACCATCAAGGGAATTATACCAATGATGACAAACTGATCCTAGAGACCCTGAGTGAACATGCCGCCAGTGCAGTGGTGAATGCCAAACTTTTTAAACTGACTACCAGTTTGAGTTTACATGATTATCTAACGGGTGTCGGTAACCTGCGTTTCTTTTATCAACAATTAGAGTATATATTTGCTGTTGCTGAACGTTATCAACAGTCTTTCAGTCTGATGATCGTCGATTCGGATTCTTTAAAACTAATCAACGATGGATATGGCAATGCCCAAGGATTTGGGCATATTAAACAATTAGCCGAGCTGTTAAAAAATTCAGTCCGCAGTTCGGATATAATCGCCCGTTATGATCGCGACATGTTTATGGTAATTTTGCCTCATACTACGTTAGTCGAGACAGTCAATTTGGCCAAAAGAATTCAAAATCGTGTTTATGAAACACCTTTAATAATCTGCGATCAAGTTATCACTACTACGGTAAGCATTGGATTGGCCTCTTTTCCCGATCATGCCGACACTGCCGAGTCATTGATTAATGCAGTCGAATCGGCATTACATAACGCAAAAACACTTGGTAAAAATCAAATTGTAACCGCTAATACCAAGTAACGCCAGATACTTGACATAAAGGAGCATTCTGATGATCTATAACCTATTTAAATTTCTTTTTTTTGTCCTGTTCAAACTATCCAACCGCTTTAAGGTGATTGGAAAAGGAAATATCCCCAAAGTCGGACCGGCCCTTATTGTCTCCAATCATGTCAGTAATTGGGACCCGCTGATATTAGGTTCAGGGACACCACGCCAGATTAATTATATTGCCAAGGAAGAATTATTTAAAATTCCTGTGATCGGATGGCTACTTATCCTTTGGGGAGCGGTTCGCATTAAACGCGGTCGCGGGGACCGGGAGGCCATCGGCAAATCTCTGGAGATTTTAGACCGGGGCCGGCTGATGGGAATTTTTATTGAAGGCAGACGAAATGTGAAAAACCCCGATCAAATGCTCAAGCCTCAACATGGAGCCGCAATGCTGGCGATAAAAAGCGGAGTGCCGGTAATACCTGCCGCACTGATTAACAGTCACAAGATCTTACGCAGCTTTTGCAGAGTAAAAATCGTATTTGGAACTCCCTTGACTTTTACCGAAGAATCAGGTTTGGATAAGAAAGAGCTTTATAACCGGATCAGCGACCAGTTAATTCAGGAGATTCAAAAATTAAAAAAGGCTTGAAATTTTTCAAGCCTTTTTTAAACGACAATATACGATAACATTTTTCGATAACGGATGGATGTTATTTGATTTTTCGCACTACGTCTTTTAATCCTCCGGTTCAATTAACCCGTAATTACCGTCTTTTCGCTTATATACAACATTAACTTGTTCGGTTTCGTCATTGGTGAATACATAAAAGTCATGCGATAATAAATCCATCTGCATGATGGCTTCCTCAACCGACATCGGCTTCATTGCAAAACGTTTGGTCCGCTTAACCTGAGGTTCAGCCGCTTCTTCCTGAGAAATTGACGGCATTATGACTACCTTATTATCCTCGCGGAATCTCCGATTGATTTTGGTCTTATACTTTTGTACTTGACGTTCAATCTTCTCGACTGCTCCATCGATTGAAGCATACATATCATTGGTCTTATCTTCGCCCCGAAGCAGTAAACCATTAACTTGAATGGTAATATCAACAATATGTTTTCCTCGCTCGGTACTTAAAGTAACTTGTGCGCCCCGCGGGCTCTTCTCAAAAAATTTCCCGACTTTGGATACTTTCTTTTCGGCATATTCCCGTAAAGCTTCAGTTATTTCAATATTTTTACCATTTACCGTTACTACCATCAAACCATCTCCTCTTGGATTTAGATATTTACATTAGCGGTCTAATTAATCCATAGTAAATATATTAGTGGTGAAGATGGGAATATCCTTCCAGAAAAATTAAAATTAGCTCTGCATAAAAAAACGACTTGTGCCAAATAGCCTTTTCCGTTATTTTAGCACAAGTTGTTTCAGTCAATTCATTAAATCGCGATCCGCCGGATCGGGCTTCTTACGGGACCCGGTCAGCTATGATGCAGACTCAATCTGAAAGTTGCTTGCCGGATTCATGTCAAAATCTTTACGGTAATATAATTGATTTCTAAGAACTTCCAGTGTTACTTTATTATTGGGCGCTATTCTTTTTGGGAGCGAATGTTTCACAGCAAGTCTCCACTGATGTCCTGGCTCCAGTTTCTCCTTCCAATGAACCGATTTCCATGTTATCGGTAGCCCCAAAATTATTGCGAACCTTGATCTCATTAGCCTGACAAACATGAGTGTCATCATTGTACTTGCATGAAGCAACACTGCATTTAATACGATTCATCCAATCACCTCCGGTGTTATTATCTACTCCCACCGGCAAGATTATTCACTTTTTTGTCCAACTTTGGTATTTCTACTCCAGCTCGACAATCAAGGCTTTGGAAACATTCTGGGAATGACTCCCCATTGAAATCCGGGAGTGATAAGCGTTACTTAATGATTCACACAAAGTCGGGGAAAGAATCGCCAAATCAAGCTGAATGCCCTTTTTAGCATTATTGAACCAGAGTTGTTCATAAGTGATTGGACGAAGAGTCCGCCTGGCGTCAATCCAGCCGTGCTCAGCCAAGCTTTGAAAATAACGTTTACAATAAAGTATCTCTTCGAAGCTTCCGGCCGGCATACTGAAACTGCCGCAGATGATGACTCTGGCAGTAATTTGGGCTTGAGTAAAATGCATGATTTTCTCAAAAAAAGCCGTTTGACTTTGAATTTCTTGATCGCACGGCATATAGCCGCACGGCATTTGGCCGCCTGGCAACGGCAGATGAATACTGAGGATCTTCAAGGCATACTCCGGCAAATATGTTTCCAACCAACCAAGTCCCAATAAAGATGCAGGCTCACTGACAGTATCCGTTAATGGACTACGGCTGGCGATGAGGAGTAGATCCGTCATCGGAGTAGCGGACGATAACGTTCGATACTTCAGGCCCATCTCATGAAAAGGCATATCGAATCCAGCTATTTCTGATGTTCCGGACATGATCAGCACGTCCGCATCATCAAAAGGTAACCGACCGGTTTTTCCTGTCTTAATCGACTTCTCGGCCTCATTCGGCAGTTTCCAGTAAACCAGTTTCAAGATATCACACTATCCCTCTCTTATTTCCGATCCAGCGGCGATCAGGGGGAGCTACCCTAAAAGAATTCGATTGGATAATAAATCTTCCTTTATTAATATAATCTTTATAGTATAATTTTAAATAGCACCAGAAATATCTGTTGGAGGGAGATTTTATGGAAGTATTGGTTAAGGAAATACTAGCCCCTGGAATTGTCCGACTGGTTGTCATGGCCCCGGCAATCGCTGCCAAGGCTCAACCCGGACATTTCGTGGTTGTTCGCTTACATGAACGGGCGGAACGGATTCCGTTGACAATCGCCGACTTCGATCGCACTCAAGGAACTATTACATTAATTATTCAAAAAGTTGGCAAAAGTACCGCCCTGATTAATCAATTGCAATCGGGGGATTCAATCAGCGATATTCTGGGACCGTTGGGTACTCCGTACCCAATTGAAAAAGCTGGAACCATCGTCGGGGTTGCCGGCGGATTAGGTGCCGCTCCTCTATATCCAAAGGTCAAGGCTTTATATGAGGCCGGTAACAAGGTCATCGTGGTGCTGGGAGCCCAGAAGAAAGAAATGTTAATCTTGAATTCCGAATTACAAGCGGTTAGCCATCAATTTTTAGTGGCTACCGATGATGGCAGTTTCGGCCATCACGGCCTGGTTACCGATTTACTTACCCAAGTAGTGGAGAGTGAACCAGTCGATGAGGTTATTGCCATCGGTCCGGTCCCAATGATGGATGCCTGTTGTAGGATCACCGGCGCCAGAAATGTTAAAACCGTAGTTAGCCTTAATGCGGTAATGGTAGACGGAACCGGTATGTGCGGCGGATGCCGGGTTACGGTGGGCGGTCAAAGCAAATTCTGCTGTGTGGATGGGCCCTCTTTTGACGGTTTACAAGTGGATTTTGCGGAGTTACGGCAAAGACAACGTTATTATACGGATCTGGAAAAAAGCGCCTATCAAAATTTTTGTAAAGAAAACGAGGAATGCCGATGTCACGCCAAATAATGTCAAAGCAAGACCCTACCGTCCGCAAACATAATTTTGAAGAAGTTGCGCTGGGTTTTAGCGAGGAACAGGCTCTGGCCGAAGCCTCCCGTTGCCTAAATTGTAAAAATCCCTTGTGCATGCAAGGATGCCCGGTGGAGGTCCCTATCCCCGCATTTATTGCCCGGATTAAAGCCTCCGATTACAAAGGCGCAATGGCTCAAATCAAACAAAAAAACAGTTTACCGGCGATTTGCGGCCGGGTTTGCCCCCAGGAAACTCAATGCGAGAGCCAATGCATCCTCGCTAAAAAGGGTCAGCCGGTTGCGATCGGTTCACTGGAACGATTTGCGGCAGATCACAACGATGCCGGAGTTGAAAGCGAAGGATTGGTTTCTATCCCTACTAGAAACGGTTTTAAAGCGGCAATCATCGGTGCAGGGCCGTCCGGATTAACTGCGGCAGCAGACTTGGCTTTGCAAGGATTTGAAGTAACCATCTTTGAATCGTTACATGCTGCAGGTGGGGTTTTACAGTATGGGATACCGCAATTTCGACTCCCCAAGGACATCGTGCAGCGTGAAGTAGAATATATTCAAAAACTGGGAGTACGCATTGAAACCAGTATGCTGGTGGGACAAATCGTAACCATTCCCGAACTTTTTGCCGAAGGTTACCATACCATTTTTATCGGAACCGGCGCCGGATTGCCCCATTTCATGAATATTCCCGGTGAAAATTTGAATGGAGTCTATTCGGCCAATGAGTACCTAACCCGGGTTAATTTGATGAAAGCTTACCGTTTCCCCGAATACGACACTCCGGTACGAATTGGGAAAAAAGTGGCGGTATTCGGCGCCGGCAATGTCGCGATGGACTCCGCCCGGACCTCACTGCGGCTCGGCGCAGAGGAAGTTTATATCGTCTATCGCCGTTCAGCCGATGAGATGCCGGCCCGGCATGAAGAAATTGAAAATGCCGCCGAAGAGGGCGTTGTCTTTAAGCTATTGACCAACCCTACCCGGATCATCGGCAATGAAAAAGGGGAAGTCGCTTCATTAGAATGCATCAAAATGGAACTCGGCGAACCGGATGCCAGTGGCCGGCGCCGTCCGCTACCGCTTCCCGGATCGGAATTTCAATTTCCTATCGACAATGTCATTGTCGCTATCGGCCAAGGGCCAAATCCAATCCTGCTTCGCAATACCGCAGGATTGGATTTAAATAAACACGGTTACATCCAAACCGATCCGGAAACTCTGGCTACCAATATCCCGGGAGTTTATGCCGGGGGCGATATCGTAACTGGAGCTGCTACGGTCATCGCTGCCATGGGCGCCGGTAAAAAAGCCGCCCGCCACATGATGGATTATTGTAGGGAAAAATACGGCAGACCATAGCGTTACGATGGTTTATAATTTACAATATTTTTTCAAGCTATATAGCTTGATCCCTTTCGAATAGCGAGGTGTAATATCATGCAAAACTGGGTATATTTCGCTTTGGGTTCCGCCTTTTTTGCCGGATTAACGGCAATCTTCGGCAAAATCGGAGTCAGCGGTATCAATTCGAATTTGGCAACTTTACTTAGGACCATGGTGGTACTGATATTTTCCGGCGGGATCGTCTGGGCCGGCGGGGAATGGCTAAATCCTGCTAAAATACCGGGCAAAACCTTAACTTTTTTGGTTTTATCCGCCCTGGCCACCGGAGCTTCCTGGTTATGCTATTACCGGGCGTTACAACTTGGCCCTGCTTCCAAAGTTGCTCCCGTCGATAAGTTGGGAGTTCTTTTTGCAATGTTATTCGCATTCATATTTTTAGGTGAGAAAGCCGATCGAAAGACTGTGAGCGGGGGTTTGTTGATATTGGCCGGTGCATTGGTGATTGCACTCAAATAAAGGGGTAGCTGCCATTCGTCCTCATCGAATATTGTAATAAATTGTAACTATTGGGTGTCTGTTGTTTATTATCCAATGGTTACGTATATGCAATTACTGATTAAAAAAAATAGTTTTTGCTACTATATATGTTGAAATAAGTTTTGATATATAAATCATCGTTAGGAAGTGAATGTCTATTTGACCTAACCCTTGCCCTTCCCCTCTGACGTGAATATGAATAGATTGATTCAAGTGGAAGGGTAACCCTATCCGATGTCGCCAAAATTCTTTAGGCTCCAAAGAATATGACCCGAATTTTTACTTTTTTTAGCTTTGGTCAATTATTTATTTCAACTCATATATGTTGCATTATTATGATACTTTTTTTAAAAAAGGCCGCTACCTCCGATTATACTGTATTCATTTATAAAAGACGTTGACAGTGATATATTGAGGGTTATATAATGTAGGTTAATGTAAAATTAACTATCCTAGCGGTAACGATTAAAATGAAACTGCTATATCCGGAAAGGTTGGGCCATTATGACACAAAACGAGTCTTCTCCCCAAAAACAAGGTCTTTATGATTCACAATATGAGCATGATGCTTGCGGTATTGGTATAGTCGTCAATATTAAAGGGGCTAAATCACATGAAATCATTTGTCAAGGCCTAACGGTTCTTAAAAATTTGGATCACCGGGGCGCCCGGGGCGCTGAAGCGAATACCGGAGATGGCGCCGGAATACTTATCCAGATTCCGCATGATTTTATAAAGATAAACTGCAAGCAATTGGGAATCGATATTCCCGACCCTGGTAAATATGCAGTCGGAATGCTCTTCTTGCCTGCCGAACCGACCTTACGGGCTGAATGCGAAAAGATTTTTGCCAAGATCGTCCGTGAGGAAGGCCAAGTTCTCCTGGGATGGCGGACAGTTCCCACTCGTGATGGTTCCTTAGGCAATTCAGCCAAATCTTGTAAGCCGTATATCCGGCAAGTCATCATCGGCCGCGATCCGCAAATCAATGATGATCTGGCTTTTGAACGTAAATTGTACCTGATTCGCAAACGGGCTGAAAAAGCCATCCGTTACTCCGGAAAGAATGGCTATGATTCTTTTTATGTTGCCAGTCTCTCCGGAAGAACCATTGTCTATAAAGGCATGTTGATCCCGGAACAATTGGAGGAGTTTTATCCCGATCTTTCCGATCCGGCCATGACTTCAGCTTTAATATTGGTCCATTCCCGTTTTAGCACCAATACTTTCCCAAGTTGGGAGAGAGCGCATCCCAACCGTTTTTTGATTCATAACGGCGAGATCAATACCTTACGGGGCAATTTCAATTGGATGCATGCCAGAGAATCGATGTTTCAATCCGAGATCTTTGGTGATGATATCTCTAAAGTACTGCCGGTAATCAATGCCGACGGCAGTGATTCGGCAATGTTCGATGAATGTTTGGAATTTCTGATGTTGGCCGGTAGATCGCTGCCTCATGCTATGATGATGATGATCCCCGAACCATGGTCCAAACATGAAAGCATGTCGATTGAGAAAAAAGCCTTTTATGAGTATCACAGCTGTCTAATGGAACCTTGGGACGGTCCCGCGGCAATGGCTTTCTCCGATGGAAAAATTGTCGGCGCGGTATTAGACCGCAACGGGCTTCGCCCTTCCCGGTATTATGTTACAACCGACGGTTTGGTTATTATGGCTTCTGAAGTAGGCGTTATTGATTTACCGCCGGAACAAATTTTAGAAAAAGGACGATTGCAACCCGGCCGCATGCTTTTAATCGATACGGAAGCAGGACGGATTATCGCCGATGAGGAATTAAAACATAATCTGGCTGCAAAATATCCCTATCAGCAATGGCTGGATAAATATTTAGTCACCCTGGATGATTTCGCTTCCGCTTCGGCTCTCCCTGAAGCCCAGCCGGCAACGCTAATCCAGCGGCAAAAAGCCTTTGGATACACTTACGAGGAGTTACGTTTAATTTTAACTCCTATGGCCCATGATGGAGTTGATTCCACTGGTGCTATGGGAATCGATACTCCCTTAGCGGTATTATCGGATCAACCCCAATTATTATATAATTATTTTAAGCAATTATTTGCTCAAGTCACCAATCCGCCTATTGACGCCATTCGCGAAGAAATTGTAACCGGCACCGAAACTTACCTAGGTTCCGAGGGCAACCTGCTGGATCCGCAACCGGAAAGTTGCCGGCAACTTAAACTGCAGACCCCCATTCTTTCTAACAACGAACTGGCTAAAATTGCGAATCTTGCCCAACCGTATTTCAAAGCGGTCACTTTACCAATTCTTTTCAAAGTCAATGAAGGGGGTTCCGGTTTGAAAAAAGCCATGGACCTTCTTTGTTACGCTGCCAGTCAAGAGATCAAAGCCGGCGCCAATATAATTGTTCTTTCTGATCGTGGCGCCAATAAAGAATCAGCCGCCATTCCGGCTTTGCTTGCCGTCTCCGGCTTACATCATCACCTGATTAGGGAACAAGTACGCACCCAAGTTAGCTTGATCATTGAATCGGCTGAACCCCGCGAAGTTCACCATTTTGCATTGTTACTCGGATATGGCGCTTCAGCAATCAATCCTTATCTGGCTTTCGAAACCGTCGTGAATATGGTTGACCAAAAAATGCTGAAAAATGTGGACGGGCATAAAGCCGAATTAAATTACACCAAGGCAGTAGTCAAGGGGATCGTTAAAACCCTTTCGAAAATGGGTATCTCTACTATTCAAAGTTATCAAGGGGCCCAAATCTTCGAAGCAGTCGGTCTAAGCCAATCGGTGATCGACCATTATTTCACCGGGACCCCTTCGCGAATCGGCGGGATCAGCCTGGATGTAATGGCCCGTGAAGTCCAAATGCGTCATCAAACGGCATTTTCAAACCTGAATATCGATAATAAAACTTTGGAGACCGGTGGTACTTGCCAGTGGCGGCGTGATGGCGAATATCACTTGTACAATCCGGAGACAATCTATAAATTACAACAGGCGTGTCGCACCAATGATTATCGGTTGTTCAAAGAATACTCCGCTTTAATTACCGGTCAGACCCAACAATATTGTACCTTAAGAGGATTATTGGATTTTAAACCAATCCATCAACCCCTTTCTATTGATGAAGTCGAATCCGTTGAATCGATTTGTAAGCGTTTCAAGACCGGAGCTATGTCCTACGGCTCAATCAGTCAGGAAGCTCATGAAGCTTTGGCGATCGCGATGAACCGGATCGGCGGTAAAAGTAATACCGGTGAGGGTGGTGAAAACCCCAGCCGCTTTATCCCGGATGCCAACGGCGATTCACGTTGCAGCGCTATCAAACAGGTTGCCTCCGGCAGATTTGGGGTCACCAGTGAATACTTAGTCAATGCCAAGGAAATTCAGATTAAAATGGCTCAGGGAGCAAAACCCGGAGAAGGTGGACAGTTACCGGGCAGAAAAGTTTATCCTTGGGTAGCCACTGTCCGACATTCCACGCCGGGGGTCGGTTTAATCTCTCCCCCACCCCATCATGATATTTATTCCATTGAAGATTTGGCGGAGTTAATCCATGACTTAAAAAATGCCAATCAGCAAGCCAGAATTAGCGTCAAATTGGTTTCTGAGGTTGGTGTGGGGACAATTGCAGCTGGAGTAGCCAAGGGACGTGCCGATCTGATCTTGATTAGCGGTTATGACGGCGGCACCGGCGCTTCGCCGCGCACCAGTATCAAACACGCCGGCCTCCCTTGGGAACTCGGTTTGGCGGAAACTCATCAAACATTACTTTTAAATAACTTACGCAGTCGAGTCGTATTAGAAACCGATGGCAAATTAATGACCGGCAGAGATGTAGCCATTGCCGCCCTGCTTGGAGCCGAAGAATACGGTTTTGCCACCATGCCTCTGATAACCCTGGGTTGTGTAATGATGAGAGTTTGTAACCTGGATACCTGTCCGGTCGGTATTGCAACCCAGAATCCGGAATTACGCAAAAATTTCTGCGGCGATCCCGCATATATCGTCAATTTAATGCATTTTGTGGCCCAAGAATTAAGAGAAATTATGGCTAGTTTAGGTTTTCGAACAGTTAATGAGATGATTGGCCGTACCGACAAACTGGAACCGACTAAGGCAATTACTCATTGGAAAGCCAAAGATCTTGATTTTTCAAACATTCTTTACCAGCCGGAAGTCCCGGCTGAAGTTGGCCGTTATTGCCAAATTCCTCAAAATCACGGACTCGATAAGGCGCTTGATAATCAATCCTTACTTAAAATATGCGAACCGGCGCTTCTAGATGGCAAACCGGTTCAGGCAATCATACCCATCCATAATACCAACCGGGTGGTTGGGACTATTCTCGGTAGTGAAGTCACCCGTAAATACGGCGCCAAGGGCTTGCCTGAGGATACCATTCGACTTCATTTTCAGGGCTCGGCCGGTCAAAGTTTCGGTGCTTTCGTCCCAGCGGGAATAAGCTTAACCCTGGAAGGTGATGCCAATGATTATTTGGGGAAGGGGCTTTCGGGAGGAAAGATCATCGTATATCCCCCCATCAAATCAACCTTTACCCCTGAAACCAATATTATTATTGGTAATGTCGCCTTTTACGGAGCGACCAGCGGTGAAGCATATATTTATGGGGTTGCCGGTGAACGTTTCTGCGTGAGAAATAGCGGTATTAAAACGGTAGTCGAGGCAGTCGGCGATCATGCCTGCGAATATATGACCGGCGGAAGAGTAGTGGTTCTGGGTTCGACCGGCCGGAATTTTGCAGCCGGTATGTCCGGCGGTATCGCATATATTATTGATGAAAATCATGATTTCAATACCCGTTGCAATCCGGAGATGGTTGACCTGGAAGCCTTGTCCGACCCGGAAGAGATCCAAGAGATACGAGATCTTATTGAAAACCATGCGAAATATACCAACAGCAAACGAGCCAAACAAATATTGGCGAATTGGGAGCAATATCTAGCCAAGTTTTTGCGGGTCATTCCTCGTGATTATAAGCGGGTTCTGCAAACTATGAAATCGCTCGAAAAAAGCGGTTTAAGTAAAGAAGAAGTCTTTATGGCCGCCTTTGAAGCGAATAAGAATGATTTAAAACGGGTTAGTGGAAATTAATCCCAGATAACTAAATGTTTTGGAGGAACCATTATGGGCAAGCCAACCGGATTTATGGAATATAAACGGAAATTACCGTCTGATCGTCCACCTGAAGAACGACTGAAGGATTGGAATGAATTTCACACCAGTTTTCCAGAAGAACAACAACAAATTCAAGGAGCTCGTTGTATGGATTGCGGCGTTCCCTTTTGTCATAGCGGCCTTTTACTAAACGGTATGGCCTCCGGCTGTCCTTTGAATAATCTGATTCCTGAGTGGAATGACTTGGTGTTTCGCGGTTTATGGCGTGAAGCAGCCCGCAGACTTGAGAAAACCAATTGTTTCCCCGAATTTACCGGTCGGGTATGCCCCGCTCCCTGCGAAGGATCTTGTACTTTGGGAATGCATGAACCGGCAGTAACCATTAAAACCAATGAATGTTCGATTATTGATAAGGCTTTTGCCGAAGGATGGATCGTCCCCGAACCCCCGCAGAAACGTACCGGCAAAAAAGTCGCAGTCGTCGGCTCCGGTCCCTCCGGTCTTGCCTGTGCCAATCAATTAAATAAAGCCGGCCATTTGGTGACCGTGTTTGAACGAGCCGACCGGATCGGCGGCCTTCTAATGTACGGTATTCCCAACATGAAGCTGGATAAGAAAATTGTCCAAAGGCGAGTTGACCTCATGGCTGCCGAGGGTGTTACCTTTGTAACCAAGACTGAAGTCGGCAAGGATTACCCGACCGAAAAATTACTCAATGAATTCGACGCAGTTGTTCTGTGCGGCGGAGCCACCAAACCCCGCGACTTGGTTGTTGAGGGCAGAGCGCTGAAAGGTGTTCATTTCGCAATGGATTTTTTGGCGGCCAACACCAAGAGTTTGCTGGATTCGGGGCGCCAAGACGGCAAATATATTTCCGCAGAAGGTAAAGATGTTATTGTCATCGGCGGCGGCGATACCGGTACCGATTGTGTAGCCACCTCTTTACGCCATGGTTGCAAGAGTTTGGTTCAGTTTGAAATCGTCCCGATGCCTCCTACCGAAAGAACTTCCGCCAACCCTTGGCCGGAGTGGCCGAAAGTTTATAAGCTTGATTATGGTCAGGAAGAAGCCGCTGAAATTTTTGGGGCGGATCCTCGCCTTTATTGTATTAACACCAAAAAAATCGTCGGCGATGCGACCGGGCAAGTAAAAGAAGTACATACTGTCGCGGTCAAATGGGAAAAAGACAGCAATGGCCGTTTTGTTCCCCAGGAAGTCCCGGGTAGCGAAAAAGTTTGGCCTGCTCAATTAGTGCTACTGGCTATGGGTTTCCTCGGCCCGGAAGAAAACTTACCCAAAGCTTTAGGTCTCGAACAAGACAGCCGAACCAATGTCAAAGCCGAATACGGCCAATTCACCACCAATGTCAAAGGCGTTTTTGCCGCCGGCGATATGCGCCGCGGTCAAAGTTTGGTCGTCTGGGCCATCAATGAAGGCCGTGCAGCTGCCCGGGAATGCGACAAGTATTTAATAGGCAAATAAAAAAAACTTTCTTTCGCTCCTACTTAATTTAATGTGTCAGTGAATGATTAGGTCCTGCAATCATTCGTAAGATTTCAACTTACGGTGATTGCAGGATTTGTTTGTTATTGACCCCTCGGCCTTTTAGGCATTGTAATGTCGCTTTAGCGGTGCTTTTCATTTTCATTCACGAATTGAAATTACTTTCGGAAAGGAAAGATTTGGTATATGATTAAAATAAAGTCAGACAGCAGGAGTTTCCGTTATGCAAAAAAGTTACACCCGTAAGGAAATATCAAGTAAATTGGAAATAAGAATTTCCCATTGCCTGCCAAAAAAGCCGATGATATGGGTGTGGGATTTTTTCATAAAATTAACGGGCTGAATCAATGATAAACTTATTACCCTAAAAAAGAGTAAATCAAGTTTTTTTAAAACAATGCGAAGATAAACTTACAATCTACATTTAAATATGATACATTATTTAGGAATAATATTTTCGAAGGAGTTTATCGATGTTAACCACCGAACAGGTTGAAGTCTTTAATTTCAAAGGGGCCTTACGGGGAATGAGAAATCCCAAGGCAAGTTGGCATTTATCGGACACCATTTTTGATGATGCCGGCGGGGCCATTTTAACAATCGGTGAGAATGACCGCAAACTGGCATTAACATTGGTCACCTCCGGCAGTGATCACCGGAAATTTATCCGTCAAATACTGGTTTGTATGGATATTATGGCACCCGATTATTGGTGGAAGGAAATGGACACCTATAAGGTAGGTACGATTGCCAATAGTACCAGCACCATGCACAAATTGACCTCAAGGCCATTAACTCCGGAAGATTTTAGCTGGGATGAATCGACCGCTTTTCGCCAGGAAACCCTTGAGCATCTTAATCATTTAATCAGCAATTATAAAGAGCTGCTGAAAAACGACCAAACGGAACAGGCTAAAAAAATTTGGCGCCAATTGATACAAGACCTGCCGATGAGTTTTAATTATACCCGGACCTGGACCGGCAGTTACGAGAACCTTCGTAATATCTACCACGCCCGCAGCAATCATAAACTCAGCGAATGGCACGATTTTTGTAAAACCATTGAATCACTGCCTTTTAGCGAATTAATCACTATCTAGAAAGTGCTTTAAAACTAACCACCGGAAACTGGGGCGCAGACCTAACTCGCGTGTCCAGGGACACGGGCTCTTCCCGTACCGGGAAGAGTAACCGATGCCTTCGAAGCCCAGAAGCTTTTAGAGATCAACGGCAACACGCACAACGTGCGTGAGGGTACTCTTCCACTTGAATCAACAACCTTGCGCTACTTCATTAGGGGAAGGGCACGGGTTAGGTGCAGTAAAGGATGCACATTTTCATCCTTTCGATTGCCTTTAGCCAGCTTGCAGCCAGGGGTGGATGACTATTTAGAGGTAACGATGATCGCATTGATTTTGGCCATGGACCGCAATCAGGTCATTGGGAAAGCCGGCCGGATACCTTGGCGTCTCCCGACCGATTTGGCTTACTTTAAGCAGCTGACGTTGGGGCATCCGGTGATCATGGGCCGCAAAACCTACGAGTCCATCGGTAAACCGCTACCGGGCCGCCAAAACATTATTATGAGCACAAACACGGATTATCAAGTAAAAGGCTGCAAAGTTTTGCATTCCATTACTGAAGTCCGTCGTTTTTGTGACGCCAAAGATGTTTTTGTGATCGGCGGATCTCAAATCTATCGGGAGTTTCTCCCCATAGCCGACCGGTTGTATATTACTCTACTTGATGAAGTTTTCACCGGTGACAGCTATTTCCCGCAGCTTGATCAAAAACAATGGCAATTGATTTCTAAAAGCCAAGGGCAAAGAAATGAGAAAAATCCTTATGATTATTCTTTTTTAATTTACGGAAGAATCTAGGTTAACCCACTCCCCAACTTTTGCCCGGATTCAAAAGCTTCCCTAAGCCACTTTTCGCTCTTTGTTACTACTTCCCCTTTGCGACTGACTCCCGGCACAACCAATTTCTCCACTAGCTTCATTTCCAAAAACGTAAAACAGCGATCGAAAAAATCAATCACCGGTTTCACGGTATTCATGTCGGTCTCTTCAAAAGGAATCACAACCATCAGTGATTTCCCCCGAATAAGTCCCCGATGCAGCGGACTGTTAAAAAAAACCAAGCGGTCGATAAAGCCTTTCATCAAAGCCGTCGGCCCGTACCAATAAACCGGAGTCCCTAAAACAATACCGTCGCTTTGGATAATCTCCCGGTAAAGCTCTTCCATATCATCTTTTTTGGCACAATGCTCCCCTTGCCAACAAACGTGGCAACCATCACATTCCGTGATGTCAAGATCCCCCAAACGAATCAGTTTGATGAGAGCCCCCACCGAACTCGCCCCTGCCAATACCCTGGAGACTAGAATATCGGTATTCCCGTTTTTACGCGGACTTCCGACTACTCCCAATATTCTCTTCTGCATTTACTGATTATTCTCCCCCCTTGATGTTCTCCAACTCTGTTGATAATTTGAAAATAATTGATGAAGATCAAACCATCTTTTGTCGGCTAACACTACCGAACGCTCCATATGCCATTTGGGGGCTTTCCAGTAACGATAAAGCAAATCCATAGTCTCCTCTTGTGGCGCCAGATTAAACCCGTATTTTTGATAAAATCGGATAGCCCAAAAGGCATCGGCCCACGTTCCAATTAACACCGGACCGTTGGTTAAACCATAGAGATATGTTAATAACCCTCCCCCAATCCCTTGCTGCTGCCTGGCGGTATATACATAAGCATGCCGCATCAATGTGACATCATCAAGCGGCTGAATTCCCATCACTCCGAGTAGCCTGCCTTTCTCCTGATAACCGTAGAAGGTAATCCCGCCGGCGATCTCTTGTTCTAAATTTTCCGGTGTCATATACGGGTTATGCCAATGCTCGGGCGGAATAATCTCGCGGTAGATTTCAGCCGCATTGTTGATGATCTTAAAAATCTGCTCGAAATCTTCTGGATTACACTTTCGAATCATGCCTTACCTCCAAAGTTAAAAATAAAACTAAACTGCAGCAGTTTAGAATTATATTACTTTACCCTTTGGCAAGATCATAGTTCCAGTTGGATATTTTTTTGATGGTACCAATTGAATGGAAAATAAAAAATTAGTAAAAAGCCGCTAATCATGGTAGCGACTTTTTAAGTCTTACCTTTCCTTGGTAATTCGCCAGGTAAAATATAAAAGGCCGATTGCGACCGGTAGCAATAACAATCCAATCAAATTTCCGGAAGCCACTTGGACCAACCAGGCTCTGACGAATTATCCCCCATCCAAGAAGCTAGTGAACCCCCCCCCTAATAACCATTGATTTTATAATGAGCGGCAACCGCCATTTTGGTAAAGAAACCTACCATATTGGATGCAATATAGAGGTTGGCAATAAAACAATAGGAACCCCAATAATAAAGGAACGAATAATATTGCCCCTAGTCGCTATTACGACAAATGCCGCCGGCACCAACAAATTGGTTAAATCCCCCAACGGTATAAAGTTAATTCCCGGCAAAATAAAGGCGCCTACCAACGCTACCGGTATCAATAAAATCCCCGTTACCGCTACGGAAGGAATGCCGAAAATAACTGCCACATCAAGACCGATATACGTCTGGCCAATCCTAGGAAAATGTTGAAAACTAAGAAAATACATGATGGCATTTTTTAGAATCAGCATTGCTCTTCTCCCAATCTACGCTTAGGAATTCCCGTACATGATGTGAGAAGTTTTATCAAAAATAGAGGCAAAAACTATATCTTCAATCAATACTGGAAAGTATATCAAAACCCGCAACAGC